>Ga0310695_10011474_pt1 | contig 12648 bp, 4 predicted proteins | sample RumenRJG_04DNA_FD_203882 | JGI IMG/M metagenome (GOLD analysis project Ga0310695, IMG submission 203882) | Bovine rumen microbial communities from Lethbridge, Alberta, Canada - RJG_04 (v2) (version 2) | ecosystem: Host-associated > Mammals > Digestive system > Stomach > Rumen | place: Canada...
GCATCGTAACTCTCTTCAGAGATTGCGCCGGAGACGCTAAGATGCTTCGAAGAAGCTATTTTGTTCGTAAGACCATGCAAGAGGGCCGAAGGTCCTCGCCGCTTGGTCCACACAAAGCAGAACGGAAGTGCCTCGTAGAGGAACCTTTGCGGCCAAACAACTATTATTGAGCCAATAAAAGTTCCTCTTCGAGGCACTTTGTGGTGCTCCTTTTACGCCGGAACACCTGCTCGTCGACGTAGCGGCGCAGGTTACTCATGCGTAGACAGTGGCAAACAAACATCGTGCCCCAGCAAACGAAATACACCAGCCTTACAGCTAGCGTATGCTAAATGTTGTTTTCCAAATGTGTTCAGGGACAGCAAGTATATCGTTCCCAAAATAATGTTCTCAGAACTAAAATAAAACCATAGAAAAACGTGTATTTTTCAACCAAATATTGGGTTATATCATGAAAACATTATACCTTTGCAGTTGAAAACAATCAACGTATTGTAAAATATGACTATACAAGTTCCACAGGTTAGTTCCCCCTCTACGTTAGAGGGGGTTAGAGGGAGTGTGCCTGCCTCAGGGGCTCTTTGCTTCCCGCAACCCACTCCTCCGCAGCCTGGGGGGGAAAGTGCCATGTGCGGCGGAGGAGTGGGATCCCTAGGACGTGGAAATGGTTCTCATTGCCTACGCACTGTATATTGCTATTGCTATCGCAATCACATTGTTGCACTTGCGGAACTTGAATTAATGATTTCTCATCTGCCAAATGGAAACTTCACAATCTGCAGAGACTTGCTAATCAGAGTCCAGAAGTATTAAATTGCCGAGTAAGAGAGACTTAGAGTTAATTCATTGAAGTTCCACCAAGATGAGTTTATGCATCACTTAACTTCTTCCTGACATAGGAGCCGGAATAAAGAGAATCTCAAATGTACAGAATAGTTTTAATATGGCACAGAATATTACTTTAATTGAGTATGCAAATCTCAAAAATTCCAATATCAATGAGATAGTTCAATATGCATTGGGCAAAGGCATCACTTTACCAAATACTCCTGAATACGTATTGGATGACTCTATTTTAAAACAAATAGATCCTGTATTTCATTACAAAATAAAGTATGGGCATGTGGGCACTACAATAAGTACCCCCAAAGTGTTAAGACAAATAGATGTGTCTGAACTTAATAATTCTACACGTCCAAAAGTCAAGGCCCCAAGAGAGAGAAAAACAGACATATCAGATGAGGAAGCTAGCCGCTTAAAGGAATTTGGCAACAATCATCTCAATGAAAGAATTTTTGGCATTATTGACAAAGTCATGCCTCATGGTGCTTATATTTCTTTGGGAGAAATCTCTGGCTTCCTATATGCAAAAGATGTTGCTTGGGGATTCATTGATAATATTCACAACTATCTTTTAGAAGGAGAAAAGATCGAGGTCATTGTCCTTGGTTATGATGAAGTTAAGAAAAAACTGGTTGTTGGAAGAAAGCAATTGCTGGAAGACCCACTACTAAGTGTAATTGGTAAATTATCAGTTGGCAATGAGATAAAAGGTATTCTTAGAAAAATTTCAAACAAGAATCGTGCATACATTGAACTTGAAAACAAAGTCCTAGCAGAGGCGGAAATTCCAGCAGGATACACTTATCCGAAAGGGCAATCAATCTCTGGAATTATTTCTGCACTCAATCCAGAACAACACTTGCTTGAGATAACAATAACAAGTCCACTAAATGAAATAACAAAACCCATTCAGAATTCGCCAAAGAAAAAGCCCCTTCTTGAAAAGAACATTGCGGTGGTTCAATTCTTTGATCATAGGGTTAATATGTTTGGGAGAGTGTTGACCAATGCACTTGGCATAAACGATAAAGACGCAACAGGCAAACTATATGCCTTTAACATGCCAAAGAGCGAATGGTTGCCTTCGCTTACTCCTGATGAAGGAGATTGGATTATATTCAATCCTGGGAAGAATATCAGAGGACTTATCGCCAAGAATGGTGATAGACTTACTTATGACAAAAAAGGACTTTTACTTTCGCTTCCATACAGAGGTAAATTTGCGAAAATAAGCGGAGTTGATTCAAAAGGAACACGTCACGATCATGATGTGGTTTGCCATGTAATAAATAAGATTCTCAAGAAGACTGACGGAAAAAGCATTATTGTAGAGTGTTTCGCTGATTTTCTATCAGCATATAACGGCAATGACTTGACCAATGTTATTTCTGAGTTCATACAAGACACAGAATTAACAAAGCTTCTCATTCATTTATTGCCAGAATTTAAAGCATATCAGAATGAAAAGGATGGTTATAACAGTTCTATAAAACAATTTGAGAATGCAATTGAAAACTCCATCTTTTTAAAGAAAGATATAGCAGTATTTAGTGCCTTACCAAATGATTTTGACTTTACCCTTTTTCTTGACAAGACAGTGGAAGTCCTTGAGGAGTCCGCAAAAGAGCAGTCTATCACTGTCAGCCGTTGGCTCAAGAACCATACTTCAATTTTGGATACATTGCTATCCAAACCAGAGTCTCTTTCCATGGATTTACTCTATGCAGTATTCCTTGTTACTCAGAACCACAATGTATTCGTTGATTCCGAAAGGCCCTGGAATGAGATATTTAAATGGCTCAAAGAGAAAACAGAATCGAGTGCTATTTCATTTCTAATTTCATATTTTGCTAATAAAGAACAGTCTTTTATCATTCATAGCAACATAAAAAATGTCTTAGACTATAATGAAAAGAAAGAGTTTGTTTCAAAGTTGCTAGATAATCCAGAACATCATACAGAAGTTCTTATGTATCTTGCAGAAGAGTTCGTATCTAATGATTTTGAATTTATCTACAGTTTCATCAAAAATAATGTTACTCTCAATCATATATACAGTAAAATTAGCGCACACCTCAATGCTCTCGTTAAAGATAATGAGACTCAAGTACGAGAATTCTTAGAATTATGTAGCAATCATAAGATTCAAATTACTGATATTGCCGGCTCTTCTGAGCAATTAGCTGATGAAATGGCAGTTGAGTTGTTTGCCCAAACTGCTGATTCAGAGTATCTGAATTTAATCGATGATTTTGACAATGTCTCACAATGGCTTAATAATCAAGATTCTGAATTTGTATGTCTCTTTTTACAAAGTTGCCAAAAATCCCTTGTTGAAGACGAAGATAAAGAAGCAATTGCTGATACGTTAACGAGCATCGCCGAAGAAAAATTCAAAGATGCTATAACTTCATTAGCAGAAGATCATCAATACAAAATTCTTCAACTTTGTCCTGAAGAGTATTCAAGGAACATAGTTGCCAAATACTTTGCATCCACCAGTCTGTTTGACCTCTATATAGGAGAGCAATGGAAGAAACTGAGAGCACAAATCCCATATGTGTCTTTTGACTTAGAGGCAGACGAGAACTCTATACGAGAGTTTGCTTTCAGAAGTAACGAAAACACAAAAGTTTACCAAGGAGAAGAACAACTTGGATCTTTATTGCGCGCTCTCAAGCGTACAAAAATAATAGTTGGCCATAGAATAAAAGAATGGGATTTGGGAAAAGTGCTCAAAAAGAAAGGGTTCGATTCGAATGCTTTCGTTTGGGACACACTGGAAATTGAGATATTATTGAATCCATGCAGATATTCTTATGCTCTACATACAGCACACACAGCACAAGAAGACACAGAACTTGTTGACCGCTTGTTTTGGAATCAACTTTATAGGCTTTCACAAAATGATGAATTATGCAATGAGTTATCTGCTTTGCTTCCAAAGGAAATCAAAGAAATACTCGATACGTTAAGACAACCCATTTTTGCTGATTTCTTCAGCAAAGATTCTAGTGAATCTGTCTTCTATCAAGTTTTAGTAGATACAGATAAAGAGATTGTATCGATATTAGAAGAAATTAATACCTCAAACGATAAAACATTGATTGTTGCTCCAAAACGTCTGTGGTCAAGAATTGCAGAGCATGTCAGTTTGAGATTCACTAAAGAGCAGGACGATATAGACTACATGACTATTAGCAAAAGTCGACTTGATGAAAAACCATTGCAAGATGTATTCTTGAATACTATAGTGCAAAGGTTTATCAATATGTCTAAGACACCAGTCGTAGCAAACCTTTCGCAGTATCTTCGAATAAATTATCTAACCGATGATGTTCTTTCAGACTATGTGGTTAAATCAGAGGGGAAGGTAGATTGTGTAGATATGGACTTCATATCTGACAAAGATAATTTGCGCGATTATGAACACGTTTATTTTATAGGCTGTGAAATTGAAAATAGAGTAAATCAATATGCCTTGCCTACTCTCTACTCCCCTACCGACTTTTGGAATAACAACAGCAGTATACCTATGCGGCTGGGCGCCTCTAGCTATCTTGCAATTACGCAGGAAGAACGAATGTCTAACATCTTTGCCGATGTACCAAACGATGCTGCAAATGTATGGATAGAGCGCACCCAAAAGGGTAAATATATAATTAATTATAATTATGACTTTTACTCAGTGCTAAAATCTATTGAAGACAACATGTCGGAAAGTCTCCAGATTGACACAATCCCATGGATGACAGAAAACGCTGAAGGAAGAGATATAACATTGATTCATAGCGAACGTAGCCGTAGATTTGACGCTATTCCAAAACGTGTATCTGCAACCTCTCGATATAGGGCTACCTATTGGACATACCAATTTGCCCTTCTCAATAGAATAAATGGTAACAAAAAACAATTACCTATTATCCTTTTGCTAGACGATACACTCGAAATAGAAAAAGTAGAATTATATGCTCGAAAGCAAGGCTATTACGTTCCGAGTGAAGGAACGCTAATCCGCAAACTAGAGATGATAGAACATCATCAAAAAAGTATTCTTGTGACATGTAAAGATAAATTCTTCGAGATTGTTGATTGGCGTAAAGACACCCCTTACTGCTATGTCTGGGATCATCTAGCAGTTGAAAAGCACATGATGATGTGGCATGGATTTGCGGATGAAAAGAATAAGTCATTCCTATATGACGGAGTGAACGAAAAGACAACAGAAGACAATGCAGGTACAACAAAAGACACATACCAGTCGGCATTACTGTCAATATGGCCTGTTTATGAATACTATTTTAGATTCATAAAAGCCAACAGTGTTGAATCCACAATGTATGTGCTCGACTCATTTCTCGAAGAATACCATACTCTATCGTCTGTGTGGGGCATTTCGTCATTAGGTATCAAGGATATATGGCAGGATGAAGATGATTTCAATAATGCGTTGAATCAATGTAAAGAAATCTTCACTGATGAGATGTCTATATACCATGATAATACAGACATTGATATAGCAATGGATGTAATCTTAGCGACACTGATCAAATCAGAAAAGGTACCAAACCCTAAATGGACAGACATCCAGAAAGAAATCTTACCACAGATACTCTCTCGCAAAGAAAACTATCTGGTATCTTTACCTACTGGAGGCGGCAAATCAGTGTTGTTCCAAGGCCCAGCACTCTATAATTCTGCATATACAAATAAACTATCCATTGTCGTCACTCCTCTAAAAGCGTTGATGCAAGATCAAGTAAAAGAATTGGGCGAGAAGGGATTCATTTCAAATGTCGACTACTTAAATGGTGACCGTTCTTATCAAGAAATAAGAAGCATTTATCGCAAAATCAATGGTGGCGAGATAGCTATTTTGTATGTTACTCCAGAGCGTTTCCGTTCCAGAGCATTCCTCAATGCCCTTACAACCCGTATGTCTAATGACAATGGACTTGAATACATGGTATTTGATGAAGCCCATTGTATTTCTCAATGGGGAATGGAGTTCCGTCCTGAATACCTCAATGTAATCAAGAAATGTAAGGAACAAAAAGATTCTTATGGCAAGAACATGTGTATAGCAATGTTCTCTGCTACTGTAACTGACATGATTTACGAGCAGATTAATGAGGTCGTCCCTGTCAAACGACTTGGGCAAGACAACGATAGGAAAATCTACAATCCTATTCGTAGCCATATTGGAATGCAGTTCAAGGAGGTTTTGCATGATATACCGCACCGTCTTAAAGAGATTGTTGAATATATAAAAGAATACTCAATTGACTCAAAAAAGAGTCGTATGCTTGTTTTCTGCAAAACAAGAAATCAGTGTGAGGAAATGGCCTTGATGCTAAGTGATGAATTACAAAAAGCTGGAGTGCTCAATTCCTGGAATGCGAGCCAATCGATTGGATATTTTCATGCAGGAATGGATGGAGACGATAGAGAGGAAGCCTATACAAGATTTAAGGACGAGTCAGATCCTCTTTATATTTTATGTGCAACGAAGGCTTTTGGTATGGGCATGGATATACCTAACATTCATTACATTGTGCATCTTATGCCCCCAAGCGTGTTGGAAGACTATTTACAAGAAGTTGGCCGCGCAGGGAGAAATGAAGACATGTATAAAGCAGTTGGATTTAGTACTGAAAATCCAATTCCTACTTTGTGCCTATGTTCTACAGATGACATTAAGAAAGCAAGAGAGCAACTCCTTCAAAACATGTTGAGCTGGAAGAATCTGGAAGAGATTAGAGTTGCAATTAATTCATATATTTCCCATATCCAACCACTTGAAAAGACAAAGAAATACCCAATAGTAGTACCTAATACATTATGGGCAAATGGACAATTTGACCATGATTTTACAGACTTTAAGATTGGTCAATACTGGCTTGAACGCATGGGACGCATTAAAATGGGTTATTTAAGTCCTGCACACATCAATGTTACCATACTCGATAATAACTCCGGCGAGTCGGTAGAAGATAAGCTGAAACGCTTATCTTCATCAACCAAGGGCAAAGAAGCCTTGAACATTCTTGCAGAATTAAGACTCATACAAGACGAGCAGAATAGTCAAACTATTCAGGTGTCTTTACAAGAACTTGCATCAAACATATCGTTGTCTTCAACAAGACTGCTTGACTGCATGATATGGTGCGAAAAACATTCAATCTTACGTCTCGAAGAAGAAACACGCTGCCACATCGCTTTCACCCGTCTAAGTGAAGTAAGCTATATGATTGACGGTTATTCTTCTCATGAGGTCGCATTCCATGTCATTTTAAATGCAACGAGAAAATTATTGCAAAACAACCGCCTGAAGATTGAACGCAACTATACTTTAGGCGATATTCATCGTTTTATAAAGGATGCAGACAATCTTGAAGAAATAGTAAAAGATGTAACTAAAACAGAAGAAGACGGCAGACAGACTACTGAGAAATACATGATATGGTACAACGAGAATGACAGGCAGAAAAATAAAGGTCTGTCTATCGCCAAGTCTTATCATGACGATTTGTACAAAAAACGTCTCAGGCAGGTAATTGCTCTACTGGAACTGATACCTGATGTTAAGGTACAATCTTACCTTGACACCAAGAAAAAGTGCGTACTACAATCCGTGATTGTAGAAAAAAACACCTGGATAGACTTTTTGAATTCTTTTCAGAAAGATTGCCTGCGTCTGCTAACATACATAAATGAAAGCAAACAGACAAAACTTAGGTGGTCAGATGCCATTGTAGAATTAAAGCTTGAAGAAAAGGGATTTGCATATTTTGACAGCCTCTTGCGCTACCTAAATGGCATGGCATACCTAGCAACAGACCCCTTACTGCCTACTGGCATAGAAATATACACAACTGATCAATCTGAGGATGCAATCCTTGAAAATGTAACAGAAGGCTCAAAAGATTTCGATAATAAAGTTGCTTTTGATGAAGCAATGGAAATCCGAAATCTTCGCCTGTATGTGATGGATGTTCTTACTACAAAGATACACAACAAGAAGGATTTTCAAGATTTGATAAGCTCATATTTCGCATCCAAAAATGCAGAGGACTTTAGAACACTATTGAGCAAATATTATGACGATAGCAATCCAATATGGGAGGCTCTTCGCGCAACAGCTATAAAAAATGCAGAAGAACAACTTAAGGACAATCCAGAACAATGGGCTATATATCAAGAGAATTCTAATAATAATGTAAACGTGGAGGCAGGACCAGGTTCTGGAAAGACGCATGTTTTGACCCTTAAATGTGCTAAACTTATATATCACCAGCATGTTAATCCAAAGAGTATTCTTGTATTGGCATACAATAGAGCAGTAGTTGTCGAGTTAAGAAGTCGTTTGGCAAAATTATTTGCATCTTTAGGCTTGAGCCGTTCAGCATGTCAACTGCACGTATATACTTTCCATAGCCTAGCTAAGAGAGTGTGCGGCGATGAAGCTTTAGCTGGCTATGAAATGAACGAATGGGAAAATATTCTTCTCAATACAATAAAGAATCATCCTAATGAAATGCGAGCTGCTATGCCAGAACTTCAATATGTGTTTATTGATGAGTTCCAGGATATTACACAAACGCGACTGAACGCCATGTTTGGTCTTAGGGAAATTTACAATCCATTGACCTTCTTCACTATTGGTGATAAAGACCAGAGTATATATGGATTTGAGAAAGAAGAATCGATGGATCCTAATTACTATTATAAGCAACTTTACGACACTTTAAGCCCCAAAAAGATGGAGATGTTCACAAACTATCGCTCTTATCCAAAGATTCTTAATGCTGCCAAGCACTATCTCCCAGAGCATTCTCCATCCAAAAGAGCTTTAAGACCATGCAAAAAGAATATAGACAATGAACCACAAAGCGATTATGTTTATATCTATCCTGACAATCGTGACTGGGCACAAGATTTTGCTGGATACGTACAATGGCTTAAACAACAAGGCGTTTCAGATTTGGCAGTATTCTTCAGAACAAATAACGAAGTATATCATGGCTATTCGCTCATCAAAGCATTAAATCTGCCAGGTATCCGCATTAGAATTCAGGGAGAATCTGCGTGTGAATTATTCAGGCTGCGAGAGATTTATGCTGTATTAAAGCTGCTTGATGATAAACACAATAAAAAAATAATAATCGATGATAGCTGTACTGAAAAATCACTAAAAGCAACCATCACTTCATTGATCCAGAAGTACCCTAACTGGGATTCGTTTTATATGGATCTTGCTTATGTCCTTATTCTTGATTACTTGGATTTCGCTACAGGCGATGAAGAATCACATACTTACGGTGAGATGGCAGATAGCATTAGGGAAACACTCAAAGAAGATAATCCTCAGCTATATAAGCTATATGATGACAAGCGTTACAAAGACAGACGCATCTTGGTTGACCAACAAATGAATGTCGTTTTAACAACCATGCATAAAGTTAAAGGTCTTGAATTTGATGCAGTCATTATAACTCCATCAGTGACTTCATTACCATTTAACCCGACGGAGAATATAGACATTTCTCTTCCTCTTTCGCATTCAGACATTGAGCAGATTGAAGAAGAACAAAGACTCCTCTATGTAGCATACACTCGCGCAAAGAAATTTTTATTTGTTTACAAAGGCAATCGCGAACTTGCGGTTGAGAACATGCAAAGATTTTCAAGTCTTGAAGACCAATGGGGTATTAGAGAACGAAAAGTTGGACTAGATAATTATAATATTGGCTACAATGCTGGATTAAATTACAAAAACAATGAATCAATTTATAACATACGAAAGAACGACCCTCTTTCCATAAGACGATATAGAGTCAAAACTCATGGTGGTGTCCCATTTCCTATATTCAATATAATCCACAACGGTATTAATGTTGGGCAGTTATCCAGAAAAAGCAACATTGCGAAAAGAATGGAAGCAGAGGGCATTGATACTCTAAACGGATTCTTTGTGAGCGAAGTCTTTTACTGGACATACGAAGACACTATTGCTGCAGATAAAAGAGCCGAAGAAGAATCTGGAAGAAATCCTAATTATGCATCAAGATGGTGTGATGAAGCAAAGAAACAAGGATTTATCTTTATAGTCAACATTGCTGGTTATGGCAACTAAAAGATTATTATTATGAGTTTAATAACATACGAATTTAATAGAGCAGATAATGCTGGTGAAATTAGCCAGTTTCGTGCTACCCTGCCAATAGTTCAAGAACATTATCAGGGTAGAAATGAACTTGTACTATATTTAAGTGGCAAACTAAACATTAATGGTGTCGATATTGATGGACTCATCATCAAAGAAGATGCTATTGTTCTTGTTGAATTCAAGAACTATTCCGGTAATATTAAAGCACAAGTGAATGGTGATTGGTTTCATGACTCAGAAAGGATAAACGGGGGTGCAAAGAAAAAAGATGGTTCAACCAAGACAGTCTTTGAACAGCTGAAGATAAATCGACGTGCATTGCGTGACGGCTTAGCACATTTTACAAAAAACGAAAATGCATGCAATAACATACAAGCCCTTGTTGTGTTCTCGGCAATCGAAACACTGCAAATGGACGAAGAATTTAAGTGGGGAGCCAATGCTTGGGTAAATGTTACAGACATAGAACATATCGGTGACGAACTTGACACCATCAAGGCCAAAACCCGTTCAGGGCGATCAATAGTTATAACTTCTGAAGATATTTTTGAATTTATTCGTCTTAAAGGACTTGACGAGCGATACATCATGACAAGGTATAGTGACACAAATGTTATGCCAGCTGATTTATTCCACGAAGATGAGCCCCACAATGGCGATGATTTCTCACCAAATGTACTTTTGGCCAAAGAGAAGGCTGAGAATGAAAAGTACAAGAAAGGACTTCATGAAGCAGTCATATTATTGCAAACCATGATGGAAAAGATGCAAAAAATGGCTGATGAAAAGGATTTTATCATTCAGCAACAGAAAGCCGAACTTTTACAGATAAAAGCAGAACAATTGGAAGCTGCTTCGTTATCAACTACAAGTGACACTCAAACGACCATTGAACTTGAAACAAAAACAGTTCAGTTAATAAAAGAAGTAAAAGCGGTCGAAAAAGAGGTTGAAGATATACAATCGACCCCAGGCCCTACAAGCGAAGTTAAAATGAAAGCTTCCAAGAAGCGTTTCGGAATGAAGCAGAAAATACTTAAGGCCTTCAATGTAGAAAAAGAGTCAATGGATGATGAACAATTAGATTTAATTGGCAATACCATTGACAAATCAATGATTGTAGCTGGATGCGCTGGCAGTGGCAAGTCGATTATTGCAATGTACAAGGCTCAACAGATATTAGATTCAAAGGGCGATGTAATTCTTATTGCCTATACCAAGTCATTGAACAGATACATGAGACAAGGTAAAGATAATAATCTTGATGGGAGATTCTTTTATCATTGGCAGTGGGTTGATCAAGGCATGCCAAAAGCTGACTATATAATCGTTGATGAAATACAAGACTTTGACAAAGAAGAGATTATGCAATTCGTTAACGCTGCAAAAAAATGTTTTTTCTTCTTTGGTGATACAGCCCAATCAATATATAGAGCCTTCGGGAAACAAACAATGACGATTGATCAAATATCTTCTTTGACAGGCATCACTGTATCTCGATTATATAACAACTACAGACTTCCAAAGCCAATAGCTAAGATAACACAAGGCTATCTTGGATTAACTGAAGACGAAGATAAAGTAAGAGAATATTCTGAAAGTCTATACCTAAGTAAAGAGACTGCTTTACCCGCATTTATTGAATGCGAATCAAAGCAAGAGCAAATAGAACGCATAGTATCATTAATAAATAACAACAAATATCGTAATGTTGGCATCTTGGTTCCTGAGAATGATATGGTTCTTGAAATAATGAATGCATTTACGACAGCACAGTTTGCATGTGAATTCAAATATAACGCTGGAACTAATGACTCCAAAAATAAAGACACCTTAAACTTCAAAACCGAGCGTCCAAAACTAATGACTTATCATAGCGCTAAAGGATTACAATTTGAAACTGTAATTTTACCATTTTATCAGGGTGCGAATGATTCAGATGAAAAAAAAGCACTTTATGTTGCTATGACAAGAACCTATAGGAATTTATATGTCTTATATAGTGGCAGGCTTAAAGAACCTTTACGAAGTGTCCCAGAAAGATTTTTTGAAAAAAAATAACACATTTCTACTTTATGGTAATCTCTTCAGCGATTCCTTGATTGATACGTGGCATGCCTATCGCTGAAGAGATACCTTACAGCTAGCGTATGCTAAATATTGTTTTCAAATGTGTTCAGGGACAGCAAGTATATCGCTCCCAAAATAATTTCGCCAATGGGTGCTGCTTTCGGTCAAAGTGTATCACAAATCAAGAAAGCTGTAAACTTAGCGTGTCGAGGGCGGCATGCAGTTGGCGCATGGCCTGCTCGATGACCGAGCGTGGGCTGCCCATGTTCATGCGCGCATGGCAGCGGCCCGCAGGGCCGAACATCGCCCCTTGGTTCAAGGCCAGATGGGCGCGGTTGACAAAGAAGTCGACCACCTGGTCGTGCTCCAGCCCCAGTGCGGTGCAGTCGAGCCACAGCAGGAAGCCTGCTTGGGGCCTGACGGCGATGATGCCCGGCAGGTGCTCCTGGCAGTAGTCGATGACATAGTTGACATTGCCCTCGATGTAGCGCAAGCACTCTTCGAGCCACTGCTCGCCATGGCGATAGGCCGCCTCGGTGGCGATGATTGACACCATGTTGGCATTG
>Ga0310695_10011477_pt1 | contig 12647 bp, 12 predicted proteins | sample RumenRJG_04DNA_FD_203882 | JGI IMG/M metagenome (GOLD analysis project Ga0310695, IMG submission 203882) | Bovine rumen microbial communities from Lethbridge, Alberta, Canada - RJG_04 (v2) (version 2) | ecosystem: Host-associated > Mammals > Digestive system > Stomach > Rumen | place: Canada...
GAGCGGAAATTCCGGGGATAAAGAAAGAAGATATAAAACTCGATATTAAGAAAAATTCTTTAAAAATTGAAGCAACAAAATCTATTGAAAATGAAGAGGAAGATAAAAAGAAGAAATATCACAAAACCGAATTTCGATATGGCGAATATTCAAGAACACTTTATTTTCCAGAAGATGTTGATATTGAAAAATGTGATGCTTCGCTTGACCACGGTATTTTGACAATAAATCTGCAAAAAGCCGTGAAAGAAGAAGAAAAGTGCTGCAAAATTGAGATTAAAGAATAATGACGACTGTAATTTTGGGTGTAAAAACGGACAGTCGTACAGATACCGCATTGCGTATTCAAAAAGTGCTGACAAAATTCGGCTGTTTTATAAGGACAAGATTAGGTCTGCATTCGTCAAAAACCATTGATTGCACGGAATACGGGCTATTGTTGATTGAAATAACAAATAAAGAAAAATCTGTTGATATAGAGCAAATGCTCCTTGATATTGACGGAGTGGAAATTCAGCGAATGGAATTTCAATTTTCATAGAAAGGCAAATTATTTTTATGACAAAAAGAATTGTTATTATAGGCGGCGGAGCGGCTGGGCCTAAAACTGCCGCAAAATTAAAAAGAGAAGCCCCTGATGTTTCTATAGAAATGTACACAGATGAAAAAAACATTTCTTACTCCGCATGCGGTATTCCTTATTTTGTTGAAGGGATAATTCAAGACGTTAACGAATTGTATGTACGTTCCCCTGAAGAGTTTGAACACAGAGGAATAAAGGTTTTTCTTGAACAGAAGTGTATAAAAATTCTCAAAGAAGAAAAAAAAGTTGTTTTGCAAAACGTTCGGACAAAAGAAGAAAAAGTTGTTGAATACGACATTCTTGTACTTGCAACAGGGGCGACTCCTCATGTTCCGCATATAGAAAATATCAAAAATTTTGACAATATTTATACCCTTAGAAAAATCGAAGATGCTATTGCCGTAAGAGATGCAATGTTGTCTTCCAAAAAAGCCACTATAATCGGTTTTGGTTATATCGGAATAGAAATGCTTGAGGCATTTGTCAAAAACAATCTGTTTGTAAATATTATCGACCGAAACAAATACTTGATGGGGGTTTTTGACGAGGATATTTCAAGCAGAATTCAGGAGCATATTGTCCAAAAAGACGGCCCTAAAATCAGAATTTATAACCTTGATGAGGCAATAAAATTTGAGGGTAAAAATAATAGGGTTGAAAAGATTTTAACCAAAAACGGCTATGAAATTGAAACAGATTTTGTACTGATTTCAGCGGGAATCGTTCCAAATACGCAAATTGCGGTTGATTGCGGATTAAAGACAGGTATTAAAAACTCGATATGGGTAAATTCGCACATGGAAACCTCTGAACAAGGCATTTATGCGGTCGGTGACTGTTGCGAAAAAAGACATATCGTAACGAAAAAACCTTGCTGGCTTCCGTTAGGTTCAACCGCAAACAGAGAGGGACGATGTGCCGCCATCAATATTGCAAACAAAAATTGTGATTTTGAAGGAGTTTTAGGTTCAGCCGTCAGCAGGTATTTTGATTTTACGGTTGCAATGGCGGGATTGACCGAAAAACAGGCAAAAAATCTCGGTTATGATACCATTTCAACAATAGTTACAAAAAACGACAGAGCAGGATACATGCCCGAAGCAGCAACTATATCATTAAAACTCATTGCCGACGCAAATTCGCATGAGATTATCGGTGTTCAGGGGATAGGTACGGGAGATGCGGAAAAAAGAGTCGCAACCGCATCAATAGCAATAATGGAAGGGGTAAAAGTCGAGGATTTTATGAGTATTGACCTTCCTTATGCGCCGCCTTATTCAACCGCAATAGACCCTCTTTTAAACGCAATCCAGATTTTAATGCAAAAACTGAATATTGATTAGTGATTCGGGGTATATGTTATCATTTTCAGAAGCAAACTTTCGGCCTTTATTAATTGAGGGTCACGGTTTGCTTTTGCATCTTCTGCGGTGTATTTAACAATTACATCAGGCATAATACCTTTTTTGTTGATATCTGTTCCGCTCGGTGTTAAATATTTTTGAACCGTTATGTTGCAACCTGCACCCATAGGAAGTTTGTTAACTTCTTGAACAAGCCCCTTTCCGAAGGATTTTTCACCGACAATCAAAGCACGACCGTTATCTTTCATTGCACCTGAGAAAATTTCACTTGCAGAAGCACTTCCGCCATCAATTAAGATAACTAAAGGTTTGTCGCAAACATAAGCCTTTGTTGCTTTTGTTGTGTCTTTATATCCGTCTCTGTCAACTGTACTAACGATTACGTTTCCGCTCAAAAACATATCTGATAAAAGTGCCGCATTTGCAAAAAGTCCGCCGGGATTTGAACGAAGGTCGATTATATAACCTTTTTTGCCGGCATAACCATTTAATGCTGTTTTGAATTCTTCAATCGCATTTTGGCTCATAAATGAACTCAATCTAATATAACCTACTCTATCGTCAAGTTTATAATTGGTAGGATTTTTTGTTGAAACTGATTTTATATCAATTTTTGCACGTTGAACCGCATATACTTTGTTTGGTTCACCTTTTCTTTTAATTAGAAGTTTTACTATTGTGCCTTCTTCACCTCGGATTTTATCTGCTGCTTTATCAACGGTAATACCTTTTGTTGAAACACCGTCAATTTCAAGAATTTCGTCCTCTGCTTTTAAACCTGCTTTTTCACCGGGGGTTCCTTCCATTGGAGCAATAATCAATAATCTTCCGTCTTTTACCCCAATTTGAACACCGATACCCTTAAGAGAACCTTTAATACTGTTTGTTTCTTCTTTAAATTCTTTCGGATTGAGAAATTTTGTATATGGATCATTCAAACTTGCAAGCATGGTAGCAATTGCGACGTAAGCATCTTCGTCGGTTTTGATTTGCGAATCGTATTTTTTGCGCCATTTATACCAATTTTGGTGATTGTTTGATTGATCAACATATTTAGAATTAATGAGTTTCCAAACTTGGTCATATAAAAGAGTTTGCTGCGAAGAAAATGCAGGAAGCCCCATACTTAATATTAAACTTAATGTAATTATTGATTTTTTCACTTCTGTTCTCCTGTCGTTATTATATTACAAAGTTACATTTTTTCATCATCTTTTTTAAAAGACTGGTTTATTTATTTAAAGTTTCGTACAATGGTCAAGGAGTTAAAATATGTTACATTCGAAGAACAATAAAAAAAAGGTTGCAATAGCATTAAGCGGAGGTGTTGACAGTTCCGTTTCGGCATTACTTCTCAAAAATATGGGCTATGAAGTCATTGCTTTTACGGCAAAACTCACGGACGGTGATTTTTCCCAAGTTGTAGAAAATGCTTCCGCAGTTGCAAAAAAATTGGATATTCCTTTTTATTCCGTCGATTTAAGTGACTTTTTCAAAGAAAACATTATCAATTATTTTGAAAATTCATACAGAAACGGTGAAACTCCAAACCCTTGTATTATGTGTAACAAACTTGTTAAATGGGGAAAGTTGTTTGATTTTGCTAAGGAAAAAGACTGTGACTATATCGCAACGGGACATTATGCCGATATTAAAGAGGTAAACGGACAATATCTTCTTTATCCCGCACAAAATACAAAAAAAGACCAACTTTATTTTTTGTATAACATTCCGTCAGAAGTTCTTTCAAAAACCATTTTTCCGCTTTCAAAATTTTCGGCAAAAGATGAAATAAGGCAAATCGCATCAGAAAATAATCTTCCGTCAAAATCTGCCAAAGACAGTCAGGACGTTTGTTTTATACAAAACGTAACTTCTTCAAAATACATAAATAACATAATCGAACATAAAAAAGGTGATTTTGTGCTTGTTTCAACAGGTGAAAAAATCGGGATTCACGACGGAGCCGCAAAATATACCGCAGGACAGAGAAAAGGTATAGGAATTGCTTATAAAGAGCCTCTGTATGTTGTAAAAACAGACGTTTCAAAAAATATTGTTTATGTCGGGGTAAAAGAAGATACCTACTCACAAGAAGTTAATGTTTCTGCCGTAAATATGCACGATAAAAATGTCGGAAATAATTTCATTGCAGATGTAAAAATCAGATACAATATGAAAACCGAAACGGGTAACGTTGAATTGCTTTCTGATAATTGTGCAAAAATTACTTTTAAAAACCCCGTAAGCGGTGTCGCAAAAGGACAGGCGGCGGTATTTTACGATAAATTCGACGGTCACCTCATCGGCGGCGGCATAATTTTGTAACTAACATTTGAATAATTTTTCTCTTTTAATAAAATTTATATTAAACAATTGTAATAATTTGGAAATTTTCGGCAAAAAACATAAATAAAAATTTTTATAAACAATATATAACTAGTTATAACATGGGATAGGGACAATATGAAGTTATTGAATTTAACATCGCAAAATAAAGTAGCGAAAGTTGTCAATGGAGAGAATATCAAGCCTAGTAATAATGTTAAGGTAAAGGATGATGCCAAAGTTATTACGGTTAATGATACAAAGGACACTGCGGTTCAAATATCTAATGTCAAAGATTTAAATATTGATACTGAACAATTTGAATTTAATATTGGAAATAAAACATCTACCGGCAACGTAGCGGCAAATAATGCAGGTACGCAGCCTGATAATGTATCTCAAAAGCCAATACAGGATAATATTAATAATACCGCGCCTGAAATTAATATTCCTAGTGCAAATGAATATGTAAATAATAACCCTTATGTAAACGGTAATAAAGAAAATAACAACACATTAGAAAATAACAATACATTAGAAAATAACAACACATTAAATAATAATGATTCCGGAGATTTCAACGGACAGGAGTTGATTGACAAGACAATTGATAACTTTAAGAATGAGTTAGGAGATTTTAACGGTAATTTAACAGAAGGGTTAAAAAACCTGCCCGGTGCAGGAAAGATTATTGAAACTATAACCAGTATTATGGGTTATATAAAAAATCCTACGAGTGGAGCAAAAGACGCTCTTGGAAGTTTAGTTAAAAATGTTGTAGGTTTTATAGTAAATCCGCTTGGCACCATAGGAAAACTTGCATCCGGAAGCTTGGCTAGTTTAGGAAATAACTTGTTTGGCGGTTTATTAGATAAATTTAATAATTTCGCGTTTGGAAAAGAAGGGGACAGAACTTGGCTCGGAAATGTTGTTGACACAGTAAAAGGTTGGATTGGAGATGCAGTAGAGAAAGTAAGTAACTTCATCTTAGGTGAAGAAGGCAACAGAACTTTAATCGGAAAAGCTTTTGACTGGGCAAAAGACAAATATGATGCTGCCAGCCAGTGGGTTGGAAACGCCATAGATACGGTAAAGAATTTTCTTCTTGGTGAAGAAGGCGATAGAACTTTTATCGGAAAAGCAGTTGATAAAGTGAGCGACTTTGTTAATGATGTCAAGGAATGGGCATTAGGTACAAAAGAAGATCCTACATGGTTAGGAAAATTATTCGGATACGGATATAAAGACGGCGAAACAAGAGTAAATAAAGACACCGGAGAAATTGAAGAATTTAACAAAGCAAATAAATCTTGGGTTGTACGCGATGGCAAAGAATACCAAAATGGTACCCAAATGGATGACGGTGCCGGAAATCTTTATGAATATGACGCAGTTACAGATACTTGGTCTTTAAAAGAAGAAAATGCTACAATCACTCAATATGAAACAATAGACGGAAAGTTAGCATCTGAAACACAATTTAATTACGACCAAAACGGTAAGATTAACAATGTAGTTAACAAAAAATTTGATAATGACGGCTCTGTCACGCAAATTGCTAATGCAAAATCTGGAGATAGAGCAAATGTAATAGAAGTTGAAGTTACAGGAACAAGAAAATTTAATAAAGATAATTACATAGACCGCGACGGAAGTATGGATTGGGGTAAAATGCAGCGAGACGGTTGGGGAGCAAATTATACCGGAAACGATGCTAAAAATGCTTTTAATGCATTACAAAACGGAGCAAGCATAGATTCTATAATAAAAGGAGATTTTTCGGATTATAAAGGTGGCGGTGGTCAAACAAATTCGTTATTGATGGATAGTGATGATGATGATGAATGGTGGACGTTTAGTATGAAATAATTTTGCATTTAGCATAATAATAAAAGAGATTTGAAATATATCAAATCTCTTTTTATTATTGTATTTTGTATGGAATAAAATTAGTAATCTTCGTGAGTGACTTCGTCCTCATCATCAAGAGCAGATAAATCTTTTGTTGAAGTTGTATCAAAATCTTCGGGAAGTATATCGGTTTTGGATGGAACACTCTGTAGCAGCTAAGACAGCAAGATAGAACCCTTTTATGTTATATAAATTTTTGCACAATAATTCAATTCGTGCATTATTATGCACGCTATCTGCTATTTAAGTTTTTTATACCCAATTATTATTTTTCAGATTGGGTTTAGTCTAAAAAATAGAGGAAATGGAAATTTACCGACTGTACCACGGTTTGAAATTCCCAATTTTGTATTTTAAATTTTCGTATCTGCCGTCAAAACAGATACATCTGTCGTCTATATAAAGCCAGCATAAGTCTTTTTTATCGGTTATATCCTCGATATAACAATCAATGCCATTTTCAATCAGCCACTTTGATGTAAGAAGTTTATTCCGTGTCGTGAAAATTTTTATTACAAAATTTTCGGACAAATCCCTTAAAAATTCTTTTGCTCCGTCTTTAATCGAGGGAATTTTATCTTTGTCAAAATTCCCGTCGTAATTATTTAACACTCCATCTAAGTCTATCAATATTGTTTTCATAATAATTGGTTCTATATATAGATAATGTACATTTAATTATTTCATAAAATTCTATATATGCAACACTTTAATTCACAAAAAGCAAAAATAATACTTGAAATAATCGGACAAGTTATCCGTGAAAAGAGAGAAAAATTACAAAAATCACAACGTATTTTTGCAGATGAGTTTGATATTCAGAAATCAATGTTAAGCAGAATTGAAAATGCAGTAAATGAAGCTAAAATTATTTCGCTTTTTACTATATCTGAAGCATTGGGAATTAAATTATCTGATTTAATTAAAATGGTTGAAGAAAAACTTCCGAAAGATTTTTATTTGATTGAAAAATAGTTGTTTATATGTCATAAATTGTAAAAATATAGAAGGCATACTTTTTAACAAAAAATTTAGTATATAATTATTTTATGATTAGAAAATTTTTATTACTTTTAATAGTGATTTTTTGCGGTTCAGTTTGTTTCTGTGAAGAAGCAGAAAAAGTTGACTTAAAAACAGCCATAGACTTGGCATTGCAAAATAATATAAACCAATATAAAAAAGATGTGGAAATTGCAGAAAACAACATAAAAGTTGCCAACAGATTGCAAAACCCCACAATTAAAAATTTTTGGAATTTCGGAACTGCATGTAAAGGAAATCCTAATCAAATCGGATTAGCCCAAACCATTGAATTGTTTAAACGTATCGGAAGAAAAAATCTTGCAAAAGTAAATTATGAAATTGCTGTTCAGGAATACGAGAATAAAAAATTCCAATTAGAAATGAACGTTGCAGAAGCGTATGTAAAATTGGTTGTTGCTAAATCATTGCTGAAAAAATGTGAGCGTCAAAGGGCTTTTCACGAAAAATTATTGAAAATGTCAAATATCAGTCAAAAAGAAAAGAGTTTGGATATCATTGAAGCAAAAATTGCTTTAAATCAGATTATTAACGAGGTTAATAAAGCAAAAGCAAATGAAAAATCTGCAATGTTAGAATTTAATAAAGTAATAAATTCTCTAAATCATAATTACGATTCTATTGATACGGAAATAACAAAAAACAACAACATTAAAGGAATTAATATACCTTCATCCGCAGCAAAATTGCCGAATTTTAAGGATATTGAGGATACGGCAATAGAAAACAGACTTGATATAAAAATAGCCAAAAGCACCATTGATGCTGCAAATAAAAATTTGACCGTTGTAATAAGACAAAGAATACCTGATCTTGAAGTAACCGGAGGATACGGATTTCAACCGGGAAAAACTTCCGATAGCGGAAATTTTGAATCAGGAGCATATTTAGAAGCCTGTATTGTTAATATACCTATTTTATATACTTACAGACCGGAAATAAGGAATGCAAAACTTGAAATAGAAAAAGCAAATCTTAATTATCTGTCGGTAGTTAATCAGGCTAAAAAAGATATTGAAATTGCATACGAAAAATTTATAACGGCACAGTTAAATTTGGAAAGTTATAATGATAACATTTTAAAAGATTCTGAAGAATTATTCACTCTTTTCGAAAAAATGTATAAAGAAAAACCGTTGGATTTTGCATCATTGGCAGCGGTAGAAGAATCTTACCAAGACCTTATTGTCGGATATTCCGAAGCCTTATCGGATTATTATTTAGGCTGGATAAATTTTCTAAGAGAAACTAATTCAAAAGATTTTAATTTTGATAACAAGAATTTGTAATTATAAAGCGAATTTGGTGCAAAAAATTGCACCCTACGAGTTTGACTATTTAAAAATATCATTTAAAGATATAAAATAATTATATGAATAACGGTATAGATTTTGATAAAATTGAGCTTATGAACGTTGATTTTGTCATCGGACTTGGAGAAGCGTGTCGTACTGCGGAAGCATTGAAAAGAAATCATCTGCGCTATTTTTCAAGTCCTTTTGATTGGATGATAATCTATCATCTTGATAAAATAAGCAGTATATTAGAAAAAGTTGCAAATCATTGCAAACCTGACTTCTTTGAGGAATGTGCAAAAAATAAGATATATGCTTCCGAACTATATACAGGGGTTATGGATATTCAAAATCAAATGATTTCAGTACACGATTTACCAAAGGATATGGATATAAGCAAGGCTCCAAAACTTTTTTCTTTGAAATATAAATATAGATTTAAAAACCTTAATAATATGCTAAAAAAAGCAAATAGCGTTTGCTTTCTAACATATAGAAAAATTTCTGTAGAAGATATGAAAACATTTATCAATTCAATAAAACAAATATATTCTTTTAAACAAATATATTTTATAAATATTATAGATTCTGACGAAGAAGCCTTGGAACAATATGATGATGACGGTGTAAAATATTTAGTATTTAAATTTAATGATGAATGTAAAAATTATCGGGAGAAAGAAGCAAATCCATTCTTTTGGCTTGGCAATATTGAATATTGGGACAAAATATTAAACAAAATTAAATTAAATAAATATTTTGAATATTTATATAAATTTAAGAGATTTATTTTCAGTATCAGCATAGAATGTTCTTCTCAAAAAATGTACAAAGTTGTTAGAATACTCGGGATAGGATTTAAATTTAAAATAAAGTTATAAATTTAAAAGCAATTGTCAAAAAGTTTTCCAATGTTGTAAAGGGATTTTTATTGGTATTATAACATAATAATTTTCTATTTCTCCTGATGTCTGATAATCTCTGCTTTATTCCTGTGAGTTGTAGGGTGCAAAAAGGAACGTTTGCACCGATATAAACTTCATTTGCACCAAAAATAATATCATTTGTCCATTGAAAAACGATGTGATAATATTCTTTTATGTCAAATTATAAAAGGTTATTTATACAAGATTACAATTACATATTTTTCACGATAGTAACGCAATATCGTATAAAAATATTAATTTCCAACATAGAATTATTGAGGGAAGCATTCAAAAAAGCGATGGGCAAATATGATTTTGAAATATTTGCGATAGTTGTTTTAGAAGAACATTTTCATTTAATTTTGAAAGTTAAAAATATTGAGGAATATCCGAAAATTATATATTCCGTAAAGAATTATTTTTCAAGAAAAATTGACAAAGAAGTAGAGAAAATAAACAAATCAAGATTGTCCGAAAGTCAGATAAAAAGACATGAAAAAGGAATTTGGCAGAGGAGATATTGGGAACACACAATAAGAGATGAAAAAGATTTGTATAAGCATTTAGATTACATACATTATAATCCGATAAAACACGGATATGTTGAAAAAGCAAAAGATTGGGAATATTCAAGTTTCAAAAAATTTGTCAGAATGGGTTATTATGATGAAAATTGGTGCAATTTTGAAGATAAAAACAAGATAAAACAAATAGTGTTTGAATAATTAAGATATTTTTTATAGAATATCGCACCGATTTTGTATTTGTTTATATTTTGGAGTAAACGCATTAAAAACGTGATTATTACAGCATATTTGGTGCAAACGTTCCTTTTTGCACCCTACCAACTAATCCTTGATCACTGTGACCATTAAAATTTTGAGTATTACCTTCTAAATTATTTAGTGCAGCTTGTAGTGCTTGAACAGCTGCTTCACTATAGCGTGCATTGTCCTCGTGATCGAAAGAAGGACCAATGTAAGATCTTAATTGAGCTTCAGCTTCAGCCCGAGTATGAATATACGGCATATCATTTCCTTTCTTTTTTAGTAGTTGCTATTATTTGTACTCTTTTATTTGGTATATGGTTTTTATGTAATTCATTATTCATTCCGCCAATGACCATATAACGATTATCATCTATTTTTTCAAATGCAGCGTATTGATGGTTATTCACGAATTTTGGTCCGCCTTGAGCAGAAACACCTTCGTAATCTACCAATACTGTTTTTTTACAAACTTCGCTATTTGATGTTATCAACTCATCTCCACAAGTTAATAAATATGATGTCGGTGAAAGTTTCAGATATTTCACTTTTTCGGTTATTCTATCTTCTAAATTTAAATGCAATTCATATTGCAATGTATTATTTACAATATCAACAAAATTCTTTGCTTTTTGTTGTGTATTTATATCCGCTTCTTCAAATCTGTTTTTATCGTTTTTAAAAATATAACAGCCATTTTTATTTATAAAAAGAATATCATTATTTTGTAAATCAATTTGGAAAAAGTTATCTTTCAGCACTTTTGTATTATATTCAGCAAAAAATTGATTTGTTTCAGGGTCATATATTTCTATATGATCCCATTCGGGTTCATATGTAAAATTGGTATATCCATTAAAATAAATCTTGTTTCTTCGTCTAAGAGGAATTATTAATTTATCATTTTTTAATTTGATAATATCTTCTTTCAATGGATGGTATTTGGGTTGTTGTACAAAATTCGGAAATAATTCTAATTCAAAAGTATCAGGATTTAAAAGATATAGTTGTTCATATTCCGTTAATCTGCCTGTATTATTTGAATTTAAATAATCGGAATTATTGCTTAAAACGAGATATTTATTTTTGTATGGAGTTAAAATATAAAATTTAGAATCAAAAATTGGAATATTTACAAGCTCAAATTTATTTTCTTTGAAATTGTATTTATCTGTTTCACTTTCATAATTATAGTAGTAAACATTATTTTTAGAGTCTTTTATTAAATACGACCTTGGAATGTCAATGGGTCTTATATATCTGTTTAATCGGTAATTTTTTACCTTTATAAATTTATTATCATGCTTATGATAAATTTGGGAAGTCCTTTTTCCGTATTTATTATTTAATTTTTCACTGATAACCTGCAACGGTTTTGTAATTGGTTTGAAAAGAATATTTTTTATTCTTGAATTGTAAATATCGAATTTGTCTAAAATTTCTAAATACCATAAATAAGTAATATGACAGGCATTATCATAAATATAAATATCACCATTATCAAGTTGAATTGTGTTAGGCATGAATGATGGTCTGTTTTTAACTTTTGCCCCTTGATAAATACAGACATCTTTACCTAAGCAGGCAAAAAACTTATTACTTTTAACTAAGTTTTTAAATCCAAAAACACTCAAACAACCTAATAAATAAACACTAATCAACAATGTTATACAGACTAAAACTCTTCTGACTTTCAGACTTTCTTTTTTTCTCTTATGATTTTTTTGTTGTTCCATTTTTTCATAAAAATCATCGGATGCAGAATCATAGTCAAAATCGGGAATATTTTCACCCCATAGTTTTTGCCAAAAATTATGCAAAAAGATTATTATTTTATTTGAGCTTTGTTTCATTTCTTTTCTCCTATATACCTTCACAAAATCAATTATAAAGGTATGTAGTCGGTATAGGCAACAATGTTAATGCCCACAAGGTGGTAATCTTCACCTTTTTTACCTTAGATTTTTACTTTTTAACACATATCGTGTTTTTGTACTCCCAAATTTTTATTAAAATAATAATAAAAATTTTGATTTGTACATCATAAAGCATGACAGTTCAATTTGTATATTCGCCAGTTGGGTAAAATTTATTTGTTTACTATGAAAACCCTTATAAATACACAAATTTTGATATTTCTATGCACAAAATTAAATAAACAAGCGGTTAAAATTTACTTTAACCGCTCATTCCGTTCAAGACTTATACTGTCTTTTAAAAATAGACTTATCAAGTCCATTTTATTTCAAATTATAACAGAAATATTAAAAAATCATTAACTAATTCATGTTGGTATTTTTTATCGTTCATAATAAAAATATGGTTATGATTACTGACCATGCTGACAATTGAATAGTTTTTTACATTAAATCTTATGAATTAAATAATATTGTTTCCTAATAATATAAATCAAATATATGTGTATCTAA
>Ga0310695_10011478_pt1 | contig 12646 bp, 13 predicted proteins | sample RumenRJG_04DNA_FD_203882 | JGI IMG/M metagenome (GOLD analysis project Ga0310695, IMG submission 203882) | Bovine rumen microbial communities from Lethbridge, Alberta, Canada - RJG_04 (v2) (version 2) | ecosystem: Host-associated > Mammals > Digestive system > Stomach > Rumen | place: Canada...
TTTGTCCAGAACTGTGATGATGGTCGATTCTTTCTGGTCATCGCCGTATTTGATATCGACGGAGTTTTGCCACATCCACTGATGTTTATGGTTTTTGATTTCGTCGTTGACCTGTTTGACGAGCGCCGTGTTGGCTTCTTTTAATTCACCGGTATAGTCGTATGAATACTGTTCATTGAAAATGTAGTTATTTGACGCGTCGATGGAGTCATACATGCCGAAGCCGGCGATCATGAGCATCATAGAGCCTGTAACACCGATGACGCCGATCAGGTATCTCAGCTTGTTGCGGGCGGTATCTCGTTTTACCCATGTCCAGACATAGTTCCCGGATGATTTCGGGGCGGATTTTTTTGCTGCTTTCAGTTTGCGCTTTTTCTGGTTTTCTATGCCGCGCATTGTTTCGGCCGGAGACAGTTTCAGTGCTTTTCCGGCGGCCCACATGGTTGCGAAAACGCAGATCACAATGATCAGAACAATGACCATGACCGTTCCCCAGGATGTTTCCAGGCTCCATTCAGGAAGCGTGAGCGTCGTTTGTTTGACCATCATAACGACACGGGCGACGGTAATTTTTCCGAGTGGGATGCCGATCAGCGCGCCGATCAAAGGCACCAGGAGCCCGTACATCATATAATGCGTGCGGATTTCGCCGTTTGTCATGCCGATCGCTTTCATTGTGCCGATCTGAATCATCTGGTTTTTCACCAGGCGGCTCATTGTCGTGTACATGGTCAGAAGAGCGAGAAGTATGAAGACAAAGGTGAACATTGTGGCCATTCGTTTAGTCTGATCGATCTCGTCCTTCATCTGGAATGTGGATTTGTTATCGTCATGGGTCTGCAGGCTGTAGAATTTATCCCCCAGAACATCTTCAGCTTTTTCTTCCAGTTTGTCTAAGTTGCAGTTTTTTGTCGTATTGATCCGGATCTGATTGTAATAGATCATTCCCGTGATCTTTTCCATCTGCTTTTCGCTGACGTAACCGTAGCCGTGCTTCTGGTAATCCGGCATGGTCTGCGTGGCGATTGCAGTGTAGTAAATGTACTCGGGACTCATGACCAGGCCCTTGATTTTTACGGTCGCTTCAGGAAGCTTGCCGTAGGAGATTTTGATTTTATCTCCGACTTTAAGGTTGTGTTTGTCGGCAAAGGTTTTGTCGAGCCAGATCCCGTATGCTTTTTTATCATAGGCTTTGCCCTTGACTGACACGGGCTTCTGGTTTGCAGTGCTGCTGATCGTTGTCAGCTGGATGTCGCTGTGGTTCTCGTCTTTTTCATCATCGTCCAGATCCGTAAGAATCGACATCGAGTGCGTGGCTTTTGTCACGCCTTTCAGGTCGCGGATCTTCTTTAATGACTTGTTGTCGAGCGATTTTCCGTAGATCCAAGCATCGCAGAGATGTCCCTGTTTGTAAAAATTTTTTGCCTGATGATCCATCCCCGTCCAGACGTTTTCAAAGCCGGAGAAGATGGTTACCGACAGCAGCGCCATCACAAAAACAGAGATGAACTGCGGGAATAATCTCATCAGATCGCGCCGGAGCTTTGTCCTCAGGTACTTCATATTACCATTCCACCTCCTCGATATCCGCAGGCGCCGGATTACGTTCCAGATTTTCGATCTTTCCGTCTTTCAGATGGAGAACGCAGTCCGCGATGGAGGCAATGGCAACATTATGGGTAACAACAACGACGGTCGTGCTGTAATCCGTAACCATTTTTCTGAGGAACGTCAGAACATGTTTTCCTGTTTCACTGTCCAGCGCGCCGGTAGGCTCGTCGCAAAGCATGATCCTCGGGTTTTTGCTTAGCGCCCGGGCGATCGAGACGCGTTGGAGTTCTCCGCCGGAAAGCTGAGCAGGGTAGTTGTTCACACGGTCTGTCAGACCGACCGCATCCAGAGCTTCTTCGGCGGAAATGCTGCTGTCGCACAGACGATGAGCCATATCGACATTCTCATAGGCGGTTAGATTGGGCAGTATGTTGTAAAACTGGAATACAAAGCCGATGTCGTTTCTGCGGTACATCGTCAGCTGTTTCGGATTCATCGCGGTGATTTCTTTGCTGTCAACCGTGATTCTGCCGTCGGTCGCGAGATCCATGCCGCCAAGAAGATTTAAAAGCGTGGATTTGCCGGAACCGCTTGGTCCGAGAACAACATTGAATTTCCCTTTGTCCAGCTGAAAACTCACATTGTCCAGTGCCCGGATCTCGTTGCCTCCGGAGTTGTATTTTTTTGTTACGTTAGAAAATTGTACGAATGCCATAGTTTCCTCCGTTATTATATGTCTTCGATCGAAAAATCTTTAAAGTGATTCATCGCGTCTGAAATATCATCGGACACACCGATGCACAAAGGGACGTGGTTTTCGGTGCGCTGTATACCATAGATGCAATGCTGAAAATAGGCGTAATTATTGTTGAAAATGACCAGCCCGAGTGCCTGCGATAGAATACCGAAAAATGTCGGTGCCCAGATCTGTGAAAAATGGAACTTTGTCTTTACGCGGAGCTTTTTGCCGCTGGCCCGCCAGTAAGGGGACAAAAGCTTCATCAGCTTTATGTTGTACTCTTTGTTTCCGGACGCTGACAGAGAAACCGGTTTTTTTACAGGTGTCCAGTCCGGACCATTTTTGGTGAAGCCGCGGATACTGATGTTCTGTACGTTGATTACTTTTCCGCTCCGGTCGTATTCGATATTACCGGTCAGATTTCCGATACAGATTTTTGTCTGTGATGTGCGCCCGTCCACTTCGATTTCATCAAAGCATTCCAGTTCTGAACCGTTGCTGTAAGCCACCGTGGATTCGGCAACGTGATGCAGACCGGAATCGTCGCCGTTTTTTCTGACGTTTTCAAGAAAGCAGGCTGCGCCGTAGACCAGTTCGTATGTATGGCGGCAGTGAAGAATGCACGGATTATTTACCACAACGTTCGCGGATGACAATTCTTCTCCGGTCAGAACCTTCTGCAGACGCCGGCCGATATAGGCTCCTGAGCAAATGATGCCCTGACTGCCTTTAAAGTTCGGCTTAAGTTCAATCGATTCGATTTTATCCCGGCTGTCCAGGATGATTTCGACAACGGCAGGAAGTCTGACGTCAAAGTTCTGTACGTCAGCCATATTGCACTGCCATGCCAGAATTTTCGTACGCTCCCCGCCAGCGGAGATTTGAATTCCGCCGAAGCGGGCGCATATGCCGCCGTTCAGACTGAGGCGAGCCTGCGCCTCTTCGATTTCCTGAAAGGAAAGTTCATGATCAAAATCAAGTCCCATTTAATCCACCAATCCCTGTATATATTTGTATAGGCGCGGAAGAGAATCCAGATTCGTGATATCATCCGTATCGATTCTGATATTATATTTTTCCTCAAGTTCTGATACCATGCTGTAAATTGACAGCGAGTCGATACCCAGTTCCATGAAAGTACAGCCGGTTTTCGCTTCTTCCACGGAAACCCCGTATCTGCCGCATACATAGACAGAAAATTCATCGTAATCAAGCTTCATCTGTGTCCTCCCGATCTAAAAATAATACCTGCTTGTTCTCCGGAATTCCTTCCGCGGCCCAAAGCTCCAGTTCCTTTTTGTCAACCTTTCCCGCCAGGATGATCGGCATTTCCGAAATAAAATGAACTTTATCCGGCATTTTATAATTGGCGATCCGGGTGAACAAGTGTCTGAAAATGTCTCTGTCTGTCAGAGCTTTTCCGGCTTTGACAACGACAAAGGCCCGGATTTCTTCGCCAAGAATGTCATGCGGACTTCCGACGACTGCTGCCGTCTGGATCTCCGGCAACTGCATGATGCACTCTTCGATGTCACTCGGATAAACGTTGAAACCTCCGCGAATGATCATATCTTTGCAGCGGCCGACAATGCTGATGTTTTCTTCATCGTAATACCTGGCAAGATCGCCGGTATAGAGCCATCCGTCCTCATCGATCACTTCCGAGGTTTTCTGCGGGTTATTGTAGTACCCGGCCATGTTGTATCCGCGCACCGCAAGCTCTCCGGTCTCACCTTTCGGAAGCGTGACGCGGTTTTCATCCACGATCTTGATTTCCACGCCTTCGATCGGTCTGCCGACGGTGTTGAAACGAACGTCTTCCGGGTCATGCAGACGGGTCATCGTGACGACGCTGGTGCCTTCAATCAGGCCGTACGCGTTCATCAGTTCGCACTGCAGCTTGTCTTCGATGCGTTTTGCGAGAGTCGGCGCACAGAGGGAACCGGATACGACCAACGTGTTCAGGGAATCAAAGCAGGCGAAATCAATGATGCGGCAGCTGAGGAGAAGGTTCCACATCGTCGGCTGCGTGTGGATGATCGTATTTTCACATTTTGAGATTTCTTTAACGATATCGTTCGGATTGAACGAGGAAATCATTTTAAAGTCGCATTCAGTGGCAACATTGATCAAAAGGCTGAGAAATCCCTGAGCCGAGTAGAGCGGAGCAATAGAGAAGGGACGTTCTTCGTGCCCGGCGCACCAGTATTCGGCGGAATATTTTGAGATTTTATAGATATTGTTGTTTTTCAGCAAAACACCCTTTGGCATCCCGGTCGTTCCCGATGTGTAGGAAATCATCGCGATATCATCCGGATCAATCTCTTCAAGCTGTTCCTCGTCCAGCGGCCCAGAAGCGAGCAGACTCGCGAATTCCAGACCGGATTCCCCGTACAGATTATTGTCTGTGTAGAATACTTTTTTAATTTTTTCGTGTTCTTTCATGTACTCGGCAATAAAGGAGCCATAATTCTGTGTTCCTGCTTTTTCCGAGCAAATGATAAATGAAACATCCGCGTCGTCCAGAATGTTGAAAAGCTCATTTTTCTTCCAGCGGATGTTAACGGGGACGGGAAGTGCGCCTAAGCAGAACAGGGCGAAGTATGCGTAGATAAACTCCAGGCAGTTGTCCAGTATGATCGCTGTCCGGTCCCCTTTTTTTATGCCGATGTCAAGCATGCCGGAAACAATCGATTTCACGTTGTTCAGCATTTCCGCGCAGGTAAGTTTTTTCCCGTCAAAGGTGATAAACGGCCGTTTCGGATCCGCCGTACAGATTTCCGTCAGCATTTCCCTGAGAGTGACCTTGTCCGCGGCGAGAATTTCATTTACGGCTGCAGTCACCGACGCGGGCTCAGTCAGATCAAGAGAAGTCAAAGATTCTGGTTTGATCCTGTATTCTTCCGCCAGAGCATCGAGAGGGCGATCCGCCGTTTCGATCAGTTCTGTGATTCTTTCAGTAATGGCTAAGCGCATAATTTCTCCTTGTCAGGCATTGATGTGCCGCATGATGTAATTTTCGATCTTTACAGGGCTTTCAACCTCGCTTACATCGAGATCATTGAAATCGAATTCAATATCGTATTCATCTTCTAAATCAAAAAGAAGTTCGATCAACTGCATGGATTTCAGCAGACCACTTTCAATAAAAGACTGATTCTTTGACAGGTCTTCTGAAATGGAAAAGTTTTCTTTAACAAGTTCGATGATGTGAGTTGAAATATCAGTCATAGTTTCTCCTTGAAAAGTTGTTTGTCCGTTTGACAAAAGTTATATGCGCATATATATCAGGCCGACATTAAATCCGTTCGCGACACCGAGAAGCACGACCTTTTGGCCGGATCCCAGCCGGAGGGTTCCGTTGTCGATCATCCGGGAGATCGCGACAGGAATCGAGGCTGTGCTCATGTTCCCGAATTCGCCGATCTGTGAGATGACCCGGTCAACAGGAAGATTGAGGCTTTCACAGGATTTGATGATCAGGTAGCGGGTGATCTGAGTCGGAATAAACAGATCAATGTCGGCCGGGTCAATTGCCAGTTGTTCAAACTGCTCTTTATAAAACTCCATTGAGCGCCTGAAATTGATTTTCATCATTTCTTCTGACTCGTTCTGAAAATAGAATTTGTCCGGGTCATGAGGATATCTTGTGCCGCCGCCCCATAACACGCCATCTTCCCATGTATCCGGGAATGTCCTGAAGGCACTGACGATACCGAAGTCGTCATCTTCTGCTTCAGCAGCTTCGAGTACGACTGCTCCGCCGCCGTCTCCGACTGAAAATGTAGCGTTTACATCTTTCAGTTTGGATGGATCCTTCAGCAGATCCATCCGCACAAAACGGCTTAGTACTTCTCCTGTTACGATCAGCGCCGTATTCACATTCCCGTTTTCTATATACATGTTGGCGATTTCGAGTGCTGAAACGAATGCGTTGCACGCGTTTTTTATGTCAAAGCTCTTTGCGTTCCTGATATCCAGGGCATCCATTACGATGTTTGCCGTCGCAGGCTCAGCGACGTCCTGCGTAAGTGCAGCGAAAATCACGAGGTCGATATCCTCAGGCTTTTTGCCGGCCATTTCCATTGCCTTTCCAGCCGCTTCGACAGCGAGATCCGATGACTGAACATCATCCGCCGCCACCCGCCTTCTGGAGACACCGCTGAGGATCTTTGCCATGCCTTTCCGGATCCCGAGTTCGTCAAAGCCCATCTGCGCTTCCATTTCTTCGCTCGTTACAATTTTCTCAGGCAGTGATTTCCCTGCGCCGATCAGCTTAGCGACTCGTTTCATTATGCGTCCTCCCCGAAAACTTCTTTTCTTGATGCCTCGTCCCACTTAGACGGATCAAGTCCTTTCTGACAAAGAAGTGAATAGGTGAGGCGTTCGATCCCGAATGCGATGCAGCCACTCATGCAGTAAGTATCGCCGACCTTGATGTTGTGTGCTTTAGTAAAGTGCGTGCGGTGAACATTTGTTGAGCTGGCTGCGCACTCTGTACCGGATGAAGGATGAAGGATGCGGAGCTCTCTTTTGGAATCACCGAGCATCTGGAAGATCTTGAGCTTGGAATAATTGCTGGCAAAGAAGGAATCGTTCGCAGTTTCTATACGGCATTTCAGACCGAACAGGTTGATCCAGTATTCCCAGAGCTGACGTCCTTTTTCCAGATTCTCCTGAACCTGTTCCTGTGTTCCGACAAAGACATACTCTTTCATATAAAATTCGTTGACTCTGGCCATTTCAAGAATATTGTGGCCCTCGTTTCGGAAACATTTTCCGGAGATCATTGTGGTGACAGGGAGTTCGTCCGGCGTGAATACTTTGTCTTCCAGCATCGGGTAAACCGGAACGCAGGCCGCATGGCGGAGAACAAGATCTGGTTTGACGATATTTTTGAAGATCTCGCCATCGGCGACACCGTGTTTGGAAAATTCGTCAAGTACAGAAATGTCGTTGTTCAGCGTTGTCTGGAACATGATGTGGTGAGGGAAGTTCTCAAAATATAATCCGCGTGTGTATGTGTTCACTTTTGTCAGAACCGGAGCCTCAAATTCCTTGATTTCAGGCCAGTTTTCCCTTCCGTATTCTTCGACTTTTCTGTTGAAATATCTGAATACATCGAGGAAAATGCCGCTGTACATATACGCGCCTTCGCCCATTTCGGTTACGGCGCCATTCTTTATCAGATCTTCAAAAATTGGGGCTGTGTTCAAAGGCTCGTTTTCATAGTGGTCTTCCAGAATTTTTGTCTGAACCTTTTTCTTTGCCCTCATTTCGGAAGAGTTGATCATACTTCGGAGCTCCTCGACCTTTGATGAGACTTCGTCCTCACTTCCGTCCCGGATCTCAAGAATGGCTTTGTCTTCCGTTTTTTCAACGTCAAGGATCTTCGGCGATACGTATGAGAGCATATCGCAGAATACGCTGATGTCATTTGCGTCAAGTTCGTTAAACAATACATCCAGTTTCATAAAACACAATCTCCTTTTCTGACTTTTGATTACTTTAATAACTATTGCTGTTGATTCAGTTTTTCTTCAATAGCTTCCGCAACGTATGATAATGATACCGGCGCCTGCATGTTTACTTCGTCCTGCATGGAGATGCCGTACCGATCCTGACAGGATACAAACAGCTGAACAATGATCACGCTGGTCAGTCCCCATTCGTCGAAAAACAGATCATCGTCACCGATCTTATCTACATCAACATCTGTAAATTCTTTCAGGAGTTCTCTTAAATCAGTGATTATTTCGGATTTTGTCATTTTTTACCTCCTTAAAGAACTGCTGTTATAGCGCCGACATTCATTCCGGCAGCTCCGCCGACCATGACGATTCTGCTTCCTTTGCCGATCTTGCCGGCGTCTCTTGCCATGCAGGTGGTCAGGGCGATGTTGCACGCACCTACATTTCCCGTTGTTTCAATTACTTCATAGAACTGGTCCGCGGAAGCGTTCAGAGCAGCGCGGCTGTTTTTAACAACCCATTTCGCGATCTGAGTCGGCAGGAAGCAGTCTACATCTTCGACGGCCCAGCCGGTTTTTTCCAGGACTGGCCGGACAAACTGCGTGGCGATTTCCGTGTGTTTGTCGGTCAGAGCTTTGACTGTTCCAGGTACAAACAGCTTGTCTGATGCATTTGGGTATACTACGCCGCCGCCCCAGATGACTCCGTGCTCCCAGAGACTTGGAATCGTTTTGAATTTTGTTTCAAGAATACAGCTTTCATCGCTGTCATCAGCAGCCGAAACGATGAAAGCGCCGCCGCCGTCCCCGACCGAAAGCGAAACAGGCGCTCGCATCAGCAGTTCTTCTTTGTCTGAATAATCAAATTTCGTCCACCGGGAAAGGATCTCTCCGCATGTAACGAGAACGTTCTTTGCTTTGCCGGTTTTAATAAGACTGTCTGCGAGATCGATCCCACCGATGAATGCGTTGCAGGCGTTAAATATATCAAAAGCGTAACAGTCATTGATGCCGAGTATTTCGACAACACGGTTCACCGTTGCAGGCTCCGCAAAGTCCCGGGTAATGGCTCCGAAAATAACGGCGTCGATATCATCCGGTGCCAGCCCGGAATCCTCGATCGCGGCCAGTCCCGCCTTTGCGGCGATGTCGGAACACCATTCGTTCTCTGCGGCATAATGCCTTGATTCACAGCCGGTCAGCATCCTCACGAGTCCCTTTTTTACTCCGAGGCGGCTGAAGCCGGCCATTTCTTCGACCTCTTCGCTGGTGTAGGTTTTTTCCGGCAGATACATGCCGATCCCACTGATTTTTGTGTGCATTATAAGTAGGCTCCTTTCATTACAGTGATTTTTTCTGCTTTATTGTTTTTCACAAACATCCCGGCGTAAAACCGTGACGATTCTCCCTTCTCGGTCATCGGCATCTGATCTGTGAGATAATAGCCTGTTATTCTGTGGCCCGGTTCGGTACAGCGGTTGTAATCCCGGATCAGCGCCGTCAGCTTATCCGGAGCCGCCGCCGACTCGGAAATCAAAATAACCGGTCGTTCGTTCTGCCCGAAGACACAGTAATTGCAGAGGTCTTTTAGATACTCCGAGAGTTCTTCCTCGATCTCTTCCGGGTAAACGTTTTCTCCGTCCGATCCGATCAGGACACTCTTTGAGCGTCCGACAAAGTAATAATCGTTGTTGACAGTCCGGAAAATATCGCCGGTCGCGAACCATTCCGACTGACGAGGGACCCGGACCCCGTTCTTGAGCCTTGCGCTGTGCATTACATCGCCTGTAATCAGGAGTTCTCCGTCATCGTTGAGCTTCCCCCGGAACCAGTCAAGCATTGTGCCGGTGTATCCGGTCCCGGCGTTGCTCTCTGTCAGTTCTCCAAAAATCGCGATGCCGGTCTCCGTCATGCCCCAGCCGCTGAAAAGTGAGATTCCGGTGTCCAGAATGCTTTGTATCAGAGATGTTTCCAGTCTTGTTCCGGCACAGATCGTGCATGTAAAATATGGTCCGAATATTTTTTTGAAGGCGGCGGGGTTTATCCCGCCTTCTTTCGCGCTCAGGACCTGAAGGAAACCTTTCCATACGGCCGGAACGACTGCCGCGAGCCATATGCGCTCTGTTCTGATCGCCTGAATCACGTCCAGAATGCCGATCGAACGGGGGAATACCGTCACGTAATCGTACAGCAAGTATCCCAGCGCGGTACCCAGACCAAAGCAGTGCCTGAGAGGAAGAAACTGAAGTACATGATCGCTGTCAAAAGCGTTATGCTCTTTTTCGATCTCTGGCCAAAGCTCTGCCAGACGGCAGGTCTGACGGAAGAGTGCCTGTGCAGTGAATGTGTAGATTTTGGCATTTCCGGTCGTTCCGGAAGTGACAAAGGCGATTTGTTTCGCCCAGTTCTCCGGCGGCGGCAGGCTGCCGTTTTCCGCAGAGGAAACTGCCTTGTCTATTTCCGCTTTTTCGATGGTGATACAGCCGTCATAGCCGGTATGCTCCTCTGTGATCAATGCGCAGAGACCGCTTTGCCTGATTATGGCGTTTGTCCGGGCGTGGCTGCTGTTTTCGCTGAACAGTATGACAGGATGACCGGTGCATAAAATGGCAAAGAAAAGAGCAAACCAGTCTTTGCTGTTTTTACATCGAAGTCCGACCCACGAATTTTCCGGCTCCGATGAAAGAGTTTTGTTCAGAACTAAAGCATATTTTCCGGTATCAGCGAGAAATTCATTCATTTTTACAGTTTTTCGCGTACTGCCGCTGTAATAAACGAATAATTCTTCGCTGTGCCTTAATGTACTGATTTGTTTCAGCAGATCGCCGAATGTGAATTTTTCAGATTCGTTATTCATTTTTTTCCTGCCTTGAGAATAGTCTTTGTCATAAGAATTTCATTGAATCCTTTGCGGAAGAGTCCAGGGAGTTCGGAGACCATTTTGTATCCCATGCTGCTGTACAGATTCTGTGCACCGACGTTGTCCTCTGAGACCACGAGGTATGATCTTCCTTTGAGTCCGCCCCCGAGTCTCAGACATTCTTCTTCATAATAATCGAGAAGCTTTTTTCCGATGCCCAGTTTTCTGTAATGATCGTCAACGACGACGATGTGGAGGTACGGATATAAAGCGAAGGCGCCTTTGGCGGTGAACCAGATAAAACCGCAGATCGTTCCGCCGTTTACAGCCAGAAAGAAATGATCGTTTCTGATCCCTGCGGCAACGGCTTTTTTCAGCATAGAAAATGTGGGATAATAGCGTTTTCCCAGCGTGCTTCCGTACAGGATCTCGCTGCATCTTTCCGAATCCTCCGGCCGTGCGCTGATGATCCGGGTACCGCTCTCGTTAAGATCCGGCGATATTTTTTGAAGAAGTTTCATTTTAACCCTGCCTTTCTCAGTACGCCGCATATCGTCGGCACTGTATTGAATTCTTCAAGATCGATGTTTTCCAGATCGATGTCGATCCCGAAAACCTCTTCAAATACACCGATCACGTTTACGATGTCAAAAGAATCAATATAACCTCCGGAAATGAGTTCCGTATTATCATTGATTTCAACACCTTTCAGTTCCTCAACATTTTCGTAAAGGATTTTGACAGCCTGTTCTTTGATTTCGTCCATAATGCAGTCTCCTTTCAGTCTGTAATCCCGATTGCGTCGCATGTCAAATGCAGTTTTTTCAGCGGATTCTCAAGATCCGCTGTTTCTATTGGTGTTTCTATGATCTCGAGCGCCCGCTCTCTGGTCATTTCTTTTTGTCTTACCAGTTCACTGAGTTCACTTTCATGCTGCGCAAAGCCGAACTGTTTCATAACGAGAAGCTGCGCAACATAGTTGAACGTACAGTTCGAAGATTTATCCGGCCAGCTTCGTTCCGGAAGTCTGAAATCGAGCTCTTTATACAGGGTGTCAAGAATCTGGTCTTCGTTCCACTCAACATACTTGAACGGAGTCATATGAACGATCTGTCCGTAGTTTTTATAGAAATAGGCACTCTGGTTCCGGAAAAGCTCCACGAATTCGCCGAATTCCGGATCGTGTTTAATGACTTCGATTGTATTTCTGTCAGACTCATCGTAGATCCTGAAGAGCTCTTTGTTGATGATATACTGCTGACCCTTTGTGTACCCGCCCAACACAAGACGGATGTTGTACTGACTGCAGACCTGATTCACGAGCAGGTCCAGAAAAGCATGACAGACACGGCAGTAATATATATTCTTTCCGGATGTCAGAAGCAGCCGGAAGAGCCTTTTCATCGAATGTGTTTTTCTGAGCACGGCGTCGATCTCCAGAATGTCCGTGGCGTTTTTTATATTTTCGTACATCTGATCCAGCGCAAAGCCGTTATCAATGAAAATGGCGAGTGGATTGAGTCCGAGAATCTTTTTTGCTATATACAATGTCATGATGCTGTCTTTTCCGCCGGAAACCGCGACTGCACAATCGTACGGGCTGTTCTTCGAACGGAGTTTGGCGACCTTCCTTTTGAAAATCGCCATCTTTTCATCCGGGCTTTTATCATCAAAAGCAGGACCGGACGATTCTGCCGTCATGTGCTTAAAAGATCTGCAGGAAGGGCAGACACCATGCTCGTCAAACTCAAATACGTTTTTTACTTCGGGCATAATGCAGTATCTGCAGCGTTTGATCCGAGTATTGTAGTTTTTATTTTTTGACTTCATTGACGCCTCCGAACTGAGTGGATTGTGTTTAAATTAGATATGCCTAACCTATGTTTATGTGTAATGGTTAGAATACGCAACAAAGGTATGGCGTGTAAGCCTGTTATAGCAATAGGTGTGAACATACCGCCGTATTTGAAGTTGCCTATACAAATTGTATCGCAATGTTTAAAATTAGATAAATCTAACGTCG
>Ga0310695_10011479_pt1 | contig 12643 bp, 10 predicted proteins | sample RumenRJG_04DNA_FD_203882 | JGI IMG/M metagenome (GOLD analysis project Ga0310695, IMG submission 203882) | Bovine rumen microbial communities from Lethbridge, Alberta, Canada - RJG_04 (v2) (version 2) | ecosystem: Host-associated > Mammals > Digestive system > Stomach > Rumen | place: Canada...
ATCAACGACTTACAAGGTGTTTGCGGTACCCAGAGCCGAGATTGAAGGTATTAAACGATATTGAATAAGATTAAACAAAATTAAAGGTTGAAAATGGTTTAATATTGTTGAAAATCAATTATTTACACGAATTGTATTAAATTGTTTTCAAATGTTAATATTTATTATAAATCAGGAGATGTGGAGCAAATGTGGAGCAATGTGGAGCAAGATTTTGTAATTTTGCTTCGCGAAGTCAGGCATCGGCTCGGATATGAAAACAAAACTGCATTTTGCTTTGCATTTCTCTCGCCTTGCACTGCTTTGCCCCGCACAAAAAACACATCTCAATGAAACTATTATTCCTAATCCGAAAAAAGGCCAAGGCAACAGACCTTGAAACACAGGTTCCGATATATGTCAGGATGCGTGAAGGACGGAAGTTTGACAAATGGATTCCCACCCGCATCATGGTGAATCCCAATTATTGGGACTCAAGGGAAGAGTGTGTCAAGAAGCGTGTGGTCTGTGACGAAGCCATGCGGCAGCATGTCGATGGCGAGGTAAAGAAACTGCGCCGTTTCATCGAGGATGGATATGAGAAGGAGCGCAACAGCGTGGATGCTGAATGGCCCAATAACATTGTGGCACGTTACTATCATCCTGAAGATTTCGTCGAAGAGGTGGAGGAAGAAGAGAAGCATTATATGCTGTTGGAACTCTTTGACCTTTTCTTGTCGAAGCACAAGATGTCGGATGTGAGGAAGAAGAATTTCATGGTGATCAAACGTGTGCTTCAACGTTATGAACTGTTCCTTCAAATCAAGAAACGGGACAAGAGGATCAAACTCGATATCGACACCATCACGCAGGACGACCTCGCCGCCATGAAGGAGTATTTCAGGACGGAATATCAGTATGCCGATGAAACAAATGAGAACTATAAGCGTTTCAAGAAACTCTTCACGCTCGTCCCTGAATCAAGAGAGCCATCCCAGAGAGGAGAGAACACCTTGGTGGACTATTTCAACAAGATACGCACCTTCTTTCGCTGGTGTTATGACTATGGCTACACCACCAACCGGCCATTCGATAAATTCAAGGTCGGGACGGCGATTTACGGCACACCCTTCTACATCAATCTCGACGAGCGCAACCAACTGTACGCATTCGATTTTTCTAACCATCCTCGGTTGGAGCGGCAACGCGACATCTTTGTGTTCCAAACGTTGATTGGTTGCCGCGTGGGAGACCTGTACGGCTTGACGAAGTCGAATATCGTGGACGGGGCTGTGGAATACATTCAGGACAAGACGATTGAGAACAACCCACGTACGATACGGGTACCGCTGAACGCTCTGGCACTGGAGATATTGGAAAAATACAAGGACACCCCAGGGGATAGCCTCTTCCCTCTGGTCGCCGAACAACAATACAATGAGGATATCAAGACGATTTTGAAGATGGCCGGCATCGACCGCATGGTCACCGTCTTGAACCCATTGACACGCAAGGAGGAGCAGCACCCGATTTACGATGTGGCCAGTAGCCACATGGCGAGACGGACATTCATAGGCAACCTCTATAAAAAGGTGAAAGACCCAAATCTGGTGGGTGCTCTCTCTGGCCACGTGGAAGGCAGCAAGGCGTTTGCCCGCTATCGTGACATCGACGAAGACATCAAGAAGGATTTGGTGAGCCTTCTGGATTGAGGTTTCGGGAAAACATGTAATTTTGCAATGTAGGTCTAAAAACATATACAGCCATGACTAAGGAAGAACTTCTTCAAAGACTGACAGATATAGAGTGGGACGACTTCGAGGTGAAGGAAGCACAGAACAAGTTGCCGAATAATGTTTGGGAAACCGTCTCTGCTTTCAGCAACACGTCCGGTGGATGGATTGTGTTCGGAGTCAAGCAGAAAGGCAAGCGGTTTGAGGTGCAAGGTGTGGAAAACGGGGAGAAGACTGAGTCTGATTTCCTCAACATACTGCGGAATGGGCAGAAGTTCAACACCAAGATACACCCCAAATGCAAGAAGTATTACATTGACGGGAAATTGGTGCTGGCGTTCTTTGTGGAATCCTCGAAGGTGAAGCCTATCTATTTCGGCAATCCCATCAACACATTTATCCGCTCGGGTAGTGGCGACCGCCAAGCCGATGAGTCGGAAATCTCGGCGATGATGCGCGACCAGGCTTTTGGGGTAAGAAGCGAGATGGCAGTCGACGGCACTTCTCTCGATGACATCAAAGCCGAATCACTCAATAGTTACCGCAACCATATCGTCAACTTCAATCCAGAGTTTCCTTTCAAGAGTCTGCCTCATGAGGAGTTTTGTGAGAACATAGGTATCACCAAGGATGGGAAGTTGACCTACGCCAGCATCCTGATGTTCGGCAAGAGATTGTGTGTTCAACGCCATGTCAACAACTTCTGGATTGATTATCTTGAAATCCCTGGCACAAGTTACACGGATGCAGCCACCAGATACACCTACCGGATGCCGGAGCAGGACAACTTATGGGATTATTACGAGACCCTCATCCAGCGTCTTCGCCTTCACGTCGATGCACCTTTCACGGCTGGCCCCAACGGTTTCTCTCCAGACGACAACTCACAGTTGTATGCGCTGCGCGAAGGATTGGTCAACATGGAGGCTCATGCCGATTTTTTCAGTCCCATGCACTGCACCATCCGGGTTTATGACAACCGCATTGAGTTCCAGAATCCAGGCCGTTTCATGCGAGACATGAAAACGCTTCGTGAGGTCATCAAGTCCAACCCAAGAAACCCAAGCATCATCAAGTTCTTCAGGTACGCGAAGTTGGGAGAGAACGCGGGCTATGGCATACACAAGATGATGGGTTGGGAGCAGTTGACTGGCGAGAAAGTGACTTTTGACTCTGACATCGACTCGTCCACCGTCACTTATTACCGTCCAAAAATTGGGGCAAAGAATGGGGGTAGTACTGACCCCAAAACTGACCCCAAAACTGACCCCAAGAAAAAAAATACAGCGGATGCTGTTTTAAGAATAATACGATCAACTCCTAATATATCAAAAGAAGAAATCTCCAAATTATTAGGCCTGTCTTTATCTGGTGTAAAATATAATATTGACAAATTAAGAAAAGCAGGACGATTGGAATGGGAAGGACATAGCCGGACAGGACGATGGGTTATTAAGAAATAGCTTAAACTGCATACGGAAATGGTTTTCTATCAGGTTGATGGAAACATAAGTGGCGAGAGAAATGGCGAGAGAAATGGCGAGAGAAATGGGGAGAGAAATGGGGAGAGAAGTGACGAGAGAAATGGGGAGAGAAATGGGGAGAGAAGTGACGAGAGAAATGACGAGAGAAATGAGAGTAATATAACCAAAAGAATACTCTGTCCATCATCAAGCGCCATCTATCAACTGAAGATTTAGAGTCTGACGGGGGTAGTACTACCCCCATCACTACCCCCAAACTACCCCCATTACTACACCCGTTACTACACCCATATACTGACAAAAAAAACTGACCCCAAAACCAGACAAGCAGACCGTCAGGCAATGAAGAACAACAATTAAAAAATAGCATCAAAAATGAAATTAGACAAAGGACGATTTATTCAGGATTTAGAAGAATGGCGCGAGAGTCATCTTGACTATTATGCCTATTTCGTGGAGCACATTAAGGAAAATGGCCACAAGGGATTGTCTGGCATGATGAATGTGATGTCGGAGTTTTATCCCAATACCCAGTCACAAATCCGTGACGGAATGAACAACCCTTCCAACGATTTGTCATCTGCCATCGAGGGAGTGAAGTCATCCGGATTCACGGAAGAAATGGTTGGACGGTTCCAGAAGGGCGATGACCAAGCAGCCGCAGCACTCTATTTCATCATGATTGGTGGTGGTCTGATCATTATGTTCACCATCGCATACGATTTATGGCACGACAAAAAACTTTCGCTCAAATCATTGGGCCTCTCCAGGCTATTGCTCGGCAAAATGTGCAAGAGACTGGTCAAGACAAGTCTGGCTGCTGGTTTCGATTCCGCCGAGGATTGGAGGGAGACCATCAACGTCATTTATGAGGGACAAGAGAACAAGCCGGATATAGAGGAATACCTGACCGCTTATGCTGTCCCTGAAGAACTCGATAGCAACAATCCCCATTCCTCGCAAATTGAGGAAGAGGATCCAAAGCAAACAGAAACTCCAGTACAAGATGATGGGGAAAAAGCAGTTGAGGAACCAGAAGCAACTCCAAACAGCACCATGAAGCCAGAAAAAGAGCAGCCTCTCTCTGCTTTCATATTCTGTGAAGAAGACAAAAAGGAGCAAGTGGTTGATTTCATTATCAAAGAACTAACACGTGATAATTCTGGCAAATCCGTCGCTTGTCTGAAACTGGCGTTGGAAGAACTTCATCTTTCACCAGAAGGCAAATTAAAGCCTTTCCATCTGTCATTGGAGAAAATGGTGAAGGTTGTCAGTTATCGGCAATCGAACCGCGAATATCAGAACCATTCCTACCTGCTTGGACGCGAAATGGAAAAATGTACTACTGATGAAGACCGGGAATATAGAAGAATCATATCAGGGTATGCAGAAGGCGTAAAGAAAATTCTATGGAAGGGTGATGAAGCATAAACCGCATTACTCTTTTTGAGGTAAACTCCATGTCACTTCGTGTCACTTTATGTCACTTTATGTCACTCGATGTCACTTTTTTCCAAATCTCTGTAAATAAGCATTATATGCAGATTTAATTCCCTTTCACCTATATTAATTTTGCACTCGCAATCGGACGAACCGGTTGCGAGTTTTTGCTTATGGCCATAGCAGACTCTATGTGAAATTTAATCATTTTAGTAATGAAAAATAATTGCATTGAGCTTTTGAAAGAGAAGGTGAAGGAGAATCTTTCCCAAAGTTTCCAAGACCCTTCGGAAGGGAAAACAGGAAGCAATGCTACCTCTCCCTTCATCGTGATGACCAACGAGCAGTTGGAACAGTATTGTCTTCGTATGGTGGATGGTGTGATCACCGCCCTCGTCACTGTCTTCGGCCTCACGGACGAGAAAGAGAAGTTGGTATCCAAGAGGGAGGCCATGCAGCAATTCGGTGTATGCGAGACCACCTTGTATCTATGGGGCAAGAAAGGTTACCTGAAGCCCGTGAAGGTAGGCAACCGAGTGATGTATCGCACGGACGACATCAACCGCATCATTGGTAGTAACATCTAAAATCCCAACATTATGGCAACAAATCAAAAGAAAAAGAGCTTCGTGCTGTTCGCAGATTTCGTGACAGCCGTCAGTGTGCTCACCGACGAACAGGCGGGTAGGTTGTTCAAGTTGATTTTCGCATATGTCAATGACATGGAGGTTTCCAAGTCCCAGGATCTTGCCATCGCCGCCATGTTCGAGATGTTCCGCACACAAATCGACCGTGAAGCGGAGAAATGGGCGGAAAAATGCAGGAGGAACAAGGAATTCTCCCACATGCGGAAATGCTATACAAGAAAGGTATCGGCTGATGTCGGAAGGCATCTGCCGGTATCGGACGATAACATTCGGCATCCAACGGCATCGGACGTTATCCTTAATGAAAATGATAGTGACAATGATAGTGATAATGTCAATGCCAATGATAGTGAAGGCTTGGAAACTGTCGTTTCCATGAAGCCTAAGGCGGACGAGCGGTACACCTTCGATGAGATTTGGAGGATGTACGGCAAGAACGTCGGAAATGTTTCGACTTTAAGGGAAAAGTGGAATCTCCTTTCCGAGGCGGACAAGGCCGCCATCTTTGAATACGTGCCAGGGTATGTTGCCTCACGACCCGAGGTCAGGTACCGGAGGAACTTCGAGAATTTCCTTTCCCTTAGAGTCTGGGAGAATGAACCGTTAACCAATGACAGTCATGGAAATGAAACAAGCCACCAGCCAAATGCGTCAAGACGGCAGTCTGCCGTGCAGGACGCATCAGGGCTCATGCGGGAGTACCTTGATGATGACAAGCAACCAGATGCCTGAAGCGTGCGTCTCTTTGATGGGCAAATACGCAACCATCATTGATTTCCTGAATGCCTGTAACCCTTCCATGCAGTTGCAGGTATGCAAGGACGCATCATCCTGCTTCTTCGGCGACTTCCCCACATTGTCTGTCATTGACAGGACATACGGGGAAAGGAAGTCGAGAGCCTGGCTCATACCGCAACTGGTGGACCTGAGCCTCTGCTGCGGACTGAAGGAGGATGCGTCGAGGGAACAGCTCGAATTCACGGCGACGTTCATCGCCACCGATTTCCACTGGCTGAAGACCAGCGAACTGATGCTCTTCTTCTACCGCTTCAAGGCTGGGTGCTATGAGCGGTTCTACAGCCGCTTCGACCCGCAGGCCATCCTCTCAAGCCTGAGGATGTTCATTCAGGAGCGTGCCAAGGCATACGATGCTCGTGACGAGGAATTGCGCCGAAGAAAGGAAGCCGAGCATAAAACCCGCTGCATCTCATACGAGGAATATTGCAAGCGGAATGGCCTCGACCCGGAACATCACAGGTTGGGAATGTTGCCCGAAAATGAGGACAGCCAACAGCATCCAATCTCACCGACCTGACATGTAAAAGAGGGGGGCAAGATGTGCCGAATGTGTACACATCGGCCACTTGCCCACCCCAGGGTCGGGAGTTCAGGTCGCTCGAAACTCGCATTCCCTTTTATGCATTTTACATATTATGGTATTTGCATATTTGCTATTTATACGAAATCATATTTTTAATCTTTTAGATTTTACATTTTATGGAAAATATAAAAAACAAGAACTCACAACTTCACGTGAGGATGGACCAGGATACCATGGACGTCCTGGAGAAAAAGGCCGGGGACAAAGGACTGACGATGAGCAGTTACATCCGCTACCTTATCCATCGTGCGGACGTGGAAGCTGCAGTCCAAACCAGAATGACATCAGACAAAGGCACCAGTCAATTGCTCGTTGGCATGATAGGAGAACTCGTGACGCTCTTTCGAGGGTTGCTGGCTGAGTTGGGGAAGACGGGCAACAACCTCAATCAGGCAGTCCGCGACATGAACACTTCGCTGAAGGCCGGCTCCAAGACCATAAGCCGGAAGGATGTGCTGGCGGTGGAGGCCTGTTCCACACGGATGTCGGAATGTGCCAATGGAATTTGGTCGGGACTCAGGAGCCTGAAACAAATCGTCAAGGAACTATGATAACGAAGAAACTTGGACAGGCCGGCGGCGGGCGTTTCCCTGCCGCCGGATACAACGAGGACAAGGTGCTGGAGGGTGTGGCCGACCTCCTGCTGGCGAGGAATGTGAACGAACGTTTCCTACGCCAACTGGACATCATGCATGCCGTGGGCATCAACGCCACCGGGGAGGTTGAGCGGTATATGAGGGAGCATTCGCAGACCTACGGCAACTCCAAGACGCAGAACAAGCAGTTCCACGTGGCTCTGTCGGTGAAGGAGCATGAGATGGACAGGTATGAGTTGGGGGAGTTTGCCGAAAAGTTCATGGAGAGGATGGGGTACGGCGGCCAACCGTATTTCGTCTATTTCCACCATGACACGGGCAATAACCATGTGCACATTCTCTCCACCCGCATCAACCGCTACGGCATCGCCATCAGCGACAGTTTCGACAAGATGAGGATGCAGCGCGTGACGGACGAGATCCTCGGCATCACTCCCGAAAAGGAAAGGCAGAAGCTGTTCTCCTATGGTTTCCAGACAGAGGGGCAGTTCATGAACGTCGCCCGCTCCTGTGGTTACAATCCGAAGGAAGAAACTGTCGATGGCGTGGAATGCTATACCTTCTTCCGCAGCCATTATCCCCAATTCACGATTCCAAAGGTGGAGGTCATGAAACGAATGACAGCAAAGGAAGACAGTCTGGCAATGAGGAAGCGCAAGGAGCGTGCCCGGCAACTGAAAGCCATTCTGCTGAAATACCGTCGACTGAGTCTTCAGCAACAAATCCCGGCACAAAAGGGCAAGGCAGTGACACAGTCCGACCTTGAAGAGAGGAAGACGATGGCATTATCGGGGCTGCGGCATAAGGACGGCAATTCCTTCAATGAGGCGGAGAAGTTGCAGGTGAAATGGATGTTGAAAGAACTGAGGCAGAAGTTAGGCATTGACATCCACTGGCAGAAAGACAAAAACGGCATCGTGCGAGGCTACGGCATCGTCGACCACAAGACGAAGACGGCGTTCGACGGCAGTCAGGTGCTGAAAATGGGTGAATGGATGGAACCTCAACGGAAGGAAAAAGAAGAAAAGGGTCAAAAGGTCAAAGGTACGAGTAAGCGAGAGCAGACGGAAACTTGTTTCCAGTATGCCGAGCGGGAGTACTTTCGGCGAAGCCAAAAGTCCATAGGGTCATCGTGTCAAAGCACGCCAAAACTGACCAATGTCGATTCCATCACCATCGCCAAGCACAAGAATGGCAAATACTACCTACGGGTTGTCTTCAACAACTTTGGCCATTCAGAGATTTTCTTCCTTTCCAAGGAAGAGACACGTGCCTACCTATTAGTGACAGATGCCATTGAGCGAGAACTACTCAAACAACAGTTTGCTTTCAAGTATCTTCTGCGTGCCTATGGCGGCAGCTATGACCAAAACAGAGAATGGGAAGTTGGCAATGGATATGATGGCAATGATGGAAGGGGGCTGAAAAGATAATCGTCTATTATTGTCATTGACATCATAGGGATTCAATTTGCGTTATTTCTTAATTTTTTTCTTTTATTAAAAGAAAAATTATAACTTTGCATTTTGTAACATCTACAATCTAAATCTATTCAAAAACAACTAACCTTACAACATATGAAATGTCCATCTTGCGGTTATGACAAAATTCTTCCGATGTACAAATTTTGTCCCAAATGCAAAACGCAACTAAATGCAGCATCAAAAGAGGTAGTGAACTCTCCATCAACCACTCAAACAGAGGCACCAAATACCAAATTAATTGGTATGTTGCTCATGCCTTATAAAAAAGCCATACAGGATCCTAAAGGATTTGGAGAGTTTTGCAAAAAGCATCCCAATGATAGTAGACGCCTATGGGAGAAATGGGTTCGTGAAGGAAGAGACCTTTCTCCTCTTGAAAAATTTAACCCAACGTCAAGTCATTCAACAGCAACACCAAAGAAAAAGGAGGAAAAAACTGCAGCTCACCAGGCAGCAGTAGAGGGTGCTCATGCTGCATCAGTGACTGCGTCAAGTGCTCCTAAAGTAGCAGAGTCCGATGTCGTAGCAGTAGGTTCACGTAATAAAGAGCACAACTATGTCACATGGTCTATTGCCCCCGGTCAAATTGCTCGCAACATCTCTGCTCAGGCATTCCAAGAATTGGAGAAGGTGGACGGGGTCTATGTACAAGAAGGCGTAACTGCTGTCATCTTTGTAGATGGAGAGCAAGTTGCAGAACTACAGGGTGGTCTATACAAATTTACTACAGAGAAAATCCAGCGTGATGCTATCGAGAAAGAAGAAGATGAACGTTCAAAAGATAGTATCGTTAAGAAAATTGGAAGAGCAGGACGCAGCCTATGGGCGTTGATAACAGGCAATCGCGACAAATACAACAAGGAAGAAGCACGGAAGAAACGTGAACGAGTAAAGAAGATTGCTCAGAAATTGTCTGGTAATTCTGTCGTTGCCGTCGTTTTGAAACGTGATAGCGCAATACAACTTACTATGGGTATACGCCCTGCTGTTTCAGAGGATGGAACATCGCAAATGGAGTTTTCGCCATATAAAATTCGCACTAAAACATTGACCTTAGATGTAGCTGTCGCTCTTGAAATTCGCATTTCTGACTTCCGCGAATTCCGGACCACTTACCTTATGGATCAAATGTCTTATTCTGTGAATGATGTTCGAAAGGCTTTAAACACATGGATGCGTACAGCTATTCAACGGCTTATGCAAGACTATGCAGCAGACGGACAACTCATTCCGGTGGAATTATTGTCAGCTATTAGTTATGATATTATTTTGCATAGTCGTCAATTGCTACATGGCATTGTGGTTTCACAAGTTTTGGATATAACAACCGAAAATGAAGCTTTTGATAGATTCCGTGCATTAGAAGAGAAATTATATTGTACAGAGAAAGAAATAGATTACTTAACGCGAACAAATGAGTTTAAGAATCGACTTCAAAACGAGGAGAACGCACAAAAACTTCGTGAAGCACGAACAGAACTTGATTTACGCAAAGAGTTGGACCGAATCAATAATGACCAACTTGTCCATGAGGACGAAATGGAAGCATTCGTCCAATTACTTCAAAGTCAAAAACGTATTCGCGAAGCCCGTACAGAAAACGAAGAACTTGAAGCCCTTCTTAAACTAAAAGGAAATCGTCTCATTAGTGAGGATGAACTTGACGCACTTGAAAGTAGCATCCGTGATAAGAAATTTGATAGGGATCAAGTTTCTGCCGAGTTCCAATTACGGGCCGCTAGTCGTACGAATTTGGCACGAGTCCAACTTGATCTTCAACTGAACAAGAGTAAACTCCTTGCTCAAGCAGAACTGGCTGATATCCGTTTCGAAGAATTAAGAAAAGACCAAGCCCGTCAATTCCATTTGGATGATGCCGAGCAGGAACATGATTTGGCTTCAGCCCGCCGCCAAGACGATTATGACGATGCTCGTCGGGAAAAAGATGCTGAATTCTCCGATTCGCGTAGGGAAAAAGATTTTGACTTTGAACAGCGACAAAAGGATGCTGATTATCAACGAACCCATAGAGAAATACGCGACAATTTGGAAATTGAGCGGGAAAAACTTGCAATTGATGAATCATCAAAGGATGCTGAACACAATCGTAAGATGGAACGTCTCAAAGAATTAATTGCAGCTCGTGATCGCATAATAGAAAAGGAGCACGACGAAGAGATGGCGCGTATTGCTGCTCAACAAAACATGTCTCCCGAACAATTGATGGCAACAGGTGTGGCTGGAATGGATGCAGCTGCTCAAAAAGCTTTTGCCGAATCATTTTCTGCGAACAAGGTAGGAGAAAAAGAGCGTGAATTATATGAGCGTATGTTTAAAATGCAAGAAGCAAATAGTTCTTCAAATCAAAAACAGCAGGCAGAATTGATGCGACAAATGATGGAGTTTGCTCAATCTGGCATGCAAACTAATGCTCAAATGGCCGCTAATATGGCTGCCAGGCATGCTGCTGGGCAACAAGCTCAACTTGATGCGATGCAAAACATTGCTGCAGGACGACAAGCCGAAGTTAATGCCATGAAAGATGAATACCGCCAGCAGATGCATCATGAGCAAGCTCGGGTTGATCACACCCAAGACACCGCACTTAATTACACAACCAAAGTAACACAATCCACAGGCTCTTCTTCAGCGTCAAATAGCCAAAATAAGGAATACTATCTTCCTGACTTTGGACAGTCATATACTCGTCAGGAAATTGAAAAGCACATCATGCAAGGTGTGATCCAACCTAATACTGAGATTGAAGCAAATGGAATCAATGGCAAGGTTTACGAACAAGAGGAGTTCTTTTCCTTCTGTTTGCAGAAATATGGTATAGCATGTCCAAAATGCGGAAAAAAATACTTGTCTGAACTTGGTATTTGTACGGAATGTGGTTACGAAGAATAGTTTCCAGCTATGATAGAAAAAGGTAGTTTGATTCCCTGCCAGTGCTGTGGACAACAGTATTTAAGCGACAATTGGACTTGGTTCGTTTGCGACAGGTGCGGTTATCGCATTTGCACAAAGTGCCAAGGCATTCATAGTGGCCCGTATGGTCATGGTGGATACAAGTGTAGCCAATGCATGATGGGGCAATTACAACTGGTACATGGCATTCGAACAAATGCAGATGATAAAAAACCTATTTCAAAACTTGACGAATATCTTCAGAGGCTTAGGGGCGAACAGGAGCAGCCAATATCCCAAGATACAGATGAAAGTAATTCATCAGTTGATGTAGAGTCTGCATATAGTCAAAATACTTGCTCTAATAATTCTTCCCAAGGTATTATTTTTACGGATTCCACACTTATTGCAAAAAAGTACAAAAATACTTGTGCCCAAGACGTGCGCGACATTATCGTCAATTTTATGCTGACTGCGGAAGAATATGATGGACTTCACTGGAATCTAATAGATCTTGGAGAAGACGAGATGAGTGGTAGTATCAGTAAAAATGCAGAATGGCAAGAGTATGCTCAATTCTTATCAGATTATGCTGATGGTATGGGCATATCAAAGTCCGCTGACACACCACTCTTTATCATCGGAGGCGGAGATATAATACCAATGCCAGAATATCCAGCAAGAGCAGGTCATGATGTAAAGACTATTGAGGATTCTGATTGGCTTTATTGTTTTCCGATTAATTTCCATTGGAAAAAAGTCACTATAAAAGATGCCATTTTCAATGTATCTCGTTTGCCCCTTGACTATGTGGAGCATGGTTATATTGATAGTTCGATAGTGGATGATATTGGAGGTTACCTTGACCGAGCATTACAGGTAATGGCAGAGGATGGCATTGCTCTTGAATCGGCAATGATGACTTGTAATGCAGGTAAAAATGGAAGTAATGACTGGACGTGGACTTCTGCTGATGTAATGGCAAAATT
>Ga0310695_10011480_pt1 | contig 12642 bp, 6 predicted proteins | sample RumenRJG_04DNA_FD_203882 | JGI IMG/M metagenome (GOLD analysis project Ga0310695, IMG submission 203882) | Bovine rumen microbial communities from Lethbridge, Alberta, Canada - RJG_04 (v2) (version 2) | ecosystem: Host-associated > Mammals > Digestive system > Stomach > Rumen | place: Canada...
TTGCCTATTTCTTCAACTGTTTCAGGGAGAGAAATCGAGCGTAGCCTTCGACACCCGCAGAATGCATCCCTCTCAATTGATATAACGCCTTCAGGAATAATGACCTCTTCTAAATATGTACAGAGATTAAAAGCGCTTTCTTCGATTCGCTTTAAGCTTTTTGGTAGGACAACTCTTTTTATCCCCATATTTCTACTAAAGCAATTCTTTCCAATCACCGTAATCCCCTCTGGAACAACAACTTCCTGCTCTGCGCCATAGCATTTCAATAAGACACCATCAATTGCATTGAATTCCATGTATATACCTCCATTTTCTATCTGATTCACCCGCCTTCACAAAGCTGGTGAAAACGCTTGCTAATTCACGTAAAAATGTATTGCAAATAAGAAGGTACCGCTAGCCACCATATCAAGAAGAATTGTTCAACAACTCTTAATAGGAACCTATCACACTCTGCGGTCCAACAATCTTTATCATCCTGCCAAACTGGGATCACGTATGATTGGTACCAGCAGTTGGAAAGCTTGACCTATATTTTGCTCTTTGCCGTCTCGTATTCATCTTCCACTTGTTTAATCCGTTCAGGTATCTTCTCAAGCAACGCGGCGATCTCCTTCTTTCGCTTGCCTTGGAAAAGCCCCAGATGAGAGCGCTCTTCCTCAAGCGTCGCCTTCTCCTTCTCTATTGTTTCCAAGTCGGAGTTCTTTTTCTCCAGCAGTGAGGTCAGTCGATCAATCTCAGAAGACTTCTTTTCTATTACTGCATCTACAAGGGACTCTGCGGAATCAAAAGGCTTCCGACCGAGAGAGAACTTAAGTGTCTCCAGCGTGGCATTGCCGACATATTTTGCAAGCCCCTCACTGATAACTGCGCCGTCTCCTACTGTTGCTTTTGCCTTGGAGGCGATTTGCCCAAGGATTTCATTTTTCTCGATCCCGTTTTCGAAAAGAGGAAGTACCGATTCATTGGCTATCCCATTTAACTCTCGAATAACAGTCTCAAACGCCAGCCTGGCCTTTCTCTCTTCTTCGGCCCGAAGGTACTGTATTCTTTTTTCCTCCGCAGTATGGATATACTCTTCTGTAATCCACTCTGGCAACAGATCGTAGGCTTCCTCCGGCACAACGCTTTCAAACTTTTTGTAGGTTTCACTCAAATTCACCATGGGTATCGCGGGAATCTTTCTTTTCCGGATTTCGCCCCATGTCTGCCGATCGCAAGTATCAGTGATTGCAGCGGAAACCGCGAGTTTTAGAGAGTCATGGTGGCCCTCGTCGAGAAGATCCTGGTAAAGTGCTGCCAGCTTTTGTTCGAGAGTGGCCGCGATATGTTTCAGCCGGTTTTCTTCTTCGATGCGTTTCTGCTCAGCTTCCGAGAGAACGACCCTGCAAGTCAAATCATGTCTTCCCGTTACGAAGCGGCTTACAACCGCCTCTGCAGGGCTGCCTTTTTCAACGATCAGCACTTTAGTGTTGTTGTCATACTGCTTAAATGCACCATCTTTGATTTCTGTAACACATGGCGGGATCCGGATTTCTTTGAGCATGGGAGTCGAATTGAAAGCCTCATCTATAGCACGGAGATTCTGCGGAAGAACTACGGTTTTTAGTTTCGGATAACGATTAAATGCATAATCCCCTACCCTGTCGCCTCCACCCATGAAATCGACTTGCTCCGTCAACACAGGATCGTCAGAATAGCCAAACATTGGGTTGATAATATCGATATTTCCTTTAATAATGATTCGCTTTGCTTTGCGCGAACAGTCCCAAGATTGATATCCGCTCGGCGAATAGGACACCGGGAAAATAATTGTTCCGGTATGCTCCCAGTACTCTTTAGATCCGGAGATGCTGCTGTATGCCGAAGGAATGTTGACTTTTATGATGCCTTCCGGGAATGCTATCGTATCACCAGAGCCGGTATATGCAACGCAAGTATTGTTTTGATCCACATAGTAACAGCCATCAACAACCCGAAGATCACCTGCGTCGGTGGGCAACTCTCTGCATTTTGGCGGAATACAGTCTTCCGGTCCTGCTTCCACTTTGAATTCTCCAAAACACGCGAGTGCAAATACGCACCAGCCTGCTAGAACGTCTTTTAATGTGGCCTCAGCATCGGTGAGTTCACCTTGCTTCCTGAGAAGATAATCATGGATATTCCGCATGATCGGAATCAGCGCATTAAGCGAAGAAATCATTCTGAAATAGCTCTCGCTGTCGTAGCCATGATCTTTTTCAGCTTTTGTTAGAAGTCCGGCGCCTATGCGTTTGGCTTTCTTATCAGTCGATTTATAATTTGCGCCCCCACAGTCAAAAATGAATTGCGCTAATTGCACTGACTGCTCTATGTCAAAACTCGAAAGCTCCTTTTTGTTTTGATTGCAATACTCTACGCTTGTCCATACGAAGGATCGAAGGATATGTAATGTGCGACCTTGTCGGATATATCCCTGTCTGAGCTCAGACTCGACATCGCACGCCAAGTTATCGTCCCGAAACAGCCTTACAAACTCATCTGCCGCATGAAGAAGTTCTGCCTTGGCTTTAGAGTAGGATGGCCAAACCTTATCGTAGTAATAGAGAGCAACACCGTGAGAACTATCCCATGTGTGCAGGTATAAATCAAAACGATTAGGGCCATCCGTTTTTTTCGGCTTGCGATCAAGAAGTCTTCGCCTAGATGGCTCAACTTCTGCAACAGGGAACACAACACGAAGCGAGGTGGCGTTATCATCTTTAATCTGCTGTTTCACGAGATCTTTGCTTTTCGTTGCTTTTGCGGCACCTTTAGCCGTTCCTTCCTGACGAGCCCCTTTCATTGGAACCGCTGGATCTTCATAGCGAGAGTACCAGCATGTCATAGGCCCGTCTTCCATATAGAAAGGCGTTTCAGCCGACAAGACCATCGTACACCAGGCGTATAACACATCGGCGGCTGTGCCGGTCAGGGGCTGGCTGTAGTCGCGGTCGCTGAGAAGATGCTGAAACAGCTTGCCCATCGGTTCAGAAAGAGCGAGAAGATCCTTTCTGAGCCCCTCCAAAGAGCCGATAGAGTTCGGAATAGTATTTCCAAATACCTCGCCGCTCTCGTTTAATACTTTCTTGTCGTCTTTGGTCGTTTTGTCCGGAACAAAAAACACATGCAGGTCCGCAGTACCGCATAGGACGGGAAAGTGCGAATCAGCGCGATAGTTCAAGTAGTCTCTTTTTTCGATAGTTGTAAATATCTTTTGATAGTCATCGGCTACCAGATCAGGTAATGACTTCTGCTGTGAGGATGCTTGTTCAGCAAGTGTCCACGCGAAGGAGCGCAGGACATGCAGCTGGTATGCACGGCGCATTCTAAGATTTCGGATGTCGCATTCGCGATCTTCTTTTGGATTAAACATATCCTTGTTGACACGGAAAAGAGCAGCATAGGCCGTTGCAGTCGAAACGAGCTGTCTGTACTCTTTACTGCAGGAGTCTTTGCTGACTGCACGTTCAGCAACTGCCTTTAACTCGCCATCGAAACGGGAAACAGGATAGCTTTCGAACTCTGTTCCTCCGGCATTCGTAATAAAAATAGCCGTTCCACCTGAACCTACAGCCTTTGCTTTGGGCTTGGATGTATCTCCAAGAGAATCATAGTGAGGATACAGCTCAAGCGAAGGGGTGGCTTGAGGCAAACTTGAGCGGGCTTCTTCACCTTCTATATGAATACGCCCGACCCAGGCATTTGTCAGCCTATGTATATCCCATTCGGAAAGCGTTAAGTCGTAGTCCGCGGCGGTATGGTTAATGACGATTGTAATAATGTAGACATGCTCATTGACAAAAAGTGCAGTTCTTGAGAGTGCGCCCGCATCATCGGGAAATAAAGCTAGTTGTGAAAGGGAAAAAGACTTGCCAGAGTGCTTGAACATAAATGTTTCCGCATTCTCGCGGAATGCGTTTCCCGTTCTGCAAAAGAAGTTTAAGTACTGATCGATCAGCGCTTCGTTTGTAGGAAATTTTTGTGGAGGCGGCGATATAACTGTCAGTGCAATTGGAGCTTCCATGGGATCGTCATGGAATGAATAATTCTCAGGTACAATGACAAGACAGCGGTTTTCACCAAGCTGTGAAGGGTTGGTTTCGCTATGAAATCCATGAGGAACTTCAACTGTTATTCCTTGACCGATTGAAATAGATTGGTTATTGAATACCGGCTGAATACGGCTTTTGATGGTTCCACTATAGTCCTGATATGATAGCCGTTCCTCTTCGCTGAGTGTTCCTATTGAACCCAGCCATTGGAAAATCATGTTTCGCCTTTTTGCGATATCGCCGATTTTGCAATTAAACTGTCCGGTATATACCAAGTTGGATCCGCGAGATGCGACCTGAAAAGAATACATGGTGTAGTCTTCATCTTCGTTGTCGATCCTGTAGAGAATGAGTATGTCTTTTGTCCTTTTAAATACCTGGTATTCACCGAGAATATGCGTTGGTAACCTGTCGAGCGATTCCAGAAAAGCTGTGCTGCTCATATCATCACACAAGCAAGTGGTGATTTCCCGCCGACCATAGACGACAACATTGAAATCCGCTGTGTATCCGGAATATGACTCGCTATCGTCCCAATTTGCAGTATCTTGTACACGAAGAAGATATGTACCCATTGCACCATGCCCGGTCTTTTCCGGGTCCACGCTGTAAGTGAACCCGTTGGGGATTTCCATGGTCCAACCCATACCGACCCAAACCCGTTCCGGCTTTTTTGTAACTTTGTGAACTCCTTTGAACTGTGAAAAATCAAAACTCATAACGGTATCCTCCCAATACTTCGTCCAAGAACAGTACTTTCTTTAGATTGAACGTCTCAATAAATCTCGATACGCATCTTTTACATATTCTGGCCCTATAATCTGTATTCTCCCGCCGAATTGGAATACCCAAGCGAAAAACGTCGGGCTGACCGAGACTTCCGCCGCAAATGTAAAATGCCCCTCATCGATCTTTCTTGTCTTTACCTTCTCTCCAAAGTGGTCAAGCACGGTATTCATCATACTGTTTTCACAAAGCAATTCAATCTGAGCATGATCTCTGTCAAAGAACTGAAACGCTTTTTTTCTGCAAAATCTCCGATACTGTACTGCCGTGGTTTCGGAATTGCCTTATCTGAAATAGTATCTGGCACGGCATATATGCAGTCGGCGCGTAAGCTGAAACAATTCAACTGCACGTTTATTATATTGGTTTCACTTTTTTACACTGTTGTTTTACATAGTTCTCGGTAGTGCTTCCCTTCGGCACATATACAGCTTTCAGCTTTTTGCAATTGTGGAACGCATTTCCTCCTACAAAAGCATGTTCACTCGCAATAGTTATTTCTTCCAGGGCTGTGCAGCCCTCAAATGCTTCAGCACCAATGTTTCCTACGCTGCTGGGAAGGAAGAGGCTGACTAAATCAGTACAATCCAAGAAAGCCCGATATTGAACAGACTTGACTCCATTAGGAATTTCCAACACCTTTTCCCGGCCTGCATAAGCGTACAGGGCGTTCCTGATAATCAAGAAGCCATTAGTATCTGCAAGAGCTTTGCAAGCACTAAAAGCGCCGTTATATATCTCAATGCTGTCTGATAGATTAATTTTGGAAAGAAGGCTGCAGCCGGCAAATGCGAGATAGTCAATGCGTTTAAGGCTCTCTGGAACACTTACGCTAACCAAGCTGGAACAGCCGCTGAATGCTTCGCGGCCGATTTCGGCTATGCCTTCGGAAATCTCAACACTGACAATTCTTGTCAAAGGTTCACCTTGCGCTTGTGGTCTTCCTTTTTTCAGTGGGGACAGCGCAGAATCTCCGATCCGGGTTACAACATCCTTTCCAATGCGGCTCGGAATTGTGATTGCGGTATCGTTGCCCTTGTAACTGGTGATCTCCAGTGTTCCGTCCTTCAGTTTTTGTGTCGACCATAGCTTCTTCATGTCTGTCGCGTTGAACGGATCTTTGCTTAATTCATGCTCGATCCTTTTGGCCGCATCTTTTGTAGAGACCTTTCCAGATTTCCAATCCATTAAGAATGCCGTGCATTGTGTTGCATTTGCGTTAATTGCCGGGTTCAGGAATTCGTCGTCAACATTCTTCTTGGTGATTTTTCCATTTTCTGCAAAGGTGTGCAAGGCCAAAACCATATCATTTTTGAAGACAACAGGCAAGATTTTCTTCTTTTTTGAAAGAGCAAATTTTGTCGTTTCTTCTCTATGCGCAGCTTTTTTCAACGCTTCAGGAGCATTGATCCACGATAGGGAAGCCATGATTTTTGAATCTGTCTCAGGTATCAATGCCGGATCAACCAGGCAAGTGATAAGACTGTCACAGCCGATAAAAGCAGCCTCGCCAACCTCAGTAATTACTCCTTCAATTATGATTTCTCGCAAAGATCTGCAATTATAAAACGCCCTATACCCTATGCTATAGCATCCTTCTGGTAACGAGACAGATACAATGCTTGTGCAGCCTGAAAATGCACTGCTGCCTAACTTCGTCAATGCTGCAGGAAGGAGAATTGAACTCAGCCTGGAACACTGCATAAATGTACACGTCTCAATCTCTTTGACACCATGAGGCAACTCAATGGATTTCAGCCCGCTGCAATATGCAAACGCCATCTCTTTAATTGCAGTAACACTATCCGGAAGCTTTACAGATGTAATGTTTTTTCTGTTATTAAAAGCGCTTATGCCAATTGTCGTGATTCCATCAGGAACAATTACATCATTATTTGAACCGAGATAACGGTACAGTGTTTTTCCGATTATGATGAAGCCATCGTCATCAGGCTGTATGCTGTTACAATTTGTAAAAGCTGTCTCAGCTATGTCAGTATTGTTTCCCTGAATAATAATTTCCTTTAATAATGAACAGCTGTCGAATGCCTTTTCTCCGATACTGGTCGTGTTTTTTGGTATTTCAATGCAAGAAAGTGAAGTGTTCCAAAATGCTTTTTCGCCAATTGTTTCTAAACTTTCTGGAAGATTTAAACTCGTTATGCCGGTGCAGTTTCCAAAGGCACTGTCCCCAATCGCAGTTAACCCTTCAGGGAACACAACTGACTTAATATTCTCCCGTTGGCAAAACACCCCAGTGGAAATCTTTGAGACACCTTCAGGAATTACAATATCATCACTCTCACCGTAATACTCACACAGGTTGCCATTTACGACAAGCATCCCTGCTTCATCTGCAAGTCCCCTGCACGAAGAAAACGCCCTGTCTTCAACAACAACACTATCGGGTACATAAATCTTTGTCAGCTGAAAGCAGTAATCAAATGCGCCGGTTTTGATTATCTTAACGTTGCCAGGAATAGTAACTTGCCTGAGATTGCTTTTTCTGATAAATGCTCCTTGTTCGATGACGGCAACACTATCTGGAACGGTGATTTCTTCACTTTCTCCAAAATAGCCGTACAGATACCCTCCCAAAATCAAGAAGCCGTCTTCATCTGCCAGAGCCGCACATCCGGCAAAAGCGTCAGCGCCAATTGCCGCTTTGGGCGGAATAACAATCTCCCTCAGTTCCTTGCAGTATTGAAACGCCCAACTATTTATTTTCCTCAAGCTGCTTGGCTGCGATATCTCGATCCTCTTAAGATTAATACATCCTGAAAACGCGCTGATCCCTATGGTTTCCAGGCTTCCTGGAAGCAGAACTTCCTCCAATTGGGGATTCATTAGAAACGCCTCGCGCCCGATACTCTTGACGCCTTCCGGCACAACCACTTTTTTAAGATTCTGTTTTCTGGTGATAGCGCAGTCTCCGATGATTGAAACTTCTTCAGGGATAACGACTGTTTCCTCATTGCCCAAAAAGCTGACAAGAACACCGTTCTCAATTCTAAAACTAGTATCACTCATTTTGCTTTCCCCGCTTTCTTTTGATGATGTGGCAAGAAATGCAGATTAGCCACGTTTTTCAAATACCTACTGATATTTTTTCAAATCCGCTAGACGTCCAGTTTTTCCATTTCCGCAATAATCTCTTTCTGCCTCTCGTAGAAGAGCAGCTCCTTGTTGTGGGCGAAGTACTCCTTGCAGCCGTAGCGGGAGATGAAGCGTGCGCCGTAGTAGCTGATGGTGAGCTCCGTGACCAGGATGACCATCTCCTGCCCCTCCTCGAACACGTCCTCGCAGAACTTGAACATATTGGAGAGCTTGCGACCCGCGTCCTCGGCGTGCTTTTTCAGCGCCTTGGTGCGGCTGTCGAAATCGACTTTCAGCAGGGCAAAAGCGGCGCTGCCGTTCTCCGGCTTCTCGCGGGTCAGGGTCTCCCGCTCCGCCTCCAGTGCGGCGATGGTGCTCTGCTGGGCAAACTGGTCGTCGAAGGAGAGGAAGGCGGCCTTGCGCCCGCTCTCCAGTGTCCGCTGCCACTGGTTGATCTGCTTGATCAGCACAGCGTCAGGATCGCTGCCGGGGCGGGCCAGCTCCAGTCGCACGGCTTTGAGCGCAGCCAGCAGCTCGGCCTGGGCCTTCTCCTCGTTGCAGACCTCCCGCAGCTCGCCCGTCACCGCGTCCAGAAGCAGGCCCAGCAGGCTCAGCCGCTCGTCAAAGCGGGCAGCGCGGGCGCGGCCCTTGATGACCTCCACCGACTCTCCGGCGAGGATCTTGTCGATCTGGTAATCCGCGCGGTACTTGTTGAAGAGGTCGTAGTACACGGCGAAGTCCTTGGCGATCCTGGGGTTTTGCAGATATTGCCCCACCAGGTTCTCGTCCACCTTGATGTTGTTCTGCTCAAAGAGGCGGATCATATCGCTCAGATCCGACCAGCCGCGGGCGGTGACAAAGCTTTTGCCGTCCACCGTGGTCTCAATTTTATAAAAGTCCGCCTTTTTGATGTCCAGGTAGGTGGTAATAGCCGGGTGCACACCGGATTTGTAAGCGTATTCCTTCCAAACGTCATAGTCCGGCTCCACGTCGATGCGCTTGAGGCGGTCCCAGGTAACGATGTCGAAGTCGCGCACGGAGTTGTTGTACTCGGGCGGGTTGCCCGCCGTGACCACGATCCAGCCCTCCGGCACCCGGTGGCGGCCGAAGATCTTGTACTGCAGGAATTGCAGCATGGAGGGGGCCAGGGTCTCGGAGACGCAGTTGATCTCGTCCAGGAAGAGGATGCCCTCTTTGAGCCCGGTCTCCTCGGTCATGTCGTAACAGGCGGCGATGATCTCCGACATGGTGTACTCCGAGACGCAGTATTCCTGCCCGCCGTAGGTTTTGGTCTCGATGAAGGGCAGGCCCAGCGCCGACTGGCGGGTGTGGTGGGTCATGGAATAGCTCACCAACGCCACGCCCAGCTCCTGGGCGATCTGTTCCATGATGGCGGTCTTGCCGATGCCCGGAGGCCCCATCAGGAAAATTGGCCGCTGCTTTTCGATGGGGATCACATAGTTTCCGAACTTGTCCTTGGTGAAATACGCCGTCATGGCGTGCTTGATCTGTTCCTTGGCTTGTTTGATGTTCATGGCGTTTCCTTCGCTTTTCTTCTGTCCATGGCGCGGTTGTAATTCCCGGCCCGATTCCGCAGCTCATCCACGAGCTGCTTGCCTTCCGCCGCGAGTTCTGTAACCTCGTTGTGCTCCAACTGCTGTTTTAGCAGGGCGTGGATCAGGCGGTTGCGCTCTTCTTTCCATATCAAGAGTCGATCGAGCAGGTTGTCAGAGAAATACTTGTGCAACAGGTCATTGTTGAACGCCGCAAGTTTTTGGATGTACTTGATTTTGGAATTAATCGTAGGGTCGTGCCCTTTACGGCTTTTCAAATATGCTTCCCACTTATCCGCATGTCGAAGAATAGATTCCGTTCGATCCTCCATGATCGCGTATTCTATGAACATGGCTTCTAAGTTAAAACCATGGGATAGAGCGCTATTCAGCCGTTTGAACTGTTCCTTGTAGTTTTCGTATTTCAGCTGGTTTTCCGGTTTGTTCATGACACACCTCAGTCGTTCACGACTTTGATCTTATGTTCTTTTGCGTACTGTTCGGCATAGGAACCCGCAGGAGTATGAATTGTGAGACCCTCGCAGCCACCAAATGCACGACTATCAATGCTCGACACACTCTTTGGAATCGTCATATCTGCCAAGCTAACGCAGCTGCCGAATGCACCACTGCCTATCTCTGTTACGCTCTCCGGGATCGTCACGCTCGACAGGCTGCTGCAGCACCAGAAAGCAGCATCACCAATTCTTGTTACTCTTTCTGGAATTACAATGTTAATCAAATTGCTGCATTCTCTAAACGCAGCCCTTGCAATGCTCGTCACGCCCTTTGGAATCGTTATTCTCGTAAGGCTGCTGCAGCCTGAAAACGCTTCGTCACCTATGCTCGTCACACTCTCCGGGATTGAAGCGCTTGTCAAGCTGCTGCAACCTTCAAATGCTGCGAGATTAATATTCGTTACGCCCTTCGGGATCGTCACACTTGTCAGGCTCCTGCAGCCATAGAACGCAAAAGAACCGATGCTTGTGACACGATCTGGAATAGTAATACTGGTCAAGTAATCACATTCCGCAAGCGCACGGTCTGGAATAGCTTTCATCCAGGTGGGCACTTCAACAATCGGCTTATTTTGAAAACGCCTGCCGACCATTTCATTGAATTCTTCTTCCGATATAATCTGAACACCCAGTTCTGCCGCTTTTCTGTTTTTTTCGGATCCGCTGTCAGTGTCGTTTGTCACCAAATAATCCACTTTTTTAGTGATCGAAGGACTTATCTTAGCTCCATAAGAATCAAGGTACTCTTCCACTTGCTTTCGTGACTCCCAAAAAGAAAGATTTCCCGTGATGGCAAATGTTATCCCGCTGATCCCCTGCGCCGGATCTCTGGCAGCAATTCGTTCTGCAGCAGCTTTTTCGTATGCCTCTATTGCAGCAGCTTTCTTCTTTTGTGCTCTGACCAGTTCCTTTCCTCCCAACAGTTCCCGATATGCCAAAAGGAGGGCTTTCTGCTCGGCATTTCCACGCCGGGCGGCACATTCTATATAAATATCGTAATCTTTTGCCTTGATCAGCTTTTGGCCGCAGAGATAATGCAGCAGTTGGGGGTGTTCAAAGGCCACCTCGCAAAGCTTTCCCGCATTCTTTGACATGTAATCCCGGTAGGATTTCGACCTTTCCGAATTGGGATCTTCTCCGCTCTCCGCAACAAATCCGAGAACAGCATGTACGCGTAGATTCGCCGGTACTGCCGTAATTGTACCGCTAATATGAAGTTTAGTGTGCGGACAGCCCTCAATCGCCCGCGATAATCCCTTTGTACACTTAGAAAGGAAAACCACGCAGGAGCACCCCCTGAAAAGGCTTTCTCCATATTCGAGCATGCTTTCAGGTAGTGTTATGCTTTTCAGACTGCTGCAGTCTTTGAATGCTTCATCTCCGATACTTGTCACGCCCTCTGGAACAACTATGCTTACCAGACCGCCGCAGTCTTTGAACGCCTCGCTACCGATACTGGCCAGGGCATCCGGGATCGTTATACTCGTTAAACTGTGGCAACCTTCGAACGCTCGTTCTCCGATATGTGTCACGCTCCCTGGGATCTTAATGCTCGTTATGCTTCCACAGCCGGAGAACATCCGATCACTGATGCTTGTCACGCTGTCTGGAATCGTCACGCTCGTCAGGCTCATACAGCCGGAAAAAATGCTATCACTGAGACTTTTCACACTGCCTGGGATCGTCACGCTCGTCAGGCTCATGCAGCCAGAAAAAGCGCTACCTGAGATAGTCGTCACGCTGTCGGGGATCGTCACACTCCTCAAGCTTGTACAGTCACAGAACGCCCGATTGCCAATTCTGGTCACTCCTTGAGGGATGACCACGTCTCCGCCGGGGCCAACGTATTCCTTCAACCATCCGTTTTTTATGATAAAATCGCTCACGCTGCTCATGTGTTTTTCCTCCTGTTTTTATAGTTCTTCTGTTTGTAAAACCAATTTGATCACCCATGGGGGTACGTCGTAGTTGTTCATGCCGTCGTCCACAAAGACGAAGGCCGCGTCGTAGTCCGGCTTCTTCGTCGGAAAGGTGCCCCAGCCGTCGGTGAAATAGATGAACCCCTTGAGATTGGAAAACTCCTTCTTCTCCCGCAGCGAGTCTACATAGGAAAACACCGGGCGGAAGTCTGTGCCGCCGAGGCCGCGGATCGTCATGTTCTTGAGGTATTCGTCAAACTCCTCCTGATCGGTGATCTTTGTGTCCTCCTGGATCGTCGCATCGCACTGGATGATATGAACATTGATCTTGGAAAAGAAGCTCTCGGTGCTCTTGAGGATGTTGTAGGTCTTCTGCAAAAAGCTCTGCACCTGCTCGCCCGCCACGGAGCCTGAGGTGTCGATGGCGATTACGAACTCCCGGATGCGCTTGACTTCCTTGTATTCCAGCGGCTCAATGAGCGGCATCTTCTTGTAGAGCTTCAGACCGTAGGTGTAATAAACGTAGTCAAATTCCTCGTCATTGATGCGCATGGCTTCGCCCCGCACAGCGAACTTTTTGAGGAAGGCCGTATAATCGTATTTCTCCCGGTTGACCTCCCGCAGGTTCTGCATCAGGTTCCCGGCCCGGTCACCCTGCTGTTTGGAGAAAGTCTCCATGTCCATCTGCATCCGG
>Ga0310695_10011483_pt1 | contig 12639 bp, 7 predicted proteins | sample RumenRJG_04DNA_FD_203882 | JGI IMG/M metagenome (GOLD analysis project Ga0310695, IMG submission 203882) | Bovine rumen microbial communities from Lethbridge, Alberta, Canada - RJG_04 (v2) (version 2) | ecosystem: Host-associated > Mammals > Digestive system > Stomach > Rumen | place: Canada...
GTTGAGGCAATCGCTGTCGATCTGCCCGGTGCCTATTCCATGTCTCCGTTTACACCGGAGGAGAGTATTACCAGTAAGTTTGTCCGTGATGAGCATCCGGATGCCATCATCAATATTGTTGACGCGACAAACCTGAGCCGCAGCCTCTTCTTCACAACACAGTTGCTGGAGCTCGGCATTCCTGTTGTTGTGGCGTTGAACAAAGCGGACATCAACGAGAAGGAAAAGACACAGATCGATGTGGCCGCCCTTGAGAAAATGCTGGGCTGCCCGGTCGTCAATACGACTGCTATCGAAGGAAAAGGACTTGCAGAGGTTGTCGAGAAGGCAGTTGCCCTGAACGGCCAGTCCCAGAAGGCACCCTATGTGCAGGCTGATATTGATCTCCATGACAAAAACGCTGTCGACGCGGAAGACAGAAAGCGTTACAAATTCGTAAACGATATTGTCGCAAAGGTCGAGAAGAGAGCCGTTAAATCTGCAGAGATCAACAAACAGGACTCTCTGGATAAGCTTCTGCTCAATCCCGTTCTCGGTATTATCATTTTCGCAGTTGTCATGTGGTTTGTTTTCTGGGTATCCCAGGCATGGCTCGGACCTCTGGTTGCAGACTGGCTGGTCGGCTATATTGAGATGTTCCAGGAGTGGGTCGCCGGTCAGCTCGAGAACAGCCCCGCTATCCTGTCCGCACTTCTTGCAGACGGTATCGTCGGCGGTGTAGGTGCTGTCGTCGGTTTCCTGCCCCTCGTTATGGTCATGTACTTCCTGATCGCTCTTCTTGAGGACTGCGGTTACATGGCCCGCGTCAGTGCCGTTATGGATCCTATCTTCAAGAGAGTAGGTCTGTCCGGTAAATCCGTCATTCCGGTCGTCATCGGAACCGGCTGCGGAATTCCCGCGATCATGGCCTGCCGTACGATCCGTGATGAGAGAGAAAGAAGAGCGACTTCCATGCTCGCTACCTTCATTCCCTGCGGCGCTAAGATTCCGGTCATCGCGCTCTTTGCAGGTGCATTTTTCAACGGTGCCGGCTGGGTCAGCACACTTAGCTATTTCTTCGGACTGGTCCTGATCTTCCTGGGCGCCCTGCTGATCAAGGGAATCACAGGCTATAAGTACAGAAGATCCTTCTTTATCATGGAGCTTCCCAAGTTCAAGGTTCCCAGCCTGAAATTTGCATTCAAGTCCATGATGGAGCGCGCAAAGGCTTACATCATCAAGGCAGCAACCATTATCCTGATCTGCAATACTGTTGTTCAGATCATGCAGACATTCAACTGGCAGTTCCAGGTTGTCGAAGAGGGCGCAGAGAATACTTCCATTCTTGCTTCGATCGCTTCTCCTTTTGCAATCCTCCTTATCCCTCTGGGATTCGGCGTTTGGCAGCTGGCTGCAGCAGCAATCACCGGCTTCATCGCAAAAGAGAATGTTGTTGGTACATTGGCAGTTGTTTACGGACTTACCGCTTTCATCGATGTTGATGAACTGGCACTTACCGGCGGCGCTAACGAAGTAGCCCTTACCATGGGTCTTACCTCCGTTACTGCTCTGGCTTATCTGTTCTTCAACCTCTACACACCTCCCTGCTTCGCGGCAATCGGAGCTATGAACTCTGAAATGAAGAGCGCCGGCTGGCTGTGGGGCGCGATCGGCCTGCAGCTCGGAACAGGCTATACAGTTGCTTTCATCATCTACCAGTTCGGTACTCTGATCACCGAAGGTCACCTGGGCGTAGGCTTTATTCCCGGACTGATCGCTGTTCTGTGCATGGCAGCTGCTGTCGTTCTGATCGGCAGAAGAGTCAGAGCACACTTCGATGAGGAATATTCTCTTCATCAGGTTGCCAGCCAGGGAGCAAAAGCATAATTGTTGGTAATCTTTATTCTTCATCGCGCATGACTTGCTGGCAAGCGAGTCTTGAATGAAAGGAGAGAATCATAGTGAATCTGGCTACGTTCATTTCTGTTGTAGTTCTGATACTCATCGTTTCTCTTGCCATCCGGTATATTATCAGGGAAAAAAAGCGCGGTACCGTCTGTATCGGCTGCCCGAATGCCGGATCCTGTCAGAAGTACGGTAAGAAACATAGTACTTCACATAGCTGCGATCACTAGTATTTTTACAGAAGAGGCGGTAATCCGCCTCTTCTGTTGTTTATAACATGACCCGTATAATGTAGTGTCAAGAAAAGAAAAGGTATTAAAAATGGATAAACTGATCATTATCGTTGGTTTACTGTTGATCGTATTTGCACTCTGGCAGACCATCCAGAAAGCCCGCGGCAAAGCAAAGAGCAGCTGCTGCGGGACCGCTGAGACTGTATCTGCGAAAAAGGTAGAGGATACCGATGTTTCTCATTATCCCTATCGATATCGTTTATCAATAGACGGTATGATGTGCAGCAACTGTGCCAAAAATGTTGAGAATACATTGAACAACATGGATGGTGTCTGGGGAAAAGTAAATCTTGGAAAAAAGGAAGCAGATGTTCTATCCAAGAACTCTGTCAGCAAAGAGAACTTTGCATCGGCTTTACAGGATTCGTCCTATACCCTGAAAGGTTATACAGTTTTACAGAATCCTGATGCAAGACCTTGAGGCTGGGCTGGTGCATATATGATATGTGGTTACAGTACAGATCCACGCAACGTTACATGTACCCGCCCTTCGAGGGGGCGTGTACTGTAACGACATGTGATCAAGCTTTTCCTTTTTATTGTTTTTTTATATATTAAAAGATAATATTGTTGTAAGATATGAAAAAAACAGGCAAAAATCAAAAATCGGGTGGAAAGATCCTGTCAAAATACAAATATCTTAATAAGCAGTTACTGAAGGAAGAGATGCTGATTGAAGAGGCAGTATCAGAACCAGCAGCGCAGTCGGGGGACGAAAAGACTACTCTCCATTACAGACTGGTCATCAGGAGGACGCAGTGCCGGCAAAAAAATACAGCATTATTTATGAAGACCTGAAGAGAAAAATTGAAGCGGGCGTCTATAAGCCCCAGTCCTGTCTGCCGACAGAGTTTGCCCTGGTGGAGAAGTACGACTGTTCCAGAAACACTATCCGCAGAGCCGTGAAGGAACTGTCGGAGATCGGCTACGTACAGAGCATCCACGGCAAGGGGGTTGTCGTGATCTACCAGAAGGCAGGCTGGTCGGACTTTTCCATCGGCGTCATTGAAAGCCTGAAGGAGGCAGCTGCCAGAAACAATGTAGAATACCACACCAAAGTCCTGGTATTTACAGAATTTGTGGTCGACCAACGTCTTCACAAACGTCTGGGATTTGAAGTCGGTGCAGAGGTCTATTACCTGCAGCGCGTCCGCTACATCGACAATACACCGGTCATCATGGACAACAACTGGTTTCTTAAATCCGTTGTCCCCGGCCTCACAGAAGAGATTGCTGCTGACTCGGTCTATGCCTATATGGAAAATGTTCTGGGAGAATCCATTGTGACAGCCAAGCGCGTGATGACCGTAGAAAAAGCTACTGAAATAGACCGCAAATACCTGGACATGGGTGACTACGACTGCCTTGCGGTCGTCTCTTCCCAGACCTTCAACGCAAACGGCATCATGTTTGAATATACCCAGTCCCGCCACAGACCCGACCGCTTCGCCTTTTCCACCATGGCGGCGCGCCGCAAAAACTGAATATCCCTTTCATACAGGCGGAAAGCGCAGATCGGACTGCGGCTTTCCGTTTTTTATTTTTGGTATTTTAAAAACAGACTTGGAGACACGAGGGACGGTTCTGACTGTCCCACTTTTCAGATTTTGGAAAACGATACAGTCAGAACTGTCCACTGTCTCCCGGGAAGCTGCCTCCTCTCCCTGCGCCCCAGAACCATGCTTGCCCTTCCACCCGTCTTAATATATTTGTTTAAACAAAACCGCAAATACCTGTTGACAAACTTGTTTAAACAATATAAAATGAGACCATACAAAGTTGTTCAAACAAATCGATGCATCGGAAAAACTGAACAGTTTGTAAAACCCTTCGGCGCAAAGTGCCAGGGCATGTATGGGAAGGATTGAAGTTTAGTAAAGTATGATAGTCCTGCCAATCCGGTTTTGACATAGAGAGCATTGCAATACAGGGCGGATGGAAGAACTACTGATCTCTCGGAGGTTGTAATGGGAAAATATACACAAGATTGTAAAGAACTTCTGGAATATGTGGGCGGCAAGTCCAATGTTGCGGCGGTAGCTCACTGCATGACCAGAATGCGTTTTGTCTTAAATGACCCGGGCAAAGCGGACATTAAAAAGATCGAAGCCATGAAGGTGGTCAAGGGAACGTTCACACAGTCCGGACAGTTCCAGGTCATCATTGGAAATACGGTCAATGAGTTTTATAATGATTTCACGGAAGTTTCGGGCATTTCCGGCGTCTCCAAGGACGCGGTCAAGCAGGCTTCCAAGCAGAACCAGAATCCGCTCCAGCGTCTGGCTACGGTCCTGGCGGAGATCTTCACACCGCTTCTGCCGGCCATCATCACCGGCGGTCTGATCCTCGGTTTCAGAAACTGTATCGACAGTCTCTATATCTTCCAGGGCGGGCACACCCTGGTTGAGCTCTCCCAGTTTTGGGCAGGCGTCGACCACTTCCTGTGGCTGATCGGTGAGGCCGTCTTCCATGTCGGTATTCCGGTCGGTATCTGCTGGTCCATCACCAAGAAGATGGGCACTACCGAAATGCTGGGCCTGATCCTGGGTCTCACCCTTGTTTCCGGCCAGCTCCTCAACGCCTACGCCGTGGCTACCACTGCGGCAGCAGATATTCCCAAGTGGAACTTCGGTTTCGCCCAGGTCAACATGATCGGCTACCAGGCTCAGGTCATTCCCGCCATGCTGGCAGCCTTCACCCTGGTCTATCTGGAGAAATTTTTCCGAAAGATCATACCTGCGGTGGTGTCCATGATCTTCGTGCCCTTCTTCAGCCTGACACTGTCCGTCATGGCAGCCCACTTCATCCTGGGCCCCATCGGCTGGAAGATCGGATCCCTTATCTCCGCTGTTGTTTACGCAGGAATCACAGGACCTGTCAAGGTTCTCTTTGCAGCCATCTTCGGTTTCGTCTATGCGCCGCTGGTCATCACAGGTCTCCATCACATGACCAACGCCATCGACCTGCAGCTGATCGCTGACTTCGGCGGCACCATGCTGTGGCCCATGATCGCCCTCTCCAACATCGCACAGGGCAGCGCTGTTCTGGGCATGATCTTCCTGCAGAGGAAAAATGCAGAGGCACAGGAAGTCAACGTTCCCTCCTGCATTTCCTGCTACCTGGGCGTCACAGAGCCCGCCATCTTCGGTATCAACCTCAAGTACATGTTCCCCTTCGTCTGCGGTATGACAGGCTCCGCCCTGGCGGGCATGTTCTCCGTACTGACCGGCTGCATGTCCTCCAGTATCGGTGTCGGCGGCCTGCCCGGCATCCTGTCCATCAAGCCTCAGTTCTGGGGATTCTATGCTATCGCCATGCTGATCGCAGTGGGCGTTCCCTTCATCCTGACCACTGTCCTTGGCAAAGCGCGCGGCATTGACAAAGAGGCGGAGGTTCTGGCAGCAGAGGCCGCAGCAGCAGAAGAGATTCCCGAGGCAGAGCTTGAGACTGTCAGCGGTCCCGTCGAGATGGGTGCATTCCTCTCCGGCAAAACCGTAGATATCCACGAAGTTCCCGATCAGGTCTTTGCTTCCGGCGCTCTGGGCGAAGGCATTGCCATTGAACCCACTGACAATGTTCTGGTCGCTCCTGCAGACGCGATCATCACAACCACCATGCCCGGCTCCAACCACGCAGTCGGCATGCGCATCGCCAACGGCGCAGAGATCCTGCTCCATATCGGTCTTGACACCGTCAGCATGAACGGCGATGGTTTTACCTGCCATGTCAAAGAGGGACAGCTGGTCCGCAAAGGCGACAGGCTGATCACTTTTGATACTGCCAAGATCAAAGCGGCCGGCCACCCCCTGGTCACTATGATGGTCGTCACCGAAGACAACGGAAATGAAAACCTTGCCTTCGAAAACGGCAAAGCCGTGACCGCAGGCGATACAAAGATTGCCACGATCGGCTGATCCCTGTTGTAAATACTGCTATTGTAAATACTGCTGCTGCAAATACCGGAAGAATCCTTTTTAAAAGAATCCGGCTGCAGCCCGTCGAAGAATATCAGTAAAAGTCAAAAAGGGCGGTGCCGGCCTGAAGTTTTCCCTTACAGGCAGGCGCCGTCTTTTACCATAGTTTAAAGAGTATTCGTAGTTTATAGAGTATTCATAGCTTGAATAGTATTTATAGGTTACATATTTACGCAGGTCAACCCGTTAACCAAAAGTGAGTCAAGTGAGTCTTGAATGATTCTTGAATGCAAGAGGGGAAAAAAATGAGTGGTTTCAGAAACAGCACCGTCTATCAGATTTATATCAAATCCTTCTGTGATTCAAACGGGGACGGAATCGGAGATATCAACGGAATCCGGCAGAAACTGGATTATCTGCAGGATCTGGGAGTAGATTACCTCTGGATCACACCCTTTTTCAGATCCCCGATGAACGACAATGGATACGACATCGCGGATTACCTTGCCATCAATCCCATGTTCGGCACCATGGAGGATGTCGATGCTCTGATCAAGGAAGCGAAAGAGCACAACATCCAGCTTATGTTCGACATGGTATTCAACCACACCTCCACCAGCCACGAATGGTTCCAGAAGGCCCTGACCGGAGATCCCAAATATATGGATTATTATATTTTCCGGGATCCCGTGGACGGCCACGCACCCACGAACTGGGTCTCCAAATTCGGCGGCAATGCCTGGGAGTATGTTCCCTCTCTGGGCAAATATTACCTGCACCTGTTTGATGTTTCCCAGGCGGACCTCAACTGGGAAAACCCGGAAGTCCGCGAGGAACTCAAAAATGTCATCCGCTTCTGGAAGGCAAAAGGTGTCTCCGGCTTCCGCTTCGATGTGGTCAACCTGATCTCCAAGCCGGATGTCCTGGAGGATGATTTCCAGGGCGACGGCAGACGCTTCTACACCGACGGCCCCCGCATCCACCAGTATCTCAAGGAACTTGTGGGCGACACAGGCATCGCGGATTATATGACGGTCGGCGAGATGTCCTCCACATCCCTCGACAACTGCCTGCGCTATGCCAATCCGGATGAAAAAGAGCTCAAGATGGTCTTCAGCTTCCACCACCTCAAAGTGGACTACAAAGACGGCCAGAAATGGGCTCTGATGGATCCCGATTTCAATGAGCTGCGCCGTCTCTTCATCAAATGGCAGGAGGGCATGCAGGACGGCAGCGCCTGGAACGCCGTGTTCTGGTGCAACCACGACCAGCCCCGCGCCGTCTCCCGCTTCGGCGATGACAAAAAGTACTGGAAGGAATCCGCCAAGATGCTGGGTGCCCTCATCCACCTTATGCGCGGCACACCCTACATCTATGAAGGCGAAGAACTGGGCATCACCAACCCCGGCTACACGGACATCTCCCAGTACCAGGATGTTGAGAGCACCAACTATTACCGTATCCTCATGGAAGAGGAAGGCAAGACCCGCGAAGAGGCCCTTGAGATCATCGGTGCCCGCAGCCGCGACAACGGCCGCACACCCATGCAGTGGGACGGCAGTGAAAATGCCGGTTTCACGACAGGAACTCCCTGGCTGGGCATCCCGGACAATCACACCTACATCAACGTGGAGGACGAAGCAAAGGATCCCGATTCCGTCCTCGCCTTCTACAAAAAGCTGGTCGCCCTCCGCAAAGAAAATGAGATCATTGCGGACGGACAGATTCGCTTCACCGATGCCGGTAATGACAACATTATTTCCTACGTGCGCACCCTGAACGGACAGACCCTCAGCGTCTTCTGCAACCTGCGCGGGACAGACCAGTCCCTGGGAGAATCGTTCACTGCTCCGGGCGGAAAGATCCTCATCAGCAACTACGAAAGCGCTGACGCAGGGAAGGAGATTAAAATCGATACCCTCAGACCTTTTGAGGTTGCAGCTGTTCTCTGGTGAGATTTCAGCAGCAGCAATCGATATTAAGGCAGATATTAGGGCAGTTATTAAGGCAGATATTAAAGCAGATATTAAAGCAGATTTATACCGCTGTACCGCATTTTTACGTGCGGTACAGCGGTTTTTTGCATGGAATGTCCCTCTGACGTGTCGTTTTTTTTATATAATGTGTCTGTTTTATCAATTATAGAACCTGAAAGCCTGTGTTATGATTACGAATAGAAAAAGCCAAAAGAAATAATGCTGTTCGTTTACAGGGGGAAGTAATCAACTATGGAAAAGAAATCCTTCTTCAAATCACTCAATCATAACGACCGCTACATGATCGGAAATCTGTTTTTTCTGTATCTGATCCAGGGAATCTATGTCATCCTGATCGGATCCATCCTTCCCATGATCAAGGAGGAATACGGACTGACCTATCAGATCGGAGGATATCTGATCTCGGCGCACTCCACCGGAAATATCGTGGCAGGTCTCTTTGCCGGCCTGATCCCTCTGATGATCGGCATCAAGAATTCCCTGATGATCCTGAACCTGCTGACCTACATCGGCTTTATCATTGCACTGATGACCGGTAATCCGATCCTGCTCATCTTTGCTTTCTTCCTGACCGGTCTGGGCAGAGGCTCCGTCAGTAATTATAACAATCAGGCAGTGAGTACCCTGTCAGGAGGAAACTCCGCGCCCCTGAATGCCCTGCACGGATTCTTTTCCATCGGCGCGGTCTCCGCTCCCCTCATCGCCCTGGCATGCACACGGAACAACAGCTCCGGCTGGCGGCTGACCGTCTACATCATACTGGGACTGGGAATTATATCTGTTATCACTTCCTCTTTCATGAAGATGGACAGTGTTACTTACAGCCGCTCCGAATCACAGAAAAATGCCTTCGGATTCCTGAAAGAGGGCCTCTTCTGGTATACGATCGGCATCATGTTTCTGTACCTGTGCATCGAGGCTTCTGTCATGGGGTGGATGGTCACTTATTATGAAGAGAGCGGAATTCTGGCATCCGGCGCTTCGCAGCTCCTGACCTCCCTGCTCTGGATCACGATCCTGATCGGCCGTTTCGGGTGCAGCGCCATCGGCGGCAGGACCTCTTCCGTGAAGATCATCCGCGTTTTGTCCACCGGAATCCTTCTTTTCCTCTGCCTTGTACTGATGGCTGGCCGCCTGCCTCTGATGCTTCTGGGGACTATCGGCCTTGGCCTCTCCCTTTCCGGCATGTACGGAACGACCGTATCAAATGCAGGAGATGTCTTCGGACGTTATCCTCTGGCTATGGGTATTTTCGTCACCCTGTCCGGATTTGGTTCCATCATCACTCCTTCCATTATCGGAACGATTGCGGAATACACCGGTATCCGTGTCAGCATGCGGGTCCTCCTGGCTCCCGCCGTGGTGCTGCTGATCATGGCAATCTTCAATAAGGGCGCAGCGCAAGACTCTTCGACATAGAGCCAGATATAATGATATAATAGGGGGTATCTGTAAAGACATTATCGGGTTAATGTCGGGAGGAGACGAATCCCTTATGATAGAGAAAAAGAAAAAAACCGGTATTCTTATACAGGTCGCAATATTGTTTGTGATCAGTATCCTGGCGAGCGGATTTTTGACTTTATATTCACAACATGTCGTTTCTGATGCTCTTGTCAAAAGGCAGATGGAAAGCCTTGCAGACCAGGTTGGTGACGAAACACGTTTAGCCGTTATGGAATATCCGGCGCATGACTGGCTTTTGCGCTATTGGTATGAGCACTATGACGAGCTGGAAATAGAATACGATACTGATTATGAACAAAGCTGTGAGACCAGGGAAAAATGTGAACTGCTGAGCCTCGATTGTCCCAATCTGCTTTTTAAATACGCAAGGCAGGAAGAAATCGAAGCTCTTTCACCGGAAGACCAGAAACTCTATGCCGAAATCACCTATTCCTGGCTGATTACACGAGTAAATCAGATCAAAAGGTCTCATGATGTTGATTATCTTTTCTGTGTATCGACAGATAACACCTACCGGAAGCAGTTTTTCCTCTTCAGCGCTGCAGAGGAAGGGGCTGTACGGGGAACAAACTATGAGGAGACATATACGCTAGGCACACAGGTCACGGTTGGAAAAAGCCAGGAAGATGCCATGCGCAACGCGAAACAGGATTATGACTATCTTGCAGATGCCGGAAAATATGTCGATTATTATTCCTACCTGACATCCGTAGGCAATCGGAACCTGTTCATCGGCATGACATTTGACCTGACTGTATTAAAGCAGACAATTCTTTCTCAGACGATCAGCAGGACACTTTCAGCAGTATTCTACCAGCTCGTCCTGTCTGTCATCTGCCTGGCTCTGATCGGGCATTATATCATCCGGCCGCTCAAAGAGGTGCAGGGCGATATCCGTTTTTACAAAGACACCAAGAGGAGCAAGGACGTTATCGATAGTCTCTCGAAAATAAAGTCCCGTAACGAGATCGGCCAGCTGGCAGAAGATGTCATCGAGCTTACCAGGGAAATCGATGATTATACAAAAAAGATTGCGGCTATTTCTGCAGAGGAGGAAAGGATCGGTACGGAGCTCGCTCTGGCCTTCCGCATTCAGGAAGCCATGCTTCCCATGATCTTCCCGCCTTTTCCGGATCGAAAGGAATTTGATATTTATGCCAGCATGGATCCGGCCAAAGAGGTTGGCGGGGATTTCTACGACTTTTTCTTCATCGATGACGACCACCTGTGTCTGGTCATTGCGGATGTGTCCGGAAAAGGCATTCCCGCGGCCATGTTTATGACAATCTCCAAGATCATCCTGGCAAACACTGCGAAGCTGGGCAAATCTCCTGCGGAGACTTTGGAAAATGCCAATACTGCCATTTGCCCCAACAACAGGGAAGAAATGTTTGTGACAGTATGGATGGGTATCCTCGAACTCTCCACAGGTATACTGACAGCATCCAATGCAGGCCATGAGTATCCGATCCTGAGAGGGCCGGGTGGAAAGTTTGAAATCATCAAAAACCGTCACAGCTTTGTGATCGGGGGTATGGAAGGTGTCAAATACCACAGCTACGAAATGCGGATCGCTCCCGGTTCGACACTCTTCCTTTATACGGACGGCCTGCCCGAGGCAACAGATGCCGAAAACTGCATGTTCGGCACTGACCGCATTCTTGCTGTACTTAACAAAAATCCCGACCAGGATCCGGAACAGATCCTCCACACCATGACAGACGCTGTCAACGATTTTGTCAAGGACGCAGAGCAGTTTGACGATCTGACCATGCTCTGCCTGCACTACAAAGGCCCCTGCGCGGCTGGCGGAAATGAATACGGTGGGGATGCGCTGGAAAATGAACATGATGATGCATGAACGATGCGCAGAACGATGAATAGAACCATGAATGGAACGATGCACAGGAGAGCATTGCAATAAGCCGTAGGAATGAAAGGCAGAAGGATTGAAGGGCCGAAGGTGCAGCAAGGTGCTGCAGGCGCAGCCGGGGATCTGCAGCTGTGCAGGCAGGAATCTGAAATTGTGCAGCCGAGGTGCAGCAGAGGAGGCTCCGGCTCCAAAAGGCTCCAGCTGGCAAGCTTCAGCTCCGGCCGGAATAGAACAAAAGGCTTGCAAAACAACTTAAATCGTGTATAATATCTATGTTCTGTGTTTGCAGAGCTTATTATACTATGTCTGCGTAGCTCAGTTGGATAGAGCGACCGCCTCCTAAGAAATCAGGGTGGTGAAACGCAGCAAGAAAAAGTTGTGTACTTGGAGTTCGATTCCAGTCAAAAAATCGGCGCTGGTTGCGAAAGAGTTACTTTTAAAAAGAGTTTCACCTTCTTGCAACCGAATCGAAAAAAACATCTCAAAAGTCTCCGGCTGAATTAGCAATCAGCCGAGATCATAAATCATTTACCGGGCCTCAAAAAGGCAAAAAACCCAGTATTTATGCGGGTTTCCGGACGTGTCTGCGTAGCTCAGTTGGATAGAGCGACCGCCTCCTAAGCGGTAGGTCGGGTGTTCGAGTCACCTCGCGGACGGGCTCAAATGAGAGTGGAACGATTAGCTGGCTAATCGCTCGCTCTCATTTTTCGTTTATAGGGGAATGAAATTACGAGCGGCCTCCCTGCTAAGCAATTAGCTGAACTGCTGTGTATCCAGCTAAGAAAAGCATTTCGCAGCTAATCGCCTCAAAAGAGGGTCTGGCTAATACAAGGGGAACACCGGCTGTCAGGTATGGAAAATCGATGAAAAACGGAGTAAAACCGTGAAATTCGTTCCTGCCTGTAAGTCCGCCAGCTAACCCGGTTAGCAGAGATCGGGAGAGACAATAATACAATTCTTAGCACCTGCTAATGCAGACGGCACATGGAAAAGTGGCCCGTTTGGATCAGATTGAAACCAAAGATCTGGTCTGAACGGGCTTTTTTCGTGCAGAAATCGGCAAATTACCTGCAGTAAGGGAGAATTTTTACCCGGTAACTGCTCTTCTCTTCCGGAAAAGCGGAGAGGATGGCCACCAGCGCCAGGGTAAGGGTAGAGACCTGTTCAGCGGCATCAGAGCTCACGAGTTTGGGAAAGACAAGGAGGACAAA
>Ga0310695_10011485_pt1 | contig 12639 bp, 6 predicted proteins | sample RumenRJG_04DNA_FD_203882 | JGI IMG/M metagenome (GOLD analysis project Ga0310695, IMG submission 203882) | Bovine rumen microbial communities from Lethbridge, Alberta, Canada - RJG_04 (v2) (version 2) | ecosystem: Host-associated > Mammals > Digestive system > Stomach > Rumen | place: Canada...
CCGACGCTCGTCGTCGTCCACAGCCGCATCGCCTACGGCGCCCCGACGAAAGAGGGGACCGCCGGCGCGCACGGCGCGCCGCTGGGCGACGAGGAAATCGCCGGCGCGAAGAAATTCTACGGGCTCGACCCCGAGAAGAAGTTTGCGGTCGACGACGACGTTTACGCGCTCTTCAACGAGAACGTCGGCAAACGCGGCGCGCAGCTCGCCGACGAATGGTATGCGAAATACGCGGAATACGCGAAGGCGTACCCCGAAGAAGCGAAAGAACTCGACGCGATCTTCGCGCATAAACTCCCCGAAAACTGGGACGTGGCGCTCGAAGCGTTTCCCGCGGACGAAAAGGGACTTGCGAGCCGCGCTTCCAGCGGTAAGGTTCTCAACCAGCTCGCGGCGGGAATCCCGTGGCTCGTCGGCGGCTCCGCCGACCTTGCGCCGTCGAACAACACCGCGCTCAAGGATCCCAGTTACGGCGACTTCAGCGCGGAAAAACCCGGACGCAACCTTCACTTCGGCGTCCGCGAGAACGCGATGGGCGCGATTACGAACGGGCTCGTTCTTTCCGGTCTGCGCGGATACTGCGCGACGTTCTTCGTCTTCGCGGACTTCCTGCGCCCGATGATTCGTCTCGCCGCGCTTATGGAAATCCCGACGCTCTACGTCTTTACGCACGATTCGATCGGAGTCGGCGAAGACGGGCCGACGCATCAGCCGATCGAACACCTCGCGGCGCTGCGCGCGATTCCGAATCTCGCGGTCTTTCGTCCCGCGGACGCGAACGAAGTTTCCGAATCGTATCGCGCGATCATGGCGCTCGACAAGACGCCGTCTGTGATCGTCCTCACGCGTCAGAATCTACCGACGCTCGACCGCGAGCGTTACGCTTCGGCGTCGGGCGTCGCGAAGGGCGCCTACGTGCTCTCCGATTGCGAAGGAACGCCCGACGTTCTCCTTCTCGGAACGGGAAGCGAGGTTTCGCTATGCCTCGCCGCGCAGGGACTTCTGGCGGAGCAGGGCGTGAAGGCGCGCGTCGTGAGCGTTCCGTGCTTCGAACTCTTCGAGCGTCAGTCGCAGGAATATCGCGATTCCGTCCTGCCGCCGACCGTGAAGGCGCGCGTGGGCGTCGAACTCGGCGTCGAAATGGGCTGGTCGAAGTATCTCGGCGACGCCGGACGGTTCCTCGGCATGAACTCCTTCGGCGACTCCGCGCCCGCGGGCGTTCTCATGCGCCATTTCGGAATCACGGCGGAACATGCGGTCGAACTCGCCAAGGAGTCGATTGCCGCCGCGCGATAGAACGTCGTTTTCATCCATTGCGTTATTCGAAAGGACTTGTCAATGAACAACGTCGATAGACGAACGTTTCTTGGCGCCGGGCTGACGAGCGCCGTCGGCGCCGCGCTGACCTCGAAGCTCGCGTTCGGGCAGGAAAAACCTCAAATCCAAGGGTTCGACGACACGGAGACGGAAATCGATCAGTCTTCCGAATGGCGTCCCTTCACGGATCGCAAACTCCGCGTCGGGATCGCGGGCTTCGGCGCGTGCCAATTCGGGGCGCAGTTCGGGTTTCAGGATCATCCGAACGTCGAAGTCGTCGCCGTGACGGATCTTTTTCCGGATCGTTGCGACGGCCTCGCGAAGGCGTGCCGCTGTGAAAAACAGTATCCGTCCCTTGAGGAGATGATTAAAGACGACTCGATCGAAGCGGTCTTCCTCGCGACGGACGCGCCGCATCACGCGGATCACGCCGTTCTCGCGATGGAACACGGCAAGCACGTCGCGTCGTGCGTTCCCGCGTTTTGGGGCGGAACCCCGGAGCAGGCGGATAAACTCTACGAGACGGTCAAAAAGACCGGGCTTCACTACGGCATGTTCGAAACGAGCGCGTATCACGACGACGTCTACGCCGCGCGCGTGATTTATCACGCCGGCGGTTTCGGCGAGATCGTCTACACGGAAGGGGAGTATTTCCACTACGCGCCCGTCTCCACGCCGAGCTACAACGACTGGCGCGTCGGGATGCCCGTCATGTGGTATCCGACGCACGCCGCCGCGTATTACACGTGCGTGACGTTCGGGTCGCTCGTCGAAGTTTCCGCGATGGGCAAGCCGAGCACGAATTTCTTCCGTCAGCCGGAAAACAACGCTTACGGCAACTGCTACGGAACGGAAGTCGGGCTTTTCCGCACCTCGTCCGGCGGCATGGCGCGAATCATGGTCAGTTTCGACACGCCCGGCTGGAGCTGCGAAGTCGGCCGCTCGCGCGGTCAGCTCGCGTCCTATAGCGAAGGCTACAAGTATAACGGCGCCGTTCCCGAATCTCAGGCGATCGTGGAGAAACTCAACCTCCTCAAGCCGGCGCTCCCGAAAACCGTCGATTCCGGCGGCCACGGCGGTTCTCACGGTCACCTCATGAACAACTTCGTCGAGTCCGTCCTCAAGGACAAGGATCCGCTCGTCGACGTCGCGACGGCGCTCAATACGACGATGTGTGGCGTCGTCGCGCATCAGTCGGTCCTCAAAGACGGCGAACTCATGAAAATTCCGCAGTTTGAGACGTTGCGCCCGAGAGGCTGACGAGGTTTTTTGATAAACGTCGCGCTTTTTACGAGGATCTATCCGCAAGGATGGATCCTCAATTTGTATCCGTCGATAGACGGAAACGGAGAAAACGGTTGCCAAATTAGGTTTTTTTTAGTATATTTAGGACAATCGAATGGGCGCTGTACACTCGTCGAACTGGAGGACGGAGCGTTGTCGAATCAAGAACAATTGCAAGACGAGTCTGGAACATACGGGCGACCGACGTTAAATCGCGAGGTCAAATCGAGCGTTTTTACGGATTTGTTTGGCTCGCCAAAGTATGCGTTTCAATTTTTTCAGGCGTTGCATCCAGAGGATACGACGTCGACGGTCGCCGACGTTCAGATTGTTACGCTTGACAACGTGCTCACCGACAAACAGTATAACGACCTCGGCTTTCGCGTAGGGGACAAACTGATCGTTCTCGTCGAGCATCAGTCGACGTGGTCGGAGAACATCGTCGTTCGTATTTTTCTGTACGTCGCTCAGACTTTTAACGAGTACATAAACGAACGTAAACTCAACCTCTACGGCGGTAAAAAGGTCAAGTTGCCGAAGCCGGAAGCGTACGTCGTGTACACGGGCGAACGGGACGCCTGTCCCGATCTCCTAAGTCTCAACGAACTTTTCTGGGACGGGAACGAGGATTACGCGGTCGACGTCCGCGTGAAAGTCGTCCGAGACGGCAGGGACGGCGATATTATTAACCAATACGTTCTTTTTACGAAAATTCTTACGGAACAAATTGCCATTCACAAGAAAACGCGCAAAGCGCTTGAAGAAACGATTCGGATTTGTAAAGATCGCAATATATTGAGAGAATATCTTGAGTCGCGTGAAAAGGAGATTGTGGATATTATGATTACGTTGTTTGATCATGCGGAGATTCAGGAACGGTACGTCGCTCAAGAACGCCGTGAAGCGTGGGAAGAAGGAAGGGAAGAAGGAAGGGAAGAAGCAAGAGCGGAGTATAGCAAGCGCGAGGCGGAACTGAAAGAAAAAGCCGAACGGGCAAGCCGTGAAAAGTTGCTAGAATTCGCCAAGAACCTGCTTGCCGATTTGGGTCTGTCTCCTGATGCGGTCGCTAAATGCTCGGGGTTGCCCCTTGCCGACGTCGAAGAACTTGCGAAAAGCGTTGGCAAATAACCGCTCGTCGACGTCGCGACGGTTTCAATACGACGACGTCCGGCGTAATTGGCGTCAGTCGGTTCTCAAAGACGGCGAACTCATGAAGATTCCGCAGTTTGAAACGCTGCGTCCACGAAGCTGACAGAACGGTTGTTTTCCGTGTAACTTAAGTCCTGTTTGCGCTTTATGCGCATTCAGGGCTTTCTTTTTTGTTTTCAAAGAAAGAAACGTTTAATCGGCCGTTTGGGGCGTTTTCTTTAAAGAAAATCTACTTTTTACGAAAAAAATAAAAAAATTTCACGGTTCATTTCTTTAGCTGCTTTATCTATTTTTTCTATATTTAAATTTCTCTAGTGTAATGGTCATTTTTATCAAAATAGGTTAAATGTTGAGAATGTAGACTGTGAATAAAATATATAATTTCATTGAATGATATTACTATTAGCAGACGCCGTATTTCACAGTTTTGTCGTTTTTCTTAAATTGTCGTTAATACTCTAAAAATCGTCTTTTAGGTGGAAACGACACGGGTTTAATCCTTTGTTTTTTCTGAATGTTAAGAGAAAAAAAAGAGAAAAAATATCGAAATTAAAAAGAATAGATAAGAACACTAAAAACGGTTTAAACGCGAAATATGATCCGAAAAAATCGATATTGACCTACCGGGGTCATTCCCTATAATCCGAGAGTCCCCAAATTGCGCCCTGATTTAAAGCAAAACGTTTTTCAGCGCGTAAATTACCGGGTCGAAGGTTGCCAATTCGCGTTCAAGGACGGTTTCGCGAACGTCATAAAATAAAATTTTTCACGATATTTGCACGAGGGAGAAATCCATGGCGGGATTCGACGGCGAATACGATCAACGCGAGCAGATTCGCGACGCGATCGATATCGTCGACCTCGTCGAACGCTATATTCCGCTACGCCCTCAAGGCGCCAATTTCGTCGGAAGGTGTCCGTGGCACGACGACACGCGCCCAAGTCTCCAGGTCAACGCGACGCGTCAGACCTTTAAATGCTGGGTCTGCAATATCGGCGGCGACGTCTTTTCTTTCGTCATGAGGATCGAGAACGTCGAGTTCAAAGAGGCGATGCAAATCCTCGCGGAAATGGCCGGAATCGAACTCAAGAAGCGCAAGCCTCGCGGAAAAATCAGCGGCAAGCCCGCGCCGAGATTGACCGACGCCTCTAGCGAATCCCCCGCCGCTCCTGCCGTTCAAGGCTACGTTCCGACTGAAATCACAAAGACGTCGCTCTACCGCGCGATGGAATGGCTTGCGGGCAAATACCGCGACGCGTTTCTTCATTCGGCGGAGGCGGAAGGAGCGCGTCGATACGTTCTCGAACGAGGAATCTCCGATCGGTCGTCGGAACAGTACCAGATAGGGTACGCGCCGATGGATTACGAGGCGATTCTCAACTGGATCGGCGGCGACCGGAATCGCGTCAGGACGTTGGAAGCAGCCGGCGTTCTCGCGTATCGCGAAGAATACGACGAACGCGGCCGCGTTAAGGCGCGTCCTCAATTTGCCGAGACGCCGCAGCTCGGCGCGGCGGAACGACGCAAGTATTACGATCGGTTTCGCGGAAGACTGATTTTCCCGATTCGCGACGTGCAGGATCGCGTCGTCGCGTTTGGCGGGCGTCTTCTTCCCAATACGACGATTAAAAGCGACGCCAAATACGTCAATTCGCCGGAAACCCCGATTTTTCACAAGTCAAAGACGCTTTACGGTCTCGACCTCGCGCGAACTGCGATTCGTCAGTTGGATTCGGTCGTGATAACGGAAGGTTACACGGACTGCATCGTGACGTCTCAGTTCGGGTTTGAAAACGTCGTCGCCGTCCTCGGAACGGCGCTCGGCGCGGAACATGTGAAAATTCTCAAGCGATTTGCCTCGAGAATGACGCTGCTGCTCGACGGCGACGAGGCGGGACAGAAACGCGCGAAGGAAGTTTTGCGCTTCTTCGTGGAGCAGGGCGTCGACATGCGCGTCCTCACCCTGCCCGACAACGACGATCCTTGCGAATTCCTCCTCGAAAAGGGCGCCGAGCCCTTTCGCGAACTGCTCAAGAACGGGGCGGTCGACGCGCTCGACCACGCGTTTAACGCGGCGACCGCGGGGATCGATCTCGACGACGACGTCGTCGGGTCCGCAAGGGCGCTCGACTCGCTCCTCGACGTCGTCGCGCTCGCGCCCCTCGATCGTAAAACCGCCGACGAATCGGCGCGGCTCCGCGCGATCGGCGCGCTCCAGCGATTCGCGACGCGGTTCCATGTGAGCGAAGAGGAAATTCAACGGCAGCTCGACAGGAAACGCGCCCAGGCGCGCGCCTACGCGAATCGCGCCGAAGAACGCGAGGAGCGTTACGCGTCGCTGCGTCGCGAAGACGCCCCGCAAAGCGCCGACGAAGCGTCGCTGGAGAATAAAATCGCGCTCTTTCGTAAGGATTGGTGCTATCCCGTCGCAGGGCCGGACGGCGAGACGGACGAACAGCTTCGTTCCTTGTTTCCCCCCTTTGAATCGAGTTTGTGGGACGACCGTCGTTTCATGCCCAACGCGCTCGAACGCGAATACCTCGAATTCTGGTTGACGGACCCGAGCGTTTACAGGAGCCTTGTCGCAAAGATCGACTTCGAAGCGTTGCGGTCGCCGATTGCGCGTCAGATCGATCTCGTCGCCCGCGACTTCCTCGAACATGGCGAAGAACCGAGTTTCGAACGCGTCATGCTGCGTTACGAAGACGAGAGAATGAAGTCGTTCCTCATCGAACTCGACGAATCCGCCGTCGGCAAAGGGCTTCCCGCGGTCGCGAAGGACCCCGAGAGCAGCGCGGCGCTTTTAGACGAATTAATCGCGGGCTTCGAACGCGCCCAGTTCGACCGCGAAATCCCCAGAAAAATAGGGGCGCTGCGTGAGAAAAACGCCACGCCGGAAGAGCGTCTGCAAACGCTTCTCGACTTGCAACGTCGGCAACAGGAGAAGCAGCGACGAATTGCCGCTCAGAACGCCCCCGAAGCCCCAAACGACCGACAGAATTCAGACGTTTCTGAATAAAATCGGAAAAATTTAGTCATACCGCGCTAAAACGAGCGAGTTTGTCCGTAAAACCCCATAAAGGGACGGACTCGTTGGTTTCCGCGCAAAGATCGTTCCTTTTGGCGCGATTCCTTTGGGAGTCGAGCTACTTCCTATCCAACTCGTACGTCGACGCGTTCCGCGCGAGAAAAACCCCTTCTCGTGCGAACCCCAGCGCGCCGTCAATAAGGAGAACCCTGTGAAAAATTCGAGGAGAGGCAACGGCAGCCTGTTGCTTTCATACAAAACTTCGAGCCGCGAAGACGTCACGAAAAGCGGCAAGTTTGAAACCGACGTTCCCCAGAATTTAGACGAATTTGAGTCTCGCAATCTCAAGCGCAACCTTGCGCGACGCGCGAACGACGTCGTCGACGACCCCGAACAAGAAGAAGAGCATGAAGACGAGGGCGCTCTTTTTGACGGTTTGGACGACGACGATTACGAATCTGAACTCGAAAGAGAGTGCGAGATTGCCGACGACGAGGATTTTGACGTCGCCGACGACGTCGAATACGGCAGACAGGGCGTCGATCCTCTATGCTCTTACATGTACGAACTCAGTCATGTGTCTGTTCTGAGTCCTGAGCGCGAATTGGCGCTTGCGAAATGCATCGACTCGCGCCGACGCCGTTATCAACGCGTTCTCTTTGAAGCGCCTGTAGCAATTCGCCACTTTGTCCGTATCCTCGACAGTTTCATGAGAGGCGGGGCCGCCTTCGACCGCACCTTCGAATCGTCGCCTAAGAAGCGCGAGGCGCGAGTCGAACAGGTCATGCGCATGACCCCGACGCATTTGAGAACGCTCCACGCGGGGCTCGACCTCATCGAAGAAAGCGATTTGCGCGCACGCGAGATCGACGCGGAAATGGAAAACGCCTCCCCGGCGCGACAGGAAGCGTTGAAGCAAGAGAAGACGCGCCTAAACTCCCGCGTCGCCGCCGTCCGCCGTCACTCGGCGCTGATTCTCGAGGAATTTCGCTGGAAGCTGGATCATCTGCGCGACGCGCTCCATGAAATGGAGAACGTCTCCGAGCGTATCGGCGAACTCGCGCGCGAAATGGAAGCGCCGGCGTTTCAGCGTCGCTCCGAAAAGCGTCGCCGCGAACGCGCCGAAGAAATGGACGAATACCGCGTCGTTATCGGCGAAGCGCCGGAGAGATTTAAAAAACGCCTTCAGGGAATCAAACTGTATAGCTACGAGTACGAAGAAGCGTGCAACCTTCTGACGAAGCATAACCTTCGACTCGTCGTTTCGATCGCCAAACGTTATCGAGGGCGCGGTCTTAGTTTCCAAGAACTCATTCAAGAGGGCAACCTCGGCGTCATGCACGCCGTTGAAAAATTTGAGTGGCGCCAGGGCAATAAATTCTCTACCTACGCTACGCATTGGATTCGTCAGGCGATTTCTCGCGCGCTGTCTGAACACACGAATCAGATCCATATCCCGATGCACATGAACGACAACCTCACGAAGATTCGCAATATTCTTAGAGAGGAACTGAGTCGAACGGGACGCGAGCTCACCGACGACGAGATTGCCGAGCGCGCCGACATGAACGTCAAAGACGTCACGCTTGCGCTTCGAGCCGGCAGTCCTCCCGTGAGCCTGACGCAGCCGTTTAGCGAAACGGACGACGGCGGTTGCATCGTCGACGTCGTGCCCGACGTCAAAGCGTCGCGACCTGAAACGAAGGCCGACTTGGCGCATCTGCGCGGCGTCATCAAGCAGGTTCTTAAAATGCTGCCCCCGCGCGAACGCGAAGTGATAACGCTTCGTTATGGGCTCGTCAACGGCTACGATTACACGCTTGAGGAAATCGGCAGACTTCTCGGCGTGACCCGCGAACGCGTCCGCCAAATCGAGGCGAAAGCGATTGAAAAGTTGCGCAACTCAGGGCGCTTCGGCGACGTTTCGGATATTTTCTAGTCGTCAAATCTTCGATAAGTCTCCTTCTCGAAGGTGGTTAAAGCGTCGTTAAAAAACGCCGAGGGCGCGGTCAGACGGAATCTCTGACCGCGCCCTTTCTTTTTCGCAGCCGACGCGTCGTTAGACGAGTTCTCCAGAGAAGACGTCGCCGTCGAGTCCGACGAGGCGAACCGTCGCGACGTCGCCGCAGTCGATATTTTCGCCTCCCTTAGCCTTGACGACGACCTCAAAGTACCGATCCGTCGTTCCTCTCGCGACGGGCGGCGCCAACGCTTCGCGTTTGACGTCTTCGATCACGACGCGCGTTTGGCGACCCACGAATTTTTTCGCGAATTTCCGCCGTTCTTCGCGCGCGACTTCGCCGAGCCGCGCCGCGCGTTCTTTCTTAACCTCGGGAGGAATTTGATTGTCCATTTGCGCCGCGACCGTCCCCGGACGCGCGCTGAATCGAAAGACGTGGACTCGTGAAAAGCCGACTTCTCGAACGACCTCGAGGGTTCTCTCGAACTGACGCTCCGTTTCGCCGGGAAAACCGACGATGACGTCGGTCGTAATCGCCGCGTCGGGGATAAGCTCGTAAATCTCGCGGCATTTGTCGACGTACGCGCCGCTTGGCCAGCGTCGACGCATGGCGCGAAGAACGTCGTCGTCGCCGCTTTGCATGGAAAGATGAAAGTGCGGGCAGATTGTCGACGGCGCGTTGGCGACGACGCGCAGCATTTTCTCAGAAACCTCGACCGCTTCGAGACTTCCGAGGCGATAGCGCGTTTGCGGAAGGTCGAGCGCCGCGAGTTGTTCAAGAAGTTCCGCAAGACCAAAGCGTCGATCCTCGGGAACCGCCGCTTGACGCGCGAGGTATCGTCCGAGAGACATGGGGCGCGTTCCGGGGTCGTAACCTCCTTCGCGCGCTTCGTCAATCTCCTGCGGCGTCGGGGGATAGAGGTCGAGACCGTAATGCCCGAGGTGTATTCCGGTAAGCACGATTTCACGGTAGCCGTTGGCGGAGAGCGTCCGCGCTTCCTCGAGGACGTCGTCGGCGGGGCGGCTTTCAAGATAGGGGCGCGTCGACGGAATGACGCAGTACGCGCAGCCGACGCGACAGCCGTCTTGGATTTTGACGTAGGCGCGTTGACGCTCCGCCAAACGGCCCACGCCGCGAGGGATTCGTTCGAGCCCGCGTCCGCGCAGGAATTCCGGCAACCGACGTTTGTCGGGGACGACTTCGGAGACGTTCGGAAGGGCCGCGACGCGCTCCGGATCCGACGCCGCGTAGCATCCGACGACGACGATTTCCGCGTGAGGGCACGTCTTCGCGAATCGCGCGATAAGCTTACGGCTCTTCGCGTCGCTCTCCGCCGTGACGGAACACGTGTTGACGAGAACGAGATCGACGTCGTCGTCCGGAACGTTCGCGTCCGGATCGTCGGCGTCTTCCCAGCCGTTCAAAAGAAACGCGGAACGCAGCCACTCCGTTTCATATTGATTGACTTTGCAACCTAACGTGGCGGTTTTAAAGCGCATTTTTTCCCTGACGAACAGTATGCAAAAGATTGACGCGAAAAATCTTGCGAAAGAGTCCGCGGCAAGCGGTCTCACAACGAATTCAGTCGTTGATTATCGCCGCCGCGCGCGAAACGTCAAGGAATCGGAAAGACAAGCGCGGACGAAAGCGCGTCGTCCGCGGGTAAAAAGGTTATTTTGAGTCGACGGTCGGCCAATTCGCGAAAAATCGCCGTTCGTTGATCGTCAGCTGGCGGAAGAAGTCGTCGAGCGGCATGCGTCGAACGACGGCGATCTCTTTCGCTGTCGCGAGAATCGACGCGGGCTCGGCGAGAATAAACCCTTCTTCGTCGCGCGCCTGAATCGAGATCGACGGACGCGGCGGGGTTCCCTCTTCCTGTCCGTAGCCGTCGGGGGGCAGGGGAGTCGGGCCGTCTGACTCGACGAGAATCCTATCGCGAGGAACGCGCGCGACGACGTCGCGCAGGGCGTGCGCGTCCTTTGCGACAAAACGCGCGGAAAAGGAGAAGAAAGCGCCGATTTCGACGGCGTTCTCGATTTCAGGGGGCGTCGCGCGCCATCCATGCAGGAGCCACGCGGGGACGTTTGGATATTCTCGAATAATGGAGAGAACTTTTTCGTTGGCGCGCACGGAATGAACCGTGACGGGAATTTTCCGAGCGTCGGCGAGTTCAAGTTGATCGCGGAAGGTTTTCTCCTGCGCTTTGCGGAGTTCGTCGTCGCAACCGCGAACGGCGAAGTCTAGCCCGACCTCTCCGAGCGCGGCTTTTGTGACGCCGTCGTAAGCGACGAAGGCGTCGAGGAAGTTCGCGAGGGGCGCGAGCCAGTCCCCGCTTACGCGTCGGCAATTCCACGGGTGGACGCCGAACGCGGGAAAGACTTCGGGAAGTTTTTTGGCAATTTCCGCGGCGCGGTTCCAGTCTCCGGGCGACGCGCAGGCGCAGACGCATCTGGCGACGCCGTGAGTTTTGGCGCGCTCAAGATATTGGGCGGTTTCCTCTAAGGTCGCGCCGAAACGTTTGTCGTATAGATGCGCGTGCACGTCGGCAAAACCGCGCGACGACTTTTCCGAAACTGTCATTCGCGTTCTCCAAAACGTTCTATAAGCGGCGTCGGTCGTAAGTTTCTTCGTTTTAGTCGCGTTTCGAAGGCGTGAAGTTCCCGCGCGTTCGCGCCGACGGTCGCCAAGCGGGGAGGATTAGCGTTCCTTATCGAGATCGACGTCCATGAAATACGCGCTCCCTTTGCGGATGAGATAAACGCGCGCGCGTCCGGAATCGACCTTGGCAAATTCGTCGAGTCTTCCGGCGATGTAGCTGAGATGTTCGACGCAGGTCACGCTGAGTTGGTCGTCGGGATTGTCGCCGACGCCAAAGCCAAAGATAAAGTCGCCTTTTTGGAGCGGGGCTTCGCCAGACGCGAGGAGACCTTTCGGATCAACTTTGACGACGCTGACGCCGCCGGAGGGCGCAAAGTTGAAGTTTCCTACGTAGACCGACTGCAGATTGGGAAAACGTTTGGCAAATTCGCCTTCTTCGGCGGTTTCAACCTCGATTCCCAGTTTGTCCCATACGCATTCTTCCGGAGAGGAGGCGCGGCGCGACGTACGTTTTGAGGGTTTGGTCGGACGCGGTTCTTCCGTTTCTTCCGCGAAAGGTTTGGAAACGAACGCGGACTGGTAAAGACCGGAGTCTTCGGAATCGTCGACGGCGACGAGGGTCGATTCGCGTCCCGCGAGTTCGCTGAACGCAAGAGTCGCGTCGAGCATGGCGCCGTCGCGTTCAAATTTGAGGTTGGCGACGTCGCTCAGGCCCAGACCGATGAGGGAGCAGGTAAAGTCCAGAGAGGAATGAACAGGACGGTCGTTGGAGGCGAGCAACACGTCGCCGGGACGAACCCCGGATTCAGACGCCGGGCTGCGCGGATCGACCGAATCGACGACGAGGCAATCTTCTCCGTTCGCGTCGGCGGGATAATCGGGCATATCAGAATCGACTACGCGGAATTTCAGCCCGTGATGCGTCATTTTCGCGACAGACTGTCGGATCATGCGCTCCGAGACCTCGGCGACGACGTCGACGGGAATCGCAAAGGCGATGTTTTCCGCTTCTTCGCGGACCGCCGCGTTGAGTCCGATCATTTCTCCGTCCATATTGACGAGGGGACCGCCGGAATTTCCGGGATTAATGGCGGCGTCGGTCTGAATGACGCTGTCGTAGGAGAGCGTTTCGTTGACTTCGAGGGGGCGGCTGACGGAACTGACGACGCCGCGTGAAATGGAACAGTTATATCCAAACGGGTTGCCGATCGCGTAGACGTCTTCGGCGAGCATGACGCGTTCCGAACGTCCCATACGAATCTTCTTGAGCGGTTTCTTCGGTTTGATTTTTAGGACCGCAA
>Ga0310695_10011486_pt1 | contig 12639 bp, 10 predicted proteins | sample RumenRJG_04DNA_FD_203882 | JGI IMG/M metagenome (GOLD analysis project Ga0310695, IMG submission 203882) | Bovine rumen microbial communities from Lethbridge, Alberta, Canada - RJG_04 (v2) (version 2) | ecosystem: Host-associated > Mammals > Digestive system > Stomach > Rumen | place: Canada...
GGTTCTGCGTTTTCTTGTGAAGTGTGTCGGCCATCAGATTCTCGTATATAGCACCTTTGAAACCACCAAGATTGCCTTGAAGAATGTCTGCGCGTGTTCCCTCTCCAAGCATCTCTACGAGCAAGCCAATATCGGACATATAGACTTTGAAAACATTGTCCTTGGCATTGCCTTCCATCGGAAGCCCAGTGATGTCTGGATACACTTTTTCAAACGAATATTATATGTTTTAACGCGTTTTTTCAAACGAATGTATCAAATTCCATCCTTTTTGAACGATTTTTGTCCTTTCGTGTGACCTCGGCGGACTTTTTTATGTTTCTGACTCCTTAGAATATTTTTTTTTGTGGAATCATTGTGATAATCGGTAAAAAAAATCGTTATTATAATGATGCTCCCGAGGATATCGGGAGGTTTTTTATTGTTTCATTTTTTAATCATTATCAACTATGAACAGAAATCTATTCTGGGGTCTGTTGGCGGCGGTGCTGCTGACGGCTTGTGAGAAAGGGCTCGATGAGTTAGGGGAAGGCATGTCCCCTTCGCCCACGGAACAAGTAACTAATTCTATGCTGCAAGTACGGACGCGTGGTGGTTCGCCTGGTGATGAGACGACCATCGCGTACCCAGTGCAGGTATTCGTCTTTCAGGGTAACGACTGCAAGGCGGTGCAGACCATCGGCGACGAGGGACAGACGCTGAATATCCCGCTCGTGGAAGGGACGTATAGCGTGTATGCCGTCGGTGGGGCAGGCAGTACGGATTATAACTTGCCGACGAAGGATAATGCTACTACGACAACGGCATTGACGCTGAAGGAGGGCCGCACGCTCACCGACCTGATGGCGGCACAGGCCACGGCCACGCTCGTTGACGGCGGCACCAATACCGTGACGCTGGGCCTGCAGCGCAAGACGATGCTGATTCAGGACGTGACCATTAAGAAGATTCCGACGGCAGCTACGGCGGTCTCAGTGACGATAGCTCCGCTGTGGCAGGCATTGACGGTGAGCGGCGCTTTTGCCAACGCTGGGCAAAGCCAGACCATCGCGCTGACCAAGCAGGCCGATAACCGCACGTGGACGAACGACGCGGCGGCGTTTGTGATGCCGCCAAGCAGTCAGCCGGCCAGTGTGAGCGTGAACATCACCATTGGCGGCACGACCAAGACCTACACCTATTCTTGCAGCGACCAGCTGGAGGCCGCCTACAAGATCAATATCGACGGTACCTACACCGAGGCCGTGGGCGTGAACCTGACGGGAACGATTACCGGCGCTACCTGGCTGGGAGAAAGGACGATTAGCTTTGAATTCGATGAGAACGGCAGCAGCGCAGCGGATAATAACGACAACAATGGCGGTGGCAATAACAATAACGACAACCCAAACAACCAAGACAACTTCCCTGCTGCCGGCGACACGTATCAGGGCTGCTATGTGCTGGCGGTATCGGTGATTGACGCGAACTCGGCTGAACTGACGCTGCTCTCGCCCAACGAGCGTTCAGTAAGTAGCGACTCCGACGCCAACAATGCCCTTGCCACACTCGGCGTGGACGGCATCAGCGACTGGAGTATCCCCACCAAGGACCAGATAGATGCCTTCTATGCCGCTAAGGATGATATTACGCCAGCGCCAGACAGACAGCGCTATCTGTGGCAGGACGGAACCACGATGAAACAACGCTTCATGAGCGACGGGAGCGACAGCAAAGCCAACTTCAACTATACCATCTTCCTGCGCCCCGTCGCCACCGTTTCCATCACCAAAGACTGACGCGCTATGAAGAAATTAATGTATATCGTTCTCGCCCTGCTATTGGCAGCGTGCGAGAAACCTGTTTTCAATGAGACAACGGGAAAGGAAATACCTTCAGAGACCAATGTCATTCTGCACTTTACGCAGTACCAGCAGGAGGCATTTACCCGCTCTGCTACCGACATCACCAACCTCTGTTCGCGCCTCAATATCGCCATCTTCGACGCTGAAGGCACGAAGGTGAAGACCGTGGCGCAGAAGGAGGGCGACGCCAGCTACGGCACGGTGGCGCTGAGCCTCGCCGCCGGCACGTACCGCCTGGTGGTCATTGCCCACAGCTGCGACGGCTCGGCCACGATAACCTCGACGGAAAAGGTGACGTTCCCCAACAACAAGGTGACCGACACCTTCTATTATTATGGGGACTTGGTCGTAACCGCGGAGAAGCAGAGCTACGACCTGACACTGACCCGCGCCGTGGCCATGTTCCGTCTGGTGCTGACCGACGATGAGATTCCCTCCACGGTGGCCAAGCTGAAATTCTACTACCTCGGCGGCTCCAGTACCTTCAGCCCGAAGGACGGCTACGGCTGCGTGAACTCCAAGCAGACGGAGATACGCCCCGTAAGTACCGACGGCATCTACGAGATCTACACCCTGCCCCATACCGAGGAAGATGTGCTGACGAAGCTGACCGTGACCGCGCTCGACGCGAACGACAACATTCTGAAGGAGCGCGTCTTTGAGAACGTGCCGGTCATAAGAAACCAGGTGACGAGATATACAGGTTCTTTTTTCGGTAGCGGCGGCGGAGGCAATTCAACCAACGACGGCACCTTCCGTCTCACCGCCGACCCCGACTGGGACGCCGTCAATGGCTACACTTTTTGACTTGTCCCCTGCCGTGCGTTTACTTATCCCTTGTATTGGGAGCCGAGGTTTTTCCGCCTCGGCTCTTATTATTTTTATTCATAGGTGCATTGTTTTCAAAAATAATGCGTACTTTTGTACGCGAAAAGGCTGCAAACACAAAACGATATATACGATCAGATACAGGAAGATGCGATATTTGTGATGCTTTATGCCGTCGTCACAGTGCTGGCGGCGCTGGGCTGTGTTTACCTGTTGTTCCGGCGGGGCAACGCCTTTGCTGCCGACGTCACGCCGCCATTGCGGCTCAGGCGCTGGACGGCAGCGTTCCTGGCGGTCATCGCCTTGGGCCACGTGTGGTACTGGCCGGCCATGGCGTTCTCATCGAGCGAGGCTGTTGAACGGTGGATGCTCATCGGCGCGCTGCTCGACTGTCTGCTGACCATCCCCGTGGCCCTTGTCGTCATGCTCTGCATGTTGCAAGACAAACGCCGGCCGCTGTGGCCCGTGTGGCTTGCTATGGTGCCGCTGGTCATTATGATGGGGGTGAACATTGCTAACCGCAGTTACGCCCTAATGCCGTGGATGCAGGGCTATTTCCTGCTGGCAAGCATCGGCTTTATGATATATATGGTGTTCGAGGTGCGGCAGTACGGCCGATGGCTGCGCGACAACTATGCCGACCTGGAGCACAAGGAGGTATGGCAGAGCCTGCTGGTGCTGGCGGTCATCATGTTCCTGTTCGTCTATTACGTGACGGGCTACGGCAGCATCACCTACGAATACATCATTCAGGTGAGCGGCCTCTTGCTCATCGGTCATCTGCTGTGGCGCGTGGAGACGCTGGCCGACCTGAGCATCTCACAGTCTCCGTCGTCCGAAACCATCTCCGATGCCACCTATGAGCAGATTGGTGCCTTGCTCAAGCAGCAGTGTGAGGACACGCAGCTCTACCTGCAGCACGACCTGACGCTCTCGCATCTGGCGCATGCCCTGGGCACCAACCGCACCTACCTCGGCATGTATTTCTCGCGTCAGGGCACCACCTACAACAGCTATATCAACGACCTGCGCATCGACTGTTTCGTCCGTCTCGTCCGTGAGGCCAACGCTGCCCAGCGTCCCTTCACCGCCCAGGAGCTGGCCGCCCAGAGCGGTTACCGCAGCTACCGCACCTTCAGCGTCGCCTTCAGGGAGCGCAAGGGCCAGAGCGTCACGGCGTGGATGAACGAAGAGGAGAGCGCATAAGAGCGTCCCTTCGTTCAGTTCTCGCCCCTTCGTTCAGTGCTCGACACTTCGTTCAGTTCTCGGAACTTAAGTTTCGAGAACGAGACGAAAACGAACGAAAACGAACCAAAAAAAGAAAACCAAAAACCATGATAAAGGCCCCTGTCAAGCACAACCGCCTGCGGCGAATGGAGAAGCACGACTACACCTCGTCCTGCATCTATCTGATTACGGTGACGACGGAAGGCCGCCAGCGCCTTCTGGGTACGCTGGTGGGTGATAGTGCCGCCACTGCCGCCATCGAGCCGACGCCGCTGGGCGCCTATGTCGCGGAGGCCTTCCGTCAGACGGCTGTCGAGACGACGAAGAAGACCGGCTGCCGCGTTCAGGTGCTCCATTATCAGATCATGCCCGACCATTTCCACGGCATCCTCTATGTCCGCGACACCCTCCCTGCCGATTACGCCCTGGGTAAAATCGTCGCCGCCTGGAAAAGCGCCTGCACCCACGCCCTTTGGGCTTCGCCTTCGTTCAGTGCTTCGTTCAGTGCTCCACACTTAAGTGCGGAGAACAAAACGAAGCCCCTTTTCTCCCGCGGCTTCAACGACCGCATCCTGTTCCGCAGGGGCCAGCTGAAGACCTGGGTGGCCTATCTCGATGACAACCCGCGGCGCCTCTGGCTCAAGTGGCATTTCCCTGACCGCCTGCGCAAGGTCTATGATTTCACCGCAGGCACGAAGGGCCACCGCTATACCGCCGTCGGCAACACGTTCCTCGTCACCCATCCCGAGCGCCTCCAGGTGCGCTGCCATCGCAACCTGACAGCGGAACAGATACAGCAGGAGGTGGAGAAATACCTGAGAGAAGCCCACCGCGGTACGGTGCTCGTCTCGCCGTTTATCTCGCCGGCAGAGAAGGCCGTCTTTGAGGCCTGCTATCGGGAAAGGCTCCCCATGATACATATCGTCAACCGCGGTCTCGACGGCAAGTTCAACTACCCCTCCGGCAGAGACCTGTCGGGCTGCTCCGATGGTTTCCTGTTGGTGCTGGCCCCCTATGCCGACTATAGCGCCGAAACCGCTGCCGCCCGCATCACCCGGGCTCAATGCCTCGACATGAATGGCTATGCCGCCGACTTGGCTACCGTCACGCTTGTGCTCGGCACTTAAGTTCAGTTCTCGGCAATTAAGTGCTGAGCACGGAACGAAGCCCCCCCATTTCTCGATGAAATGGGGGATTTTTGATGCGTGAACGAAAAGTACAGGGGAGCGGGGGAGTGGCAGAATTTACAATTTCAGTGGCAGAATTTACAAAAAATGCACCTGAGGGCGTTTTGCTCTTGCAGGAATGGAAGATTTTTCGTAAATTTGGGGCAAAATTAAGAACTATCAATACTCGTTAACTATAAACTAAACTTTCATGAAAACAAAAACAATAAAGAACACTCTGCTGCAGTCTGTGGCCTACGGCCCTCATGCTGCATTCATGGCTTCGCGTCTGAAAGCGAGCTTTCACGCAAGCCCTGCAGCCATCATGGCTTTGCTCGCAAAGCACAGACTACAGCAGAGCAAAAACCTCGCCCTTCGGGCTGAAAAACCGGGGGACCTCCCCCAGCCCCTCCCAAGGAGGGGAGCATGGTTCCTCCCCTTTGGGGAGGTCAGGAGGGGTTTCTGGTTTTTGCTTTTGGATAAATGACTCGCCACAGGGCGACGACATAAACAAGCGATCCTTGAGGCTTTGCCTCGAGAAACGCTACGCTCGCGCTCGACCTCTGGTCGCTTGCTACCGAAGGGTCGCAAGAAAGAGCACAAGAGCGAGCTCTAAGCTCTTTACTCGCTCAACGCGTTCCTTGAACTACTGAGACAAACGGATATTTTTCTTTTGTCTAAGGAATAAAGGAAATTCGGTGCATGTGCCGACAAATATTCCTAAGTTCCTTGGTTCCTTAGAATAATAAAAAAAGACTCTTCCTTAGCGGGAATATCGGAAAATTGTTGTATATTTGCACGCAGAAACGATTAAACAACGACGATTATGGGCGTAAGATTCGACAGTGAGCTGCAGCGGTTTGTGTTCGACTTTGAGCACGACGGACAGGGCGACATCGTCAGTCTGACTGGCGAGGGTTACCAGGTGGAGGCCTTCGGCAAGTGCTTCTACTACGGCTATGAGTTTGGCGACGAGGTGGACGGCAATGTCCGTTCGGCATTCATCAAGTACGTGAAGTTCAGCCAGCGCTTGCAGGACGATCCTAATCTGACGCAGTTCATCCAGAAGGCGGTGAACAATCTGAACCGCCAGATAAACCTCTACGACTACGACCTCGTGGTGATGCCGCAGTCATCAAGCCGCGTCAACAACTACATGCTGCGCTACATCTACCGTTTCGCCCAGCCCACACTGCGCAAGATGGAGCTGGTGAAGAATCTGCCCGCCAATATTTCCTTCGACATGGATGCCTTCACGGAGGCCTACCTCGACGATGTGCTTGAGAACGGACGTCCCCGTTACACCGAGGCCCAAAAGGAGGAGGTGCGCCAGCAAATCGGCCACATGCTCGATCTGATTCACCAGAAGGACTACTTCACCATCGCCAAGGACGTAAAGAAGAGCCGCTTCCGCCCCTACATGACGCAGTTCCTGCAGTTCGCCAACAAGGCCGACGAGGAGCTATGCCGGACGATACGCGAGCAGAATGTGCTGGTCATCGACGACGTCACCACCAGCGGTTCCACCTTAGGCGAGGTGCTGCGCGCGCTGCGCATCCTGAACGAGGACAACCGCATCACCATCTTCAGCCTCATTGGCCGTAGCGACCTCATGGCCGATGTGACCAACATCTGAGTAAGAGATAAACACATTCCCCTAGAACATATAATATCCGCCGAGACATCGAGAGATGGCCCGGCGGTTGCTTTTCCCCCCTCCTCTCGGGAGGGGAAGGGGGTAGGCCTTATCCGTTTTGTCTTAACTTCGAGAAAACATATATATAATTCACCTAATTAATAACATTTTTAAAACTTAAAATTATGAGTAAAAACAAATTATTACTTCTGCTCGCGCTGCTCATGACGGCGGCGACGGGCGCGTGGGCGCAAGACGCCAAGCATTTGATTAAGGCCACTCACGGCGAACAGACACGCTTGCTGGAGCAGCCGCTGCCCTACGCCACTACCATCGGCGAACTCTATGAGGCCGTTACGGGGGGCCAATCCTTCAGTGATTTAATCAGCACTATGTCCGCTTTGGAAATGCCTCTTACCGGAATCAGCTCCAGAATCACCAGCGTCGCCAGCATTGGCGATTTAAACGGCGCAAGCACCCCGGTCACGGTTAAAGCCGATGGCGAAACCACCATCAGTTTAAGATTTGGTAGTTATGCTCAAGCCATCTACATCAGCGTCACCTCCCCCCTCTACGTCACCATGAAGGAGGGCACCGAGGATGCCGCCAAGTGGACGGCGACCGTGGGCACGAACTCTACCGCCCAGCCGCTGCCCGTGGGAGGCCTCAGCGAGGGCGACCAGGTCACCATCCAGTACTCGGGACGACTGAAGGTGAAGGGCGTGAAGGCTACAAGCGACGCGGCGGCGGCGGCGGTTCCCGACGGGGCCATCAACGGCAAGTTCAGCGTAAGCGATGGCAAGCAGGTTTATTTCTCGAAGGGTAACCTGCGCTACGCATCGTCGAAGTGGAGCTTCTTCGACAACCAGTATGACTTTTACACCAGCTACAGCGCAGACGCATGGGACAAGTTCGGCTGGAGCACCTCTGCCACCACATACGGCATGAGTACTTCTTCAAACAACGACGATTATTCCGGCGACTTCGTGGACTGGGGCGCAACGATGGGCGCAGGCTGGCGCACGCTGACAAGTGACGAGTGGACATATCTGCTGAAAACCCGCAGTGCATCTACCGTGGGCGGCACCGAGAACGGCCGCTATGCCAAGGCTAAGGTGAACAATGTACAGGGCGTTATCCTCTTCCCCGACACCTATACTCACCCCGACGGCGTGACTGCTCCGACAGGTGTCAACGCAACAAACAACACTGGCTGGAATGGCAACAGCTACACCGCTGAGGATTGGACTAAGATGGAGACAGCCGGCTGTGTGTTCCTGCCGGCTGCAGGCGACCGGAATGGCTCGTCGGTGTTCTTTCCGGGCACGAGCGGCTTCTACTGGTCTGCTACGCCTACTGGCGCGGGCACGGCGTACAACGTGTACTTCAGTTCGAGCTATCTGTTTCCCACGGCCTCCAGCAATCGGAGCGTCGGGTCCAGCGTCCGCCTCGTGAAGGCTACAAGCGACGCGGCACCGGCTGTCCCGAATGAAGTCTTAACTTACAGCTTTGACGATGCCAGCCATCCGTCAGGACTGACGGCGGGCTCGCGCGTCTCCTTCGACTACTCGAGAACGTCGGTCATCACGAACTCGACATTCCTGAATGCCTATAACAACACAAACGGCGACCCGAATGCTACGACGGTATCGCTGGGCGACACCGATCTGTCAGGCGTGACATGGACTCTTAGCTTCGAGTGGGCTGCCTGCGGCGGTTGTAACAGCAAACCTGACCATACAACCTTAAAAGCTGGCAATGCGACTCTCTTTGATCTTAGTGGTAATTCCAACTGGAACACCACAGTGACAATTATTTACACCGGATCAGATGGTTCAAAGACATTACCTGTTCCTGGATGTGATAAGAGCAATCGCTTTACTGAGGCAGTTGGTGATCAGTATAACACAACTAATTACTGGCATCATATCGTTGTTAAAGGTAGTGCTGAAGGCGTAAAGATGACTATCACCAACTCAAGTACAGGTGCTGCTGTCGTTGAGGATGTCGTTCTTTCTGAAACGAATGTCAACCCCACATCGCTGATTATTGAGCCTTGCTGCGGCGGAGGCATCGGCATCGACGCACTGTCGCTGACCTATGAAGAGTAACCGTTAACCCTCTCGCGCGCGTATATATATATAATGTATAGTATTCAAGGAGACAAGAATACAAGAAGACAGGAATACAAGAATTCAAGTATATAACGGATGGAGACGATGATGAGCTTTGTAGTCACTACAGAGCACGCCCGGAGGCAAAAAAGTGGCTTTGTAGTCTATACAGAGCATGCCCGGAGGCAAAAAAGTGGCTTTGTAGTCTATACAGAGCACTCCCAGGGGCAAAAAAGGGGCTTTGTAGTCAATACAGAGCACTCCCAGGGGCAAAAAAGGGGCTTTGTAGTCAATACAGAGCACTCCCGGAGGCAAAAAGTGGCTTTGCAGACACTACAGAGCACTCCCAGAGGCAAAAAATCGGCTTTGTAGTCACTACAGAGCACGCCCGGAGGCAAAAAACTCCATTTGTAGTCAATACAATCGATAATTAACAACTAAAAAAAACAAAAGATATGGCTTACACAGAAAGATTTAAGCAGATTGAGCCCTTTGTGGGCAAAATGCAGCGAGCTCCCCACGCCGCCCACCTCTCGTGGATGCAGCGGTTTCAGGAGCGCGTCGGGACGCTCATCGTGACCGAACTGGGAGAGGACTGCCCGGCAATGATCACCAGTCAGAACACGGCTCTCGTGGCCGCCGTACAGGCCGAGGACGTGGCCTACCGCACCATCACGCGCAGCCCGCTGTCGGACCAGATAGCCGAGGCCGACCAGGTGCGCGACAACACCTTCGTAGGTCTGCGCACCATGGTGGAGGCGCTGGGCCGCGTGGGCACCGCTGCGCAGAAGGAGGCGGCACCCCGCGTGCTGCAGGCCATGCGCGACTATCAGGTGAACATCAGCGAGGGCTACGAACTGGAATCGACCCACATCGCCCAGCTCATCCAGCAGCTGGAGGTGTCGCCCCTGGCCGACGACTGCACGACGCTGGCCGTCACCGCGCTGGTCGGTCAGCTGAAGACGGAGAACCAGCAGGTGCAGACGCTCATTGCCCAGCGCAACGAGCAGCAGGCCGGCATCGACGCGCAGGCCATGCAGAGGGCCCGTCAGGCCGCCGACCTGGTGTATGTGGAGACGGTGATGGTCATCAACGCCTTCGCCGTGGTGGAGCAGCAGCAGGGCGTGAGCCCCTACGACCACGCCATCGACGTCATCAATCAGGACCAGGACTACTACGTGCAGCAGGTGTTCCCGCGCGGCGTGAAGAAGCTGAAAATCACGACCAACGTCTACTTCAGCTACTACCAGGGCGAGACCTGGCGCGAGGCCGTGGACGAGGGTCTGCAGTCGAACGAGGGCTGGACGGTGACGGCCGACGACGAGGTGCTGTATCAGCAGCGCCGACTGCTGGACAAGCAGGGCGAGCCCGTGGATGCCGCCACGAAGGTGGAGGCCGGACAGTACTCGCTGGAGGCTGCGCCGGACAGCGACGTGACACCGGTCGTGCCGGAGAGTGAGTGATAGGAGTTAGCGAAGTTATCGCTACGCTCGAAGTTAAAGAAGTTAACGACAATAGTTATGGCAAACAGTAAATCATTCAGAGAAGTTCGCGCTTGGCAGAAAGCACACGAGTTCGTACTTGCGTTCTACGCTACGAAGAAGATGTTCCCCGACGACGAGAAGTTCGCGCTCATCCCGCAGTTCCAGAGAGCAGCGGTATCGATAGCAGCCAACATCGCCGAGGGCTACAAGAAGCTGTCGAAGGCCGACAAGCTGCGCTTCATGAACATCGCGCAAGGCTCACTCGAAGAATGCCGCTACTACATCATCCTCTCGCACGACGTAGGCTACTACTCCAAGGACGTGGCCAACGACATGTGGACCAAAATCGAGGCTGCTTCCACCGTCCTCAATGCCTACTGCAAGGCCATCAAGGACAACAAGGGCATCACCGACGAGGTCTAAGGTAATGTCGATAACTTCGATAACTTCGGTAACTTCGATAACTTCAAAAAAGAAAACAAAGAAACATTAAAACATTAAGATTATGATACAAATTAAGAAAACATTACTGACGCTCGTCGCGCTATTAGCCGTGACGACGGGCGCGTGGGCGGACGAGACGCTGCTCTTGACGATTGAGAACAAAGGTAACACGTCCTTCTACAGCGGGAGCAAGACCTTCGACGACAAGGTCACCGTTACCTTCAGTAACGAGGTTTCCAACTACGGCGACGCGGCTGGATGGTATGGTGGTGGTACAGCATCGCTGCTGACCGTGGCTGGCATCAATGGCTACACCATCACCAGTTGCAAGTTCTACACCGATCGCGGCACCGCAAGTACTGGCTACACCGTTCAGGGAGAGAGCCCCTCGGTCTATCTCTTTACAAGGGAGGTCTTCACCGATGCTAACCAATCAGTGTATTTAGGCGATCCAGGCATTACGAAGATTGAGGTCTACGGCACTGCCCCCTCCGCCTCTTCCGGCCCCGAGGTCGCTTGGGACAAGGCGACGAAGACCGGCCAGTTCACCATGCCCGGCGGCAACGTGACACTGGAGCCCGAGTACTACCCGCAGGCCGCGCTCACCGCAGCGCCCACCGCCATCAATGACGTGCCCGCCACCACCGACGGCGCCATCGTCAATGCCGGCACCGTGGCCAACATCGGCGAGACCGAGACCGCCCAGGGCACCGTGATGTACTACGTCAGCCCGACCCAACTCGACGACGCCGCCCTGCTGGCCCTCGCCGCCGACCAGTGGACAGCCGACGTGCCCACCGCCGCCGACCTCGCCCAGGGCCAGGCCTACGTCTACTACTACGTGCGCGGCAACGACAGCAACAACGACGATGAGAACTTCAGCGACGGCGACATCCTCGCCCTCACCGTCACCCTCGCCGCCGAGCCCACCTACGCCGTCACCTTCGCCAAGGGCACTCCAGAGACCGACAAGTGGAAGGCCGAGCCCGCCGCCGGCGTGACGAAGGGCCAGACCGTCACCGTCACCTACAACGGCTCGAAGAAAGTCATCGGCGTGAAGGCCGAGAAGAAGGCGGCAGGTCCCACCACCATCACCGTTACGTGGAACGGCGCTGATATAACCGGAACCGGCGGTGGAAAATCTTTCACCAAGGACGATGTCACTATAACTGCCGACGATATAGAATTCATGGATAAGAATTTCATAGGAGGCGGAACATTTACCACCACCCTCGGCAACTTCACCAAGATTGAAGTAACTACAGATGGTTGGTACGCATCAGGCACAGGCTGGTCTGGCAGCACCTGGACCGGCAATGCCTCCAGCGTATCGTTCAGCGGCGAAATTATGGGCTATGGCGGGGGCAACCTCAAGTTTGTGTTCACCATTGAGCCGACGAACTGAACGCCCCCCTCTCGCGCGTATATAATATAAAAGGTATAAACAACATAAAGAAATACAATATATGAAAACAATATCAAGATATATAATGACGCTCGCACTGCTACTCACGGCAGTCACGGGCGCGTGGGCGGACGAGCCTAAAGTGTACGACAGCGGAGATGTCGAAATGTTCAGTCTCCAAGCGGGCGACATCCTCATGCCTGGTGTCACCCTGAAGAATAGTGATGTTAATAACCTTGCCGGTGTCAATTTAATTTCTAATCGCTATTCCATAGATGGGGTAATTAGTCAGTATTCGAATTCAATAAGTAGCATCCCCTTCAGCATAGGCGAAAACGGCTTGTTAACCGCAGAATTAGCCGGCGAAGGGCCATATAATTGTATGCCTATCACCAAAGATGGCAAGGCTGGCAATGCTTGGGTGGTCACGGACGTATTCGCAGAACCTGGTTATAAGACTATACTAATCTGCGGTACAACGTACCCCGCTG
>Ga0310695_10011488_pt1 | contig 12638 bp, 7 predicted proteins | sample RumenRJG_04DNA_FD_203882 | JGI IMG/M metagenome (GOLD analysis project Ga0310695, IMG submission 203882) | Bovine rumen microbial communities from Lethbridge, Alberta, Canada - RJG_04 (v2) (version 2) | ecosystem: Host-associated > Mammals > Digestive system > Stomach > Rumen | place: Canada...
TCCTCGAAACCTATCACCGTAAACCATCCAAGTTCGTTCCGGAGGAGCGCAACATGCGCAACTGGTGGAAGCACAACAAGAAGTTGATGAATGCCGGGGAGCTGAAGGCGGAGCGGGTGGAGATGTTTAAGCAGCCGCTGGCGGGGGTGAACAACTTCCGATAGGCCTCTGCTTTTTTCTCCAGCGCTAAGGGGTAGGCGCGGGAGGTGGAGGGCATGCGCCAGAAGTGGATGGGGCGGCCGTCAATAGTGAGGTCGATGCTGCCCCCGATTGGGGGAATGGCGCATCTGAAAGTGGCAGCGATGACCTCGGTGGCTTTCTGACCGGTGGTGACCAGCGTATGGCAGTGGGGGATTTGGGCCAGCAGGGCGGGGATGTCGGTGGGCGTGATCACCTCCAGGAAGGCGTCGGAGGCGTTGTCCTTGAGACGCCGCACTTCGCAGGCTGTGTCGTAGAACGCCAGTCCTTCGGAGGTGCAGAACTGCCGGATCAGGGCCTCGTCAAAGCGCTTTTCTCCCGCCACGCAAAAATGCTCCTTGTCGCCAAAGAAAAACATACCCATGATTCGCCAGAAGTCGTTGATCCAGTTGGGGTAATAGAACGGCATGCTCCAGCGGTGCGGCTGGGGCGGAAAACTCCCGAGAAATAGAATCCTGGCGCCCTCCGGGAGGAAAGGCTCAAAGGGGTGTTTTTCGATGGGCGCAGGGGTGGGCATCTTGTCTGTCTTTTTCTCAAAGGTAAAGATTATTCCTGAAAAGCGTACATGAAAAATATTGATTTGAGCATCCGAAGGTTTTTGCGTATCTTTGCGCGTTTTTCAGAAGAAGTCGAAGCATGCCGGACAAGATAGAAATACGCGGTGCCAAGGCGCACAATCTCAAGAATATAGACGTGGATATCCCGCTGGGGAAGATCGTGGGGATAGCCGGGGTGTCCGGCTCCGGGAAATCTTCGCTGGCCCTTGGCGTGCTGTATGCCGAGGGATCCCGGCGCTATCTGGAGTCCCTTTCGACCTACACCCGGCGGAGGATGACGCAGGCGTCGCGCGCAATGGCCGACGATGTCCGCTATGTTCCCGCCGCGCTCGCCCTGCACCAGCGTCCGGGCGTTCCGGGCATACGCAGCACCTTCGGCACGATGTCGGAGCTTCTCAACAGCCTCCGACTGATGTTCTCCCGCCTTGCCAGCCACCGCTGCCCCAACGGGCATTATCTGGAGCCCACCCTGGATGTGGCGGCCGAGCAGCCCATCTACTGCCCTGTCTGCGGGGAGCGAGTGTATGCCCCCGGCGCGGAACAGCTCGCATTCAACAGCGAGGGCGCCTGCAGATGTTGCGGCGGCACGGGCATAGTGCGTACGGTGGATGAGTCCACCCTTGTCCCGGACGAAAGCCTGACCATCGACGAGGGGGCCGTGGCGCCCTGGGGCTCGCTGATGTGGTCGCTGATGAAGGATATCGCCCGCGAGATGGGTGTAAGGACAGATGTCCCGTTCAAGGACCTCACCCCTGAGGAAAAGGAGATTGTCTACCATGGCCCCGCGGAGAAGCGCCATATCATATACAAGAACGAGAAAACCAATGGCTTCGCGGAGATGGACTTCACCTACTACAGCGCCGTATACAGCGTCCAGAACGCTCTCTCCAAGGTCAAGGACGAGGCGGGGATGAAGCGCGTGGAGAAGTTCCTGAAGGAGGATGTCTGCCCCGAGTGCGGAGGCACGCGTCTTTCCGAGGCTGCCCGGGCGCCTTTGCTGCGGGGGATCAATCTGGCGGATGCCTGTAAGATGACTCTCTCGGAGCTTATCGAGTGGGTGAAAGGCGTGCCGGCATCGCTCCCGGAGCCCATGCGGCCTATGGCGGAACGCATTTGCGAGTCTTTCCAGGATACCGCCCGCCGTCTGGTGGACCTTGGCCTTTCGTATCTTTCGCTGGACCGTGCGGCGGCAACGCTTTCCACCGGAGAGCGCCAGCGGGTGCAGCTGGCACGCGCAGTCCGCAACCGCACCACCGGAGTGCTCTACGTCCTGGACGAGCCCTCCATCGGCCTGCATCCCTCCAATCTGGAAGGCCTTACGGGCGTGATGGACGATCTGGTCGCCGACGGCAATACGGTCGTGCTGGTAGATCATGACACGGATGTCCTGAAGCATGCCGACTGGATCATCGAACTGGGCCCGGAGGCCGGCGCCAAGGGCGGAACGGTGATTGCGCAGGGCACGGTAGGGGAGCTGGAGGCAAATCCCGCTTCCCGGATAGGCCCCTATCTGAAAAGCGGCCTGAAACCTTCCCCAAGGAGGCAGGACCTTTTCGACCTGGGACGCATACGCATGAGCACCGGCGCCATCCATACCGTCAAGCCGCTGGAAGTCTGTTTCCCGAAGGGCCGCCTTTCCGTCGTGACTGGAGTGTCCGGCTCCGGCAAGACCACCATGATCCTGGAGAGCCTGATTCCCGGGCTCAAGGCGCACATCGACGGCACAAGGCTGCCTTCGCACGTGACCGGAATCGAGGCCGACGGCATACGTCAGGTCAAGCTCATCGACGCGACGCCCATCGGCATCAACGTACGATCCACCGTCGCGACCTACGCAAACATCCACGACGAACTTCGCAAGGTTTTCGCCCGCACGGAGGATGCTAAGGCCGGCGGCTGGAAGGCGGGGGATTTTTCCTACAACACCGGCAGGCTCCGCTGTCCTACCTGCGACGGGACGGGCTCCATCAGCCTCGATGTCCAGTTTCTTCCGGATGTGGACATCCCCTGCCCGGACTGCCACGGCTCCCGTTATGCGCGGGGCGCGTGGGAGATACGCCGTAAGGGCGGGCATACGCTGCCGCAGCTCATGGAAATGAGCGTGGACGAGGCGCTGGAAGCCTGCCCGGACCTTTCCCTGGTGAAGAGCCGCCTGCAGGTGCTTCACGACCTTGGACTGGGATACCTGACGCTTGGAGAGGCGACACCCAGCCTTTCCGGAGGCGAGGCCCAGCGGCTCAAGCTGGCCAGCGAGATGGGCCGCGGGCAGGGGGATTCGGTGTTCGTGTTCGACGAGCCTACAATCGGCCTGCATCCGCTTGATGTACAGACGCTTATGAGAGTATTCCATCACCTTGTGGACAACGGTGCTACCGTCATTGTCATCGAACACGACCTGGATGTCATCCGCCAGGCGGACTACATTGTGGACATGGGCCCTGGAGGCGGGGTGCAGGGCGGAAGGATTGTCGCCTGCGGAGCCCCTCTGGAACTGGCCTCCAACACCGGCAGCATTACCGGCAGATATCTATAATCATGGCAGAGAACAGGGCTGAGGCCGGCATCACTTAAATCACGTCTAATTCCCTCCCGCAGAGATACTTCCCGAGCAGGTCTGCTGTCGCGATGCGTACGAAGCAGGTAGGGGTGCCGTCGGTGCAGGCGAGTTCGGGGGCTTCGGCGACTTCGCGGTCGATCACGAGGTGTACTCCGGAGGCTGCGGGCCAGACACTGCTGAGGATGGTGGTGGCTCCTGGCGCCACTCCGGTGAGTTCCATGAGTTTGTCGGCAGATGCGAACGAGACTCGGGGGATGCCTAGGGCGGCGCAGAAGTCGCGGGTGACGAAGGGCTTTCCGGCGGGCATGACGTAGAGGTAGAATTCGGTCTGCTGGCGGTTGCACAGGAAGACGGTCTTGACGATGTCCACCCCTATGCGGGCGCTGATCTGCGCGCAGTCTTCCATGGTGATGCCCGGATCGCTGTCTACACGGGAGAAAGGAATCTCGAGTTTTGCAAGGGTCTCATACACAAGCTTTTGAAGCTCCGTGGAAGGATTCTCCGGCGGGGTGCTTACGGGTTCGCTTACATAAAACGGACGGCCGAACAGCAGGGTGCGGAGTTCGGTGACGCTGCCTGCAAGCCGGTAATTGTCCGACGCTTCCATGATGCGGTATCCCCAGCCTACGGCGATGGCGCTGATGCCTCCGTTTGCCGCCGTGAGCATGTCGGTGCGGGAATCTCCCACCATCACGGCCTCTTCCCGTTCAATGTCTACTGCGCTGCGGAGCACTTCTCCCACAATCTCCGGATCCGGTTTCAGGGGATAGCCCTCCCGGTTCCCTAGTATGGCGACGAAGGGGATGCCGGGAAAAAACTCCCGGACCAACTTTTCCGTGCCAGCCTGGAATTTGTTGGATGCCACCGCCATTCGCACTCCGGCTGTATGGAGGTCCAGCACCAGTGCCTGAATCCCCGGGTAGGGGTGGGTGTGCACATCGATGTGGGAGGTGTAGTAGACCTTGAAATCCGCCAGGGCGGCATCGATCAGGGCATCGTCCGGTTTCCCGCTTGCGCCAAGCGACTTCTCCAGCGCCTGCTGCACCAGATTGCGGACGCCGTGTCCGACCATGGAGCGGTACTCCTGCAGGCTGTGAAGCGGCAGATTGCGGACTGAAAGGGCGTGATTTACCGCTGCCGCGAGGTCTTCCAAGGTGTCCAGCAGCGTGCCGTCGAGGTCGAAGATAACGAGTTTGTATGGGAGTTTCATGGATATATGAAGGTACTGCTGCCTGAGGGGTTCCGGGAACTTCTCGATGGCGTAGCGTAGCATGGTGCGGGGCATCTGCCGGTAGCGGGGGAGAAGATACTCTTCCAGCGCGGCTGCGTCCCGTTTGCCGGCTTCGCGGAGCAGCCAGCCCACGGCCTTGTGTATCAGGTCGTGGGGATGATTCATCAGTATGTCCGCAATCGCAAAAGTGTCTGCCAGTTCCCCGTGACGGATGAAGGTCATTGTGCTGACTATGCCTATGCGCTGCTCCCAGATGGTGCTGCCGTTCCGGGCTAGATCGTACAGGAGACTCCGGTCTTTGTCCAGAAGCCACTCGCCCAGCAGGGGATAGCAGCTGAGGTCCACCAGGTCCCAGTTGTTGATGCGTTCGGTGTGGGAGAGATAGAAGTCGATGCATCTTTGTCTGAGAGGCAATTTCCTGGCATGGGTGAAAACATCCACCAGCGCAAGCAGGGCTGCCAGCCGCACTTCGTGATATTCACTGCTGATGCAGCGCTCAAGTTCGGGGAAAGACTCGGAACCTGAGCTTCCTTTGCGACCGGCTCCGGCCGGTCCGCGCCGGTACTCTTTCACTATCGCCCGTGTCACGGGCACCTTGATTCCCAGGAACTTGTCGCCCTCTCCGTACTGGCCGGGGCCGGTCTTGAAAAATCGGCTGAGGCCGGGGACCTGCGACGGATCCGCCGCCGCCAGCATGGCTTCGTATAGGGACGGGGAGCTAATCTTTTGCATGGCTGTGTTGTTTTGCCCAAAGGTAAGCATTTCTATCGATTAATTGCGTATCTTCGCAGTGCGAAACAAGAGCCTGCAAGAAAATGAAACGAATCGAAGTTGTAGCGGCGGTGATACGCCGGGAAGGATGCGTCTTTGCGACGCAGCGGGGCTATGGCAACTTCAAGGACTGGTGGGAATTCCCGGGCGGGAAAATGGAGGCGGGGGAGAGTCCGGAGGAGGCGCTCAGACGCGAAATTCACGAAGAACTTTCGGCCGAAATCTCCATAGAACGCCTGCTGGACACAGTAGAATGGGATTATCCTGAGTTCCATCTCACAATGCACTGCTTCCTCTGCACCCTGGAAGGCGGGAAACTGCAACTCCTCGAGCATGAGGCGGCGCGATGGCTCTCCTACGAGGAACTGCACGACGTGCGCTGGCTGCCGGCCGACAACGGTCTGCTTCCATTGATTACCGCGGATCTTCTGGAAGTCGACCCGGAACTTGCAGGATTCATCGAAACAGAAATCATCCCGAGATACGCATCCTTCGACAAGGCTCACCGCGAAGATCATGCGCGTGCGGTGGTCCGCAGGGCCCTGACGCTGGCAGTGCATTATCCCGAAGCGTCGAGGGACATTGTTTACGCTGCGGCCGCATGCCACGATCTCGGTCTGTCTGCAGACCGTGCTACACACCATATTCACAGCGGGATCATTATCCGGAACATGGAGCAGCTCGGGCGCTGGTTCTCCCAGGAAGAGATCGAAACCATCGCGCAGGCGGCGGAGGACCACCGTGCGTCTTCCGACCACGAGCCCCGCAGCATCTATGGCAGGCTTGTGGCCGAGGCCGACCGGTTGATCGAGCCCGAACTGATTATCCGGCGCACCGTCCAGTTCGGCTTGTCGCATTATCCGCAGCTCCGGAAGGAAGAGCATTGGAAACGGACATTGGAGCATCTTCACGAAAAGTATCATTACGGCGGTTATCTCAAACTGTGGATTCCAGAGTCGCCCAATGCGGATAAGCTGGAGGAACTGCGGCGCATTATCTCCGACGAAGCCCTTCTCCGATCCTATTTCGAAGAAGCCTATGAGTCGTCCCGGCTTGCTGATGATTAAAAGATTTCCTATCTTTGCAAGGCAATAACCATTGAATCCATTTATGGACCCTATAAGAAAACTTTCGAATTGGTTCTTCAGCAAGAAGGTTCTGCCGTACTGGGTAATCCTGCTCGCAGATGCAGCCATCGTTTTTGCTTCGGCAGTATTCACATTCTGGATATCCAACAACACGCAGATTACATACGAGAGACACATCGAGGTCTTTTCGACAGCGGCGTTCTATGCCCTGATCAGCTGGGTTGGAGCCAAGATCTTCCGCACATATTCGGGCGTTCTCCGTTATTCCAGCTTTGTCGACCTGCTCAAGCTGACTTACGCCAATCTCGTATCACTCGGGCTTGCCATCGGATTATCTCTCTTCTTCAAATGGCAGGGAGTGGAAGAGCTTTCAGCCCTTACAATCCTGAATACTTTCGCGACCTTCCTTATCGCTACTCTTCTGATGTGGGCGCTTCGAATCTTCGCCAAGAATCTCTTCGATGCCACCAACGCCGACAAGCAGGCAATGCCGGTGCTTATCTACGGAGCCATTACCGGAGGCGTGGGGCTCGCCAAGAACATCCGTTCGCAGACCCCGGCCAGGTTCGAGCTCCGAGGATTCATCTCGCACGAGCATCGCATCAAGGACATGCAACTCCTTGGCGTCAAAGTATATACGCTTGACGACGACATTGCCGCCATCATCAGGAAGGAAGGCATACAGGCAGTGCTGGTGAGCCCTCTGCGCACCAACGAGTTCCGTTCGAACCAGAAGATCCAGGATGTCATCATCGGCGCCGGCTGCAAGATTTTCATGGCTTACAGCGCCAAGGAGGCGAGCGTCAAGGACGGCGTGCTCCAGGAGGACGACATCACCGACATGAGCATAAAGGAAGTGAGCGTCGAGGACCTTCTTCCCCGTCAGGAGATACGCGTGGACATGAAGTCCGTAGGGGAGCAGCTCGCCGGAAAGCGCGTGCTTATCACCGGGTCCGCAGGCTCCATCGGCATGGAGATAGTGCGCCAGGTGGCGAGGTTCAAGCCCGAGAAGATGATGCTCATCGACCAGGCGGAAACTCCCCAGCATGACGTTCGCCTTATGATGGCGAAGGATTTCCCGGATGTGCCCTGCGAGGTGATCGTGACCAGCATCAGCCGCCGGACCCGCATGGAGTACATCTTCAGTTCCTTCCTGCCGGATTACGTTTTCCATGCGGCCGCCTACAAGCATGTGCCCATGATGGAGGATAATCCCAGCGAAGCCATCCTCAATAATGTCTACGGTACCAAGATCATTGCGGACATGAGCGTCAAGTACAAGGCGAAGAAGTTCGTGATGATTTCCACCGACAAGGCGGTGAATCCCACCAACGTCATGGGCTGCAGCAAGCGTATCTGCGAGATCTACGTCCAGAGTCTGGACCAGCATCTCAAACTTGAAGCCCTCAAGAACCGTAAGCCGGGATCCCGCAAGATAGAATACACCCAGTTCGTGACTACGCGCTTCGGTAATGTGCTCGGCAGCAACGGCAGCGTGATACCGCTGTTCCGCGAACAGATCAAGAACGGAGGCCCCGTGACGGTGACCGACGAGCGCATCGTGCGTTTCTTCATGCTCATCCCCGAGGCCTGCAAGCTCGTTCTCGAGGCGGGTACCAAGGGTAACGGCGGCGAGATTTTCGTGTTCGACATGGGTGCTCCCGTGCGTATCGCGGACCTCGCCAAGAGGATGATAGCCCTCTCCAATGCCAAGAATGTCGAGATCAAGTACACCGGCCTCCGCGAAGGTGAGAAACTCTATGAGGAGGTTCTGAATGAACTCGAGGGCACCAAGCCCACCTTCAATGAGAAAATCCGTATCGCCCAGGTGCGCGAATACGATTTCGAGGAAGTATGCAGGGATATCGACGAGCTTGTGGAGATTTCCAAGCAGTTCGACGACATGGCCACCGTCCGCAAGATGAAGCAGATAGTGCCCGAATACAAGAGCAACAACTCGAAGTACGAAGCTATCGACAAGGAATTGGCTGAAGGGAAATAAAAAGGTGGGGCCGTAAGCCGGTTTCTGTTTTTGAATCTGTCATTTATCTTCGCAACCTACCCCCCGGCATCGGGCGGGCAGCCCTCATTTGCCGGTATATTTGGTTTTGCAGGCCCCGGTGCCGTACCCATGCGGCGTCGCCGGCGCATGTCGTGAGCTCTTGCCTCGCGTTTTCACCCTTGCCATAGAAAAAGGTGTTTGCTTCCTTCGGTCGCATAAAACCTTTTTCCGGCGGTTGTTTTCTGTTACGGCCTCCGAAAGATTGCTCCCTCCTGCGCTTTCCGCAGCGGGGTGCCCTTTCCTGTCCGGACTTTCCTCTCGTTGTCGAGCGACAGATCGCCCCACCTTTATTTGGGGCTGCAAAGTTAATAATTTTCGCGGGGAATTGCTATCTTTGCCTTCACAATGCGCAAGTCGATATACATTCTCTGCCTGATGCTGTGCACGTTTTCGTGCAAGGCTGGCTCCCCGAAGCATTACAACATAGAAGTCGTCAAGGAATACAATCACGATACCGGGGCCTATACCCAGGGACTTTTCTTCAGCGGCGGACAGCTTTACGAATCTACCGGGCAGTTCGGGGAATCCACCATGCGCATAGTGGACTTGCAGACAGGGCGCGTGCAGCGCAGGCTGGACTTCTCGCGCAAGTATTTCGCGGAAGGCTCGGTCATCCTCGGAGACAAGCTCTACATCCTCACCTGGACCAACAAGGTGGCTTTCGTCTACGATGCCGCTACGCTGGAATACAGGCAGAGCTATTCATATCCCCGCGAGGGCTGGGGACTCACCACCGACGGAACGCAGTTGATCGCTTCAGACGGCAGTTCCCGCCTTTATTTCCTCAGTCCCGAATTCAAGCTGCAGAAGACGGTCAACGTGGTGTTGAACGGACGGCCGGTGCGCTATCTGAACGAGCTGGAATGGATAGACGGCAAGATATGGGCCAATGTCTATACCACTGACCTTATCGTGATTATAGACCCGAAGAGCGGGGAGGTGGAAGCCACGGTGAACTGCGGTGGACTTCTTCCGGACAAGCTCCGCAAGCCGGACACCGACGTGCTGAACGGGATTGCGGCGGACTCCGGCGGGCGCATCTATCTCACCGGCAAGAACTGGCCGCGTCTTTATGAGATAAAACTGGTGCCCGTAAAGAAATAATTGCTATCTTTGCCCTCGCAATTGCGGGGGTACTTCCGTATCGGAAGTTGAGATTATACCCATTGAACCTGATGCGGGCAATGCCGCCGAAGGGAATTTTATTATGCGAGGTTTATTTTTTATGGCAGCCGCTCTGGGCTGCATCTGCACGGGCGCTTATGCCCAGGACCAGGAAAAGGTCGAACAACTTGACAGTGTGATAGTCGCGGTTTCCCGCGCCGGAAGGAACACTCCTGTAACCTACACATATATAGGGAAGGAGGAACTGAAGAACGCCGCTCCGGGAAAGAGTCTGCCCATGATTCTGTCCCTTCAGCCTTCGGTTGTGACCACGAACGAGGGCGGCACGGGCCTGGGCTACTCGAAGATGACGGTCCGCGGCTCGAAAGGCAGCCAGATCAATGTGACGCTGAACGGTATCACGCTGAATGACAGCGAATCGCAGGAAGTGTTCTGGGTCAACATACCGGGGCTGAACAGCATACTCGGCAGTGTTCAACTGCAGCGCGGGCTCGGCACTTCCGCAAACGGTGCGGGAGCATTCGGCGCGAGCGTGAACATGAGCACGGCCTATGTGTCGCCGGATCCTTTCTCTTCCATCGACCTGAGCGCAGGTTCCTACAACACAAGGGGGCTTTCCTTCGCGGCGGGTTCCGGCCTTCTGGATAACGGCCTCTACGCCAATTTCGCAGTCACTCTCTCTGGAACGGACGGATACATACGCAACGCATGGGCGGACGTGCGTTCCTTCCTCGGAGTCCTGGGATGGATGCGCGGCAACAATTCGCTGAAGTTCACCCTGCTCTCCGGAAAGCAGCACACCGGCATTACCTGGGAGGGCATTCCGGCTTCCAAGGTAACTGAGGACAGGACCTACAATCCCGCCGGGAAGTACAAGGATGCCGACGGAAACACCGCATATTACGACAATGAATCCGACAATTATCTGCAGACCCATTACCAGTTGAACTACACCCATCAGTTCAGCGCGCCGCTTACCTGGAGCACTACCCTGAACTATACGGGGGGAGAAGGGTACTATGAGCAGTACAAGGCCGACAAGGCCTACTCCAAGTACGGCCTCAGCCACATGGGGAAGGGGGATTTCATCACCCGCAAGCAGCTGGACAACGGATATGCCGTGCTGAACTCCACCCTGAAGTACAAGACCGATGCGCTGGACATCTCCGGCGGTGCGTACGTTGCATATTACGACGGGGATCACTTCGGCAACGTCATCTGGGATACGGCGGACAAGGAGACCGACCACGAGTGGTATCGCAACAACGGAAAGAAGACGGAAGGGACAGCCTTTGTGCGCGGGGAGTATCAGGCTGCGCCCTGGCTGACTGCATACGCCGAGCTCCAGTACAGGCACATAGGCCTGAAGATGTCCGGAATCGACGACGAGTTCTCCGACATGGCCTACGACAAGAGCTGGGATTTCCTTAATCCGCGCGCGGGCTTCACTGCCAAGTTCGGCTCCCACAAGGCATACGCATCTTTCGCTGTCGGCCATCGTGAGCCGGGCAGGAGCGATCTCAAGGAACAGATAGAATCCGTGAACACCCTGCTCGCCAAGGGTATAGCGGCAGAAGTGACCCTGCGTCCAGAGAGGATGTTCGATACCGAAATCGGATGGGAGTACCTCTCGGAGAGTCTTTCTGCCGGTATTAACCTGTATTCGATGGAGTACAAGGACATGCTGCTCGAGACTGGCAAGCTTTCGGACAGCGGATATGCCATCAAGGAGAATGTGGACCGGAGCTGGCGCAGGGGAGTGGAGCTCTCCGCCGGATGGAAGCCTGTGCGCTGGATGAATTTGACCGGAAATCTCACGCTGAGTACCAACAAGATAAAAGATTACGTGTATTACGAAGATACCAACGACAATGCAAACGACTGGCACTATGTGGGCAAGACGGAGGTGAAAGCGGGGACCGTGGACATGCTGATGTCTCCATCCGCAGTCGGCATGGCTGGAGTGGAGTTCCTGCCGATGGAAGGCCTACGTGCCGGGGTGACAGGCAAGTATGTCGGCAAGCAGTACTGGGACAATACCCAGACGGAAGAATTGAGCCTTCCCGCTTACTATGTGCTCGACGCGCACGTGGAGAAGTCTTTCGATATCTGGAAAGGCAAGGCGACTCTGGGTGCTTATTGCAACAATCTGCTGAACCGCGACTATTGCGCCGATGCCTGGGTTTACAGGGCCTTGTTCGCGAACGGTGATCCCGAGTATATAGAGGAAGGGTTGTTCCCTCAGGCGCTGCGCAATTTCTCGTTCAAATTACGTTATGAGTTCTAATTTTTAAAATATTTTAAAATGTTGATAACTTTTTAAAAAAGATTTTGTGTTTTTCGCTTGCTAATTAAAAAAAGGAACTTATATTTGCACTGTGATTTGAAACAACAACTTCTAACCAACAATAATTAACCTTCTTATAAAGGTAATACACTACTAACTAACCGTCAACGCCCGCTGTGAAGCGGGCGTTGGTCGTATAACTACGACCAACGCCCGGTTACCACGTTTACCTATGGAAGGTTTGTTCGTCGAGGAGGTGTGGGCGGAGGAGGCGGGTGCGCTCGAGCGCCTGCTCGTCCTGCCAGGCGCGGATGAGCTTGGGATTGCCGCTGAGAAGCACGTCGGGCACTTTCCAACCGTTGAAATCAGCGGGGCGGGTATAGACAGGAGGGGAGAGCAGACCGTCCTGGAAGGAGTCGCTCAGGGCCGAAGTCTCGTCGGTCAGCGCACCGGGAATCAGACGCACTATCGAATCCGCAAGAAGCGCTGCGGGAATCTCTCCTCCGCTCACGACATAATCTCCCACGGAAATCTCCCTTGTGACGAGATGCTCGCGGATGCGGTGGTCGATGCCCTTGTAGTGCCCGCACAGGATGATGATATTCCCTTTGAGCGAGAGTTCGTTCGAAACTGCCTGGGTGAGGAGTTCTCCGTCCGGCGACATATAGATGACTTCGTCGTAGTCGCGCTGGGAGCGGAGCCCTTCTATCATCCTGAAAACCGGTTCCACCATCAGCACCATGCCGGCATCGCCGCCGTATG
>Ga0310695_10011489_pt1 | contig 12638 bp, 10 predicted proteins | sample RumenRJG_04DNA_FD_203882 | JGI IMG/M metagenome (GOLD analysis project Ga0310695, IMG submission 203882) | Bovine rumen microbial communities from Lethbridge, Alberta, Canada - RJG_04 (v2) (version 2) | ecosystem: Host-associated > Mammals > Digestive system > Stomach > Rumen | place: Canada...
TGGATATCCATGTGTCGGGCTTTGAGCAGGCCATCCGCTATGCTTCTATCTTGCTGGATATCTCCGAAGGCACCCAGCGGGACTATGATGAGCTCTTCATTGAGAAGAACAAAACAGGCAACCATTGGATCCACTTCGCCGTGAAGCCGAAAGATAACCGACGGAAGTTAGGTTTCATCAAAGTCTGAACAGCAATCTCTCTCTCTACAAATGCATCCGAGCATCGCTCGGGTGCTTTTATTTGATAGTAGGGACTGTCCCCAGAGCAAATTATTCGATTTAAGAGAACAATGTATCGGATTATTTTGTATATTTGCACCATGAAACTGATTTGTGGTATGAAACAGAAGATTCTTTTATCAGCAGTATTGATTTGGAGTGTCGTGAATGGATTTGCTCAGATTGGACAGGCAGGGCAGAAAGTGGTAACTGGTTCGCAGTGGAATATCGGGTGGGGGCAGTTTGAGGCGCATGTGAAGCCCGCCCTGATCCAGATGACTTCGGTGCATGAGGGGGAGGCTCAGGCCTTCGTGCTGATACCGAACGGAACGAATCAGTATATCTATTCTGCTGCACCGGAAGAACTGGGCGAGGATCCGCAGATCGTGCCTCAGGGTGCGAAGGTGGTGGTGAAGAACCAGGAGGGTCTGAAGGTGGTGATCTTCTACGATGAGAAGGGCAAGATAGAGAATGCCATGTTCTGGACGTTTGACTCGCCCCTTCATAATTCCAAATGGGATGTGATTCCTGAGTGCTGTGGCAAGTATAAGATAGGTCCGGCTCCTGAAGCAGGCAAACCTGACAATCGGGAGTGGCTGATCATCGGGCAACTGGATCTGACGTTCAGAGGTGTACGCGTGGATTACGAGGTGGAGCATCTGAATGACCAGGCTCTTAATGTGATCACCGTCGCTCCAGGATCGGATCTGACTGGCAGTTGGTATGTGACGCCGACGGCATCGGGTCTGAACCTCTATGAGTGTGAGAAGGATCAGTATGGTCAGTTCGTGAAGGTGGGGCGCACCCTGTCGCTCTATCATGCCGACCCCGAGCAGGGCCGTTGGCATTTTGCGTCGGAGGCGATGCTGTGCCGTCTGACCTTAGGGCATTATCGGAAGTCTTCGCTCAGACTGATGCGTAATGAGGTGCTGGCCCGTCATGGCTATAAGTTTACGAACAAGGATCTGGCAGCGTATTTTACCAGTCAGCCCTGGTATCATCCTGCTGAGTCGAACGATCATGTGCAACTGTCGTTCTATGAGCAGATGACGGTGGCGCTCATCCAGGCTGAGGAGCGTAAGCCTGACAGTCAGCGCAGTCCGATTGAGGAGGATCCGATCTGGAAGTAGAAAGCGATGCTTAAAGCGTTCTGACAATTTCTATGTAGTCCTCGTAGGGAATGTGGCGGCCGCCCATGGTGCGCAGATGAGGCGTCTCGAACTGGCAGTCGATGAGAAGGCCGCCATGGGCATCCAATAGGCGGGCCAGATAGATCAAGGCCAGTTTCGAAGCACTCGGCACCAAGGAGAACATGCTCTCGCCGAAGAAGCATCTGCCCAGCGTGACGCCATAGAGTCCGCCTACTAATTGAGAGCCGTCCCAGACTTCTACGCTGGCGGCAAAGCCCTGACGATACAACTCCGTATAAGCCTTGATGATATTGGGACCCAACCAGGCCCCTTCCATTTCGATGCGATTCTGGGCGGTGGCGCAGCCTCGCATCACGCCCTCGAAGTCCTTGTTGATAGTGATGCGGTAAGGATTCTTCTTGAGGAGTTGCTTCATGGAGTGGCTCACGTGGATCTCCTTGGGGAAGATGACAAACCGCTGCAGGGGACAGTACCATAGCGGCTTCTGATCCTTAAATGAATACCAGGGGAAGAAGCCGTTGGAGTAGGCGAGTATCAAACGATCGACACTCAGGTCGCCGCCGATAGCCACCAGTCCGTCTTCCTCTCCCAGATGCGGGTCGGGAAACCTGAGCGTCTTATCTAATAGATAAACTGCCATCTTTCGACTCGATTGTTACTTTGCCTCCGTTTTTCAGACTGCCGAAGAGAATCTCGCGCATGAGGAGCGGCTTGAGGCGCTGGGCAATCACACGATCCATCTCTCGGGCACCGTATTCGCGGGTGAAGCCTTCGTCGAGAAGCAGGGCGAAGGCGTCGTCGGTGAGTGTCATCGACACCTGTTTGGCGGTGAGTTTCTCCTGCAGTTCTCCGAGTTTCTTCTTCAGGATGAGTGTGGCCATCGCGCGGTCCATATCGTTGAACACCACCGTACCTGTAAGGCGGTTGATAAACTCGGGCTTGAAGGTCTTCTTCACTTGTTTCAGCATGGCCTCACCACGCGACACTCTGCCCGTAAAGCCGATGTTGGCCTGGGCAGCAAACTGCGCACCTGCATTGGAGGTCATGATGAGGATGACATTGCGGAAGTCGGCCTTACGTCCCTTGTTGTCGGTGAGTCGGGCATAGTCCATCACCTGCAGCAGGATGTTGTAGATGTCCTGATGGGCTTTCTCGATCTCGTCGAGCAGCAGCACGCAGTTGGGTGTCTTGCGGATGGCATCGGTGAGCAGGCCGCCGTCTTCGTAGCCCACATAGCCTGCGGGCGAACCGATGAGTTTGGCTACGGTGTGCTTCTCGGTGTATTCGCTCATGTCGAAGCGCAGGAGGGTGATGCCGAGTTCCAGGGCGAGTACGCGTGCCACTTCTGTCTTACCCACGCCAGTCGGTCCGACAAATAGCAGGGAGGCGAGGGGCTTGTTGTCGTCGAGCAGACCTGCCTTCGACATCTGAACGGACTCCACGACCTGTCGGATGGCCTCGTCCTGTCCGTAGATCTTGGCCAGCAGGCGCGGGGCGAGCGTCTCCAACTCGCTATTGTCTTCGTCGGCTTTCATCGCCAGGGCATCCACCTTGCAGGTCTTTGCCAGAACATCGGCGATCTCGGCCTTGGTCACTAATTGAGAATTGACAATTGATAATTGACAATTAGCACCAGCCTCGTCGATGAGGTCGATGGCCTTGTCGGGCAGGAAACGGTCGTTCACATATTTATAACTGGCATCCACGGCGAAGTCGAGTGCGGCCTCGTCGTAGGTCACCTGATGGAACTGTTCGTATTGCGGGCGCAACTGCTGCAGGATATGTTTCGTCTCCTCTGGTGTCGGTTCAGGGATGTCGATTTGCTGGAAGCGGCGCACGAGACCCTTGGAGCGCGAGAAGTGGCGGTTGTATTCCTCGTAGGTGGTGGAGCCGATGAAGCGGATGTTGCCTGACTCCAAATAGGGCTTGAGCATGTTGGAGGCGTCCATCGATCCTTCGCCTGTGGCACCGGCTCCCACCAACGTGTGGATCTCGTCGATATAGACGATATTCTTCTCACTCTCTTCCTGGATGCCGTCCATGATCTGTTTGATGCGGTGCTCGAAGTCGCCGCGATACTGTGTGCCTGCCAACAGGGTGCCGATGTCGAGTTGATAGATGCGGCTGCCCTTCAGGCGTTCGGGTACGTTGCCTTCCTGAATCATCCTGGCGAGTCCCCAGATCAAAGCCGTCTTACCGACACCGGGTTCTCCCACATGCAGCGGGTTGTTCTTGTCGCGTCGGCAGAGTACCTGGATGGTGCGCGTCAGTTCCTGTTCACGACCTATCAGGGGATTGTGGTTCTGGTAGAGGTCGTTCATACAGGTGACGAGGCGTCGCCAGGCGGCCTCATGTTGATGTTCGCCCGTCTCTTCCTCCAGATGATCGCTGAACTCATAGGCACTGATCAGTTCACTCATGAAGTTGCTCTCTCTGTCGCCCAGGGCATCTTTCAGCAGATAGCATGCCCACGACTCCTTGAGTTGCAGGATGCCCATTACCAGGTGGGGGATGTCGAGTGCCTGGGCACTGCTGTTGATTACCTGGGCGTAGGCGATATCGATCACCTGACTCATGAGTGCCGACACCTCGGGATTATAGGTCTGACCCTCAGGCACCACTTCCGTCTCTTCGAGTTTCTCTTCCAACTTCTCTGCCAGTGCCTGCAGATCAGCGTAGTTATTGAAGATATGCCCGAAACTGAACTCGTCGATCAGTACCATCAACAGGTGTTCGGGCATGATGAATTCATGTCTGTATTCCTTGCAGCAGTCAACGGTCTCTTTCAGGATGGCGGCTGCACGTTTGGTTTGTTTGATCTCTGCCATTTTTTACTCCTTGTCTGGTTCTACGGTTAGTCTCAGCGGGAATCCTGCCTCACGGGCCATACTGGTGGCCTTTCTCACTTTCGAGGTGGCTACGTCGTAACTGTAGATACCCACCACCGCCTTGTCGGAGTGGTGTACCTGCAGCATCAGCGCCTCTGCCTCTGTCTCGCTTTTGTAGAACACCAGCGTCAGGATCTTCACCACAAACTCCATCGTCGTGAAGTCGTCGTTGTAGATTGTCACCTTATAGCGTCGCGGCTCCCGTAGGTCTGTCCGCTGTCGTTCTCTGATAGATGATTGTTCTTTTGGCATAACCGTATCTTGTAATCTGTGGCAAAGATAAGCATTTTTTTCGATTTAAGAGAACAACGTATCGAAATTTTTCGTATATTTGCACCATAGAAACTTCAAACTTAAAACTGATTGCTTATGAAAGTAGGAATTCCCAAGGAGATTAAGAACAATGAGAACCGTGTAGGTATGACGCCTGCGGGGGTGGCAGAGTTGGCACGTCGTGGACACGAGGTGAGTGTGCAGCATACGGCTGGTGAGGGCAGTGGTTTCTCGGATGACGAGTATGTGGCTGCCGGTGCGAGGATCCTGCCGACGATTGAGGCCGTGTATCGGGAGTGTGATATGATCGTGAAGGTGAAGGAGCCCATCGAACCGGAGTATGAACTGGTGCGCCCAGGACAATTGCTCTTCACCTATTTCCATTTCGCGTGTGAGAAGGAGTTGACGGATGCCATGCTGAAGAGCGGGGCCGTGTGTCTGGCGTATGAGACGGTGCAGTTGCCGAACGGCTCGCTGCCGCTGTTGCAGCCGATGAGTGAGGTGGCCGGACGTATGGCGACGCTGAACGGTGCCTACTATCTGCAGAAGACGAAGGGCGGTAAGGGAAAGTTGATCAGTGGCGTGCCCGGTGTGAGTCCTGCCAAGGTATTGGTGCTTGGCGGTGGTGTGGTAGGTGAGGCTGCTGCCATGATGGCTGCGGGCCTGGGTGCCGATGTCACCATCTCGGATATCTCGTTGCCCAGACTGCGCCAACTGGATATCGAGACACCTGCCAATGTACATACGCTCTATTCCTCAGAGCATAATATCCGTCAGATGTTGCCAACGGTGGATATCGTGGTGGGTAGTGTGCTGGTGCCTGGTGACAAGACGCCGCATCTGATTACGAAGGAGATGCTGAAACTGATGGAGCCTGGTACGGTGCTTGTGGATGTGGCAATCGATCAGGGCGGCTGCTTTGAGATGTCGAGACCTACGACCCACAGCGATCCTGTGTATATTGAAGATGGTATCGTGCACTACTGTGTGGCGAATATCCCCGGTGCTGTGCCCAATACCTCAACGCTGGCACTGACGAATGCCACCCTGCGCTATGCTGTCGCCTTGGCTGATAAGGGTTGGCAGAAGGCCTGCAAGGATGATGCGGCCTTGGCGAAGGGTCTGAACATCGTTGAGGGTAAGGTGGTGTTCAAGGCTGTGGCCGATGTCTTCGGTCTGCCTTACGAACCACTGGCCTTATAAAGCCGAATTGGCGTGTAAACTCTTAAAATCTGTAAAATCAGTATTTAGATTCTTAATAAGAGTTAATAGAGAGAGGGGTGTCCTGCGATTTGGGACAGCCCTCTTTTTCCTTTGCAGCCAGAAATCAAAATTAAAATGTCGAACTAAAAACTTTTGAATTATGGCTGGATTATTTATTATCATCGTTGCTACCGTTGCTGTCGCTGACATGTTTTGCGACTATCTTAAAATGGATGATGAAAATATTGCGTTGTGAATGCTGATTTTAGGATTATTTCCTGTACCTTTGCAGTGGAAAATGAAATATGAGTAGCCCATGAAGCAATCGCAGATCTTTCAGCAGTACGTGTGGCTGATCTCTACCATCAGGAGATACAGGCGGATGACGTTTGAGGAACTCAACCAGAAATGGATTGAGGATCAGGTGACGGATGGTAATCCGTTGCAGCGCTCCACGTTCAATCGTCATCGCGATGCCATCCTGAATATCGTGGGACTGATTATCGAGTGCGATCAGGCAAATGGCTATAAGTATTACATTGCCAATCCTGAGGTGCTGGAGGATGACTCGATAGAGCGTTGGCTGTTCTCGACGCTCACCGTCAGTACGATCCTCTCTGAGAGTGTGGCAGTGAAGGACCGGATCATCCTTGAGAATGTGCCTGCGGGGGAGTACTATCTGCCCGTGCTGATCCAGGCGATGAAACTGAACCGTAGGATCGTAATGGGGTATCAGCGTTTCGACGGGGAACCGTATGAGAAGACGGTAGAACCGTATTCGCTGAGGCTCTGCAAGCAGCGTTGGTATCTGCTGGTGTTCACAGGGCATCATATCGCCACGTATGCCCTCGACCGTATGTTGTCGGTAGAGATGACGGACGAGACGTTTGAGATGCCTGAGGATTTCTCACCCGAGGCGTATTTCGCGGAGTATTACGGGGTGCTGACGGATGAGACACCGATGGTGCATGTGGTGGTGCGTGCCTACGGACGTACGTCGAACTACCTGCGTACGTTGCCGCTTCATCCGTCGCAAAGGGAGGTCACCAGCACGGAGGATTACACCGATTTTTGTTTTGATATCCGTCCGACAGCCGACTTTATCGGTGAGTTGCTGTCGTATGATGTAGGGCTTGAGGTGTTGCAGCCTGCTGATCTTCGTGAACGGATCAGGAAGCTTCTGGAACAGTCGCTCCAGCGTTATTCCTAAAGTAGTTTTTGGATCTCAGGGAAAAGGGTCCAGTCTTCATTGTCGTGAGGACAGAGGGTGTGAATCCCTAAGGACTGGGCAACCTTGCAATTGACCTCACTGTCGTCGATGAAGAGGGTCTCCTCAGGCTTGGCGTTCTGGCCTGAGAGCATCATCTGGAAGATCTCTGGGGCTGGTTTCATAATACCACACCGAAAACTGAGATAGAGATGATCGAAGTAGTAACTGAGCGGATGGCCTTGTCCGTCGAATTCCGGACTCTCTGCCCACTTCATCATAAAGGGATTGGTGTTTGAAAGCAGACACACCTGATACCCCTTCTCACGCAGCCGGAGAATGGTGTCGAGGTTCCGTTGGGGGAGATGATCCACATACCCGTGCCAAGCCTCAAAGCAGTCTTGCATGGAGATGTCCCTGCCTGTGAGTTGGCACATGGCGACGCGGAATTCCTCTGCCGTGATACGGCCTGCCTCCAAGTCGGCAAACACACCTGTCTGGTGAAAGGCATCCAGACGCTGACTGGCATCCTTGACGCCGATCTTCTCGAAGGTCTTGATGGCACCTTGAAGACTTAATGCCACCACCACACCTCCAAAGTCAAATGCGATATTCTTGATTGATTCCATAATTCTGTGGCAAAGATAAGCATTTTTTTCGAGAATGATTAACAACGTATCGAATTATTTTGTATTTTTGCAGGCAAATAGCAATGGAAAGGAATCAAGAGATTTATAAGGTGACGCTGGTGGGCGGCGTTGTGAACGTGGTGCTGCTGCTCTTTAAGTTTGTGGCAGGCATCGTGGGACATAGTGCTGCGATGGTGGCAGATGCCGTCCACTCGTTGTCGGACTTCGTGACGGATGTCATCGTACTGGTGTTCGTGCATATCAGTAGCAAACCCAAGGACAAATCCCACGACTATGGCCACGGGAAGTATGAGACCTTGGCGATGACGCTGATCGGTGTGGCCTTGCTGATAGTAGCGATAGGCATTATCTATCACGGTGCGATAGAGATCGTTGCGTGGATGAAAGGTGAACAGTTGGAAGCCCCGGGTACGTTGGCTTTATGGGCTGCCCTGTTGTCAGTGCTTCTGAAAGAGGGCGTGTATCAGTATTCGATGGTAAAGGCCCGTCAGTTGAACTCCCAGGTGGTTGAAGCCAACGCCTGGCATCATCGCAGCGACGCCCTTTCTTCTGTGGGTACGGCGATAGGTATCGGCGGTGCCATCTTCTTAGGACAGCGTTGGACGGTACTTGATCCGATCGCCTCGTTGGTGGTGGGTGCGTTTATCGTGAAGGTGGCAGTGGATCTGTTGCATAGAGGTATCGATGACCTGATGGAACATTCACTGCCAAGAAACATAGAAGAGGAGATGCTGGAAATCGTGGAGGAGGTGCCCGGTGTGGTGTATCCGCATGATCTGCGGACGAGAAAAATCGGCAATCACTATGCCATCGAACTGCATATCCTGATGGACGGCGACATCACCTTACGGGAAGCCCACAACAAAGCCTCGGAGGTGGAGGATCTGCTGAGGGCCCGATATGGTGAACATACCCACGTGGCTGTACATGTGGAACCTAAAGAAAATATGTAATCATTATAATTACCAACCAAAACTTATTATTTATGAGGAATCATTCATTACTTAGAAGTGCGTTTTGCCTGATGGCCTGTCTGTTGCTGCCATTCTCCACAGAAGCCAAACATGAGAATTTCAAGGTCTCTGTCTATGTACGTGCCGCCGAGGTGCAGAAGATGAAGGACACCCAGTGGCTCGAATCTTCATGGGCCACGATCTCCAGTCAGTTGGATGTGGATAAGATCTACCTGGAGACGCATCGTGACATGCATATTGTGGATGATGCCACTATCGAGAAGGCGAAGAAGTTCTTCGAGAAACAGGGCATCGAGGTGGCTGGCGGTATCACCTTCACCATCGATGAGAGCAATGAGTTTGAGACTTTCTGCTACTCTGATCCGGAGCATCGGAAGATGGTGCAGAAGATTGCCGAGACGACTGCAAAGCATTTCGATGAGTTCCTGCTCGACGATTTCTTCTTTACGAGTTGTAAGAGTGCTGTGGAGATAGCAGCGAAAGGGAATCTGAGTTGGACGGCGTATCGTCTGCAGTTGATGAATGATGCGGCTAAGAATTTGGTGTTAGGTCCTGCGAAGGCAGTGAACCCGAAGGTGAAGGTCATCATCAAGTATCCCAACTGGTATGATCATTTCCAGGGACTGGGCTTTAACCTGGAGGACGGACCAAGACTCTTTGATGGTATCTGGACGGGTACGGAGACGCGCGATCCCGCCAGTGCCCAGCATCTGCAGAACTATCTGAGTTATAATATCATCCGCTATTTCGAGAATCTGCGTCCCGGCTATAACGGCGGCGGTTGGGTGGATGCAGGCGGTATCCAGATGGGTATGGACCGCTATGCGGAACAGTTGCATCTGACAGCCATTGCCAAGGCGAGAGACGTGATGCTCTTTGCCTATCATCAGTTATTGGATGTGCCCCTGAACGATAGGCTGCGCACCCCTTGGCAGGATATGGGAACCAGTTGGAACTATGACGAGATGAAGGCCCCCTTCAAGCATGGTAATAAGACGGTGACGCCTACCACGATGGCGCGTATCTCGGATGTCACCCTGAGGAAGGCAGATCAGTTGGTAGGGAAACTGGGTAAGCCTATTGGCATCAAATCGTATAAGCCATTCCACGCATTGGGTGAGGACTTCCTGCAGAACTATCTGGGTATGATCGGTCTGCCGATGGATATGTATCCCACGTTTGCAGAAGATCAGAAGATCGTGCTGCTGACAGAACAGGCTGCCGGCGATAAGGATATCATGACGAAGATTAAAGCCCAACTGCAAAGTGGGAGAGATGTCATTATTACCAGTGGACTGCTGAAGGCGATCCCAGAGAAGATAGCGGAGGTATGTGAACTGCGTTGTTCGGATCTGAAAGCCATCGTGAATGACTTCGGCAGATACGGGAAGAGTAACCGGGAGTTTCTGATCCCACAGGTGCGCTATCAGACGAATGACAGTTGGGAAGTTGTGAGTGCAGGACGTCCGTTGACGGGTGGCGTCTCCGGTTTCCCCATTCTCCACAAGGCGAAATATATGAATGCCTATCTCTATGTGTTAACGATTCCAGACGATATGGGTAATCTCTATGATTATCCTGCAGGCGCACTCACGGAGATCCGCAGGGTAATGAGTCAGGATCTGGACTTCTATCTGGATGGGCCGTCGAAGGTGAGTCTTTTCCTTTATGACAACCACACGCTGATAGTAGAGAACTTCAACGATGAGCCTGTGGATGTGAAACTGGTTTGTGAGCCTGACAGATTCAAGTGTCTGAAGAATCTCGAAGACGGGACAACGGTAGATGGGAAGTTGGAAGACTACTGGATAGGTTGGCACAAAAAGAACGCCACGAAGTTTGCCGTTTCCCTGAAACCGCATTCCTACATGGCGTTCAGTTATTAATCGTTTAGACTCCCTTTAGAGAGAGGGATATCCTGTTGCGCCTACGATCCACCTCGATGACGCGGACACGCAGGTGCTGATGGAGTTTCACCACATCTGTCGGATGGGCAATGCGACGATTAGCCATCTGGGAGATGTGGATGAGACCATCCTGATGGACACCGATATCCACGAAGGCACCAAAGTTGGTGATGTTGGTGACGATGCCAGGCAGGATCATACCCTCTACGAGATCATCGACAGTAGAGACATTCTTATCAAACTCAAACTCTTCTATCTGTTCACGAGGGTCGCGACCTGGTTTCTCCAGTTCCTGCATGATGTCCGTCAGGGTGGGGATGCCAATCTCGTCAGTGACATATCGTTTGATGTCAATAGCCTCGCGCTTCTCTTTATGCTTGATAAGGTCTGACACAGAACAGCCCTGATCCTTTGCCATCTGTTCGACAACGGCATAACTCTCCGGATGGACGGCAGAGTTGTCGAGCGGATTCTTGGCATCAGGGATGCGGAGGAAACCTGCACACTGTTGGAAGGCAGAAGGTCCGAGGCGCGGCACTTTCTTCAGTTGAGCGCGGGAGGTGAAAGCCCCATTCTCCTTCCTGTAATCTACAATGTTCTTAGCGAGCGTAGGACCCAGTCCGCTGACATACATCAGCAGATGCTGGGAGGCCGTGTTGAGGTCCACACCAACGAGGTTCACGCAACTCTCTACCGTCTGGTCGAGGGAGTGTTTGAGTTGTGTCTGATCCACATCATGCTGATACTGTCCCACACCGATGCTCTTGGGATCGATCTTCACCAGTTCGGCAAGGGGATCCATCAGACGACGTCCTATCGAGACGGCACCACGAACGGTGACATCCTCATCGGGGAACTCCTCGCGGGCTATCTTCGAGGCGGAATAGACGGAGGCCCCATCCTCGCTGACGGTAAAGACCTGGGGCTGGGCTGTCTCTGCCTGCTTCTTGGTGTCGATATTATAACGTCCTGCGAGCACATCCTTGATGAAATTGTTGGTCTCACGACTGGCGGTACCATTACCGATGGAGATGGCTTCGATCTTGTATTTCTGAATCATCTTCTGAATGGAGATGGCCGATTCCGTGCGTTTGTTCACAGGCGGATGGGGGAAGATGGCATCATGATGCAGCAGGTTGCCTTGGGCATCGAGACAAACCACCTTGCAACCTGTACGGAAACCAGGATCGATACCCATGACACGTTTCTGTCCGAGAGGTGCACCCAGGAGCAATTGACGCAGATTCTCTGCAAAGACACGGATGGCCTCTTCGTCGGCACGTTCCTTACTAATTGCAGCGAATTCCGTCTCGATGGCAGGTTTGAGCAGACGCTTGTAACCATCCTCGATGGCCTCTGCAACGAGTTTACCGCAAGGGGTGTTGCCATAGACATAATGGCGCTTCAGACGTTCTACGGCTTCGTCATCGTCGGGTGAGATACTGATGCGGAGAATCCCTTCGCTCTCACCGCGTCGCATCGCCAATAGCCGATGGGAGGAACAGCGCTTCAAAGGTTCTTCCCAATCGAAATAATCAGAATACTTGGCAGCCTCGTCACTATCAGCCTTCGCCTTCACCACTTTCGAGGTGATGAAAGCCTGACGGGCGAAAGCATTACGAAGTTGCTGACGGGAGCGTTCATCCTCACTGACTGCCTCTGCGATGATATCCTGAGCACCCTTGAGGGCAGTTGCCACATCTTTTACGTCACCTTTGATAAAGCGCTCTGCGGCGCGTTCCGGATCGCGTTCGCGTTGGAGCAGGAGTATCTTGGCGAGTGGCTCCAGTCCCTGTTCGCGAGCCACCTGGGCACGTGTGCGGCGCTTGGGCTTATAGGGCAGATAGATATCTTCCAGTTCTGTAGAATCCCAACAATCGTCGATACGTTTCTGCAACTCTGGTGTCAGTTTCCCTAAGTCCGTGATGGTCTTCATCACAGTCTCCTTACGTTTCTGGATCTCCTGCAGTTTGTCGAAACGATCGCTGATTGCAGCAATCTGCACCTCATCGAGTCCGCCAGTCCGTTCTTTCCGATAGCGGGAAATGAAAGGAATCGTACAGCCTTCCTCGAGTAAGGCAAGGGTGTTGGCAACGGCCTTTTCCTGTAGGTTGAGGGCACTTGCAATCAGACGGGCAAAGATATTCTTCTCCATAATCTTTATAA
>Ga0310695_10011490_pt1 | contig 12636 bp, 9 predicted proteins | sample RumenRJG_04DNA_FD_203882 | JGI IMG/M metagenome (GOLD analysis project Ga0310695, IMG submission 203882) | Bovine rumen microbial communities from Lethbridge, Alberta, Canada - RJG_04 (v2) (version 2) | ecosystem: Host-associated > Mammals > Digestive system > Stomach > Rumen | place: Canada...
TCTAACTGCTACGACAAATGGGACGGGGAGACGGATCATATTGCGATGCTCGCCAGATGCGTGCCCTGCAATATCCCACAATGGGAGACTTGGTTCAAGAAGTGGTTCCTTTATATGGTGGCTCAGTGGGTGATGCCCCAACGGGAATATGGTAACTCTGTAGTACCTCTGCTGATTTCGCCTCAGGGTGATGGAAAGACCACTTTCTGTCGTATGATCTTGCCTCCTCAACTGCGATGGGGATTCCTTGAGAACCTCGATGTGAGTGAGAAACGTTCTACCCTTCAGGCGATGCACAACTTCCTATTGATTAATCTCGACGAGTTTAATTCGATTAGTCCGAAACTGCAGGAAGGTTTTCTGAAGAATGTCATCCAACTGCCGAATGTAAAAATCAAACGTCCTTACGGTAAACATGTCGAGGAGTTCAAACGTTATGCCTCGTTTATCGCTACTACGAATGAGACCAACGTGTTGAGTGATCCATCTGGGAGCAGAAGGTTCATTTGTGTGAATCTCACAGCCCCCGTCAAGACGGATTATAAACCGAATTATGAAGGACTCTACGGACAGGCCTATAGGATGGTGGTCAAAAAGGATATGGATTGGTGGTTCAATGCTGAAGAGGTGAAGGAAATCATGGATCATAATCGCCAGTATCAACTCACGCCGCCAGCCATACAGTATTTCAATGAGTACTATCTACCTGCTGTGGATGAGACGGAAGGCAAGTGGCTTTCACCAACAGCCATCTACGACCAACTTCGCAGGATTGCAGGTTCTGGGCTGAAGGCAAATGGTGTCTCTGCCTTTGGTCGTTTCCTTTGGAATATGCCAGAACTCCAACATCGCAGAGTCGGCAGCAGCAAACAGTATCTGGTGAAAAAGAAGGAATAACGCCCTTGCATACACTATTTACATAGCTGCATACACTAATTCATTTATCTGAATATCAGAAAGATAAGTGCTTAGTGTATGCAGTGTATGCAAAATGTAAAACATAGATTGCCTATCTATGATTAAGAAAAAAGTCACGTAATATTTGTTTATTTCTCGGAAATCCACTATATTTGCAAAGTTTTGAAATCATGATGTAGTAATTCATCACAATGAAGAAGTTTTTGGGGCTGATTTGTCTGTTGGTGGTATTAGGGCTTACCTATTATTATATAAATAAGGTGAACTCAGAAGACTATGGCCATAAGGTCGTAGTCTGTATCCCTGTTTATGGCCAGAGTTATGCTTTAGGCGAAGAAGCAACTAGAATAACTGATTTCGATTCGCTTAGAACAAAGTACGATGGTAGGATTGTGACAGAGCAACTTGATTACACTTTTGGTTATTTCGACCCTAATAGTTTATTCAAACAATGGGTGAAACGAATTCTTCATTACGATAAAAGGGCTTTTGAACTCTCTATCTATCGTATGGCGGAGTCTTTGGCACAAAGTTTAGGAGAAGATACCATTATTTGTGTCTTCCCTGGTGGTCATGGCATGAATACCATCCAGCAATTGATGAAACCGGCAGTAGCTTATAATAAGTTTATTAAAGAGATACGAACAGCACATGATAAGGCTCTTGAAAATGGGATGGAATTCTTTGTTCCTGCTGTCTGTTGGATGCAAGGCGAATCAGATATTGTTGAGTATCCTGACTATGACTATAAAGCATACTTCTATCGAATGTATCATGACTTGAATACAGACATCAAGAATGTGACACATCAGAAAGATGACATACGAATCATCTGCTATCAATCTTCCACGATTACAAAAGGACTCCATTATAAGCCCAATAATTATGATGCAAATGAACCTCTCACACCAACAGCCCAGATGGAATTGATACGCGATGATTCTTTGATTTGGGTTAGTGGACCTACATACCCTTATGACTTTGTCAATGAATCGCTCCATATTGATGCTGTTGGACAACAAAGTATCGGCACACTTGCAGCCAAATCTGCTTTGGGTATTCTTCGAAAAGAGAAACGTCATATAGGCTTGGTCCCTATGGCGTACCATGTTGCAGGTAATGATATCCGGATAGACTTCAATGTCCCCTGTCCCCCATTATGTTTTGACACGATTCACGTCAAGAAGATAGATAATTTGGGCTTTAATGTGATTCGTCCTGATGGTACAGATATTGTTTCGGATGTGATGATAGATAATAACTCTGTTATGATCCGTTGTACAGAGTCTCCTGGGAAATGCAAATTGCGTTATGGTGTCAATGGTGAGTTCTTGAAAGGTGGCAGAAAAGTCGGTCCTCGAGGGAACCTGCGAGATTCTCAGAAGACTGTGCCAAATTGGTGTTTAATGTTTGAAATGTTTATATGCCTATGAAATTGTTTATGGTTCATGAGGATCCTTGGCATGCAGGGAATCCATATATATATACACTGATTGAAGGAATACAACGTTCTCATCCTGACTGTGAGATCGGGTGGGGAAGAGAGCTGTTTTGGAGTGACGATATTTACTCTTTTAATATAGTTCATTTCCACTGGCCTCAGACTTTTATGGGAAAAGATTCTCATTCGGAGACAGATCTTCTTCATCATATTGAAAGAATGAAATCTTCCGGAGTTAAGATTGTGGCAACATGTCATGATTTAGAACCGCATTATGATCAGTTCGCAGATAAGGCTGAGTCTATGAGAATTGTCTATTCACATTGTGATGCCATTATCCATCTGGGCGAATATAGCAAAAAGCTTTTTGAACAGCAATATCCAGATGCAACCCATTTTTATGTACCTCATCATTTATATGATACAGTATACACACATTTCCCATCTAGAGAAGAGTCTCTAAGATATTTGGGACTACCTCAGGATAAAAATTATATACTTTGTTTTGGAGCATTCCGCGCAAAACAGGAGAGACAACTGATTATTAGTCTTAGTAAGCAGTTGCACGATAAAAATGTAGTTATATTAGCTCCGAGTTATATGAATATATGGTGGCATAGGTTTCGCCTACCTCTTAATTGCTTACAGAAATGGTTCTATGAACGTCATTATCGTATTCGATGCACTGGCAATACATGGCGTGCTGTTAGTGACGATACTCTCCCTTATTATTATGGCGCAGCTGATATAGTCCTTGTTCAACGAGTAAAGATATTAAACTCAGGTAATGCTTTAATGCCTATGCTTTTTGGTAAAGTTGTGGTTGGACCGGACTGTGGTAATGTTGGACCTTTGCTACGCCACTTTAACTATCCTGTATTCTCTGTTGGCGACATAAGCCAAATTGTTGATTGTGTCAAAAAAGCTTTTCAGATGGGAAGGGAAGGTTTCGGAATACAAATCCAAACTCAACAATTAGTTGAATTTGCAACGACAGTTATTGTGGACAAACTGTATAATGTCTACCAACAAATCATAGCAGATGGATAACTATACAACTTTCGTTGTTTCATGCATATGGTTTGTGTTCTGGAGAGGCATAGATACAAATCTGCATTGAGAAAAGAATAACATTTATGTGTTTTTTACATTCCGTGCCACAAAGATATTTATTGTTCTTTTAAAATGATTATATTATAATAAAACAGCTTATGAAGAAGATAAACTCTACATGGTCGATTCTGCTTTTATGCGTTTTTAATTTTATTGTGATGCATTATTATATCCTTCTTACCGGTGGTTTAGGTGGGGGGGAAGTTAGTTTCTTGACATTAGCAAATAATGTTCTCGGAATAACAATTGATGTTTGTATTCTTTTCCTTGTAACATATGTTATATCTTTTTTCTCTATTAAGGTAACATTGTATTTGTCATATTATATGTCTTTATGCTGGGCCTTTGCCAATATAATGTATTCACGTTTTTTTCAACATTATATATCATTATCCGCAATAGGCCAAGGAGGGGCCTTGTTCGACCAACTAATGTTGAGTATTTTGATTGACGGAATAGAGTGGTTCGATTGCTTTTTTATTTTTTCTATAGTTGCTTTTAGTTTTCTGATTCGGAATGTAAACAATTGTGTAGAGCCTAGAATAACTGTTCTAAAAGTTATTGGTATTTTCGTTTTCTTATTGTTATCGAATATTGGCTGTCATCTTTTATGGTGCGTCCAAAAGCCAGAATGGCGATATTTTACTTTTTTTCTAAAACTATACAACAATAATCATTTTTCTCAAACTACATTTTTAATTAATCCTAAAGATTCTTATTTCGAAAGGGGGTGTTTGAGATCACTGGCAACAGAATTGTATTTCTATCTGCAGGGCAATATTGACTTAACAAAAGATAATAAAATATATGAAATTCGCAAAGAGTTGGTGTCCTCCGGTACTACTGTTAGGAAACAAAATACTGATAAAAACATTATTTTTATTCTTATGGAATCATATATGTCTTTTACTTCAGATTTGATAATAGATGGAAAAGAAATAACCCCCTTCTTAAATTCTCTGAAGAATGACTCTTCTGTATACTATAATGGTTCTATGGTGGAAAATATAACTATAGGTGAGTCATCTGATGGCCAATTTATATATATGACAGGATTGCTGCCTTTGCGTTCTATTATTACAGTTTCTAAAGCTATTCACGTGGAACTACCAGGCTTACCTCAAAAGTTGGGCAGAGAGTCTAGAATGATTATTCCGTCTATAAAGTCGATTTGGAATCAAGAGGATATGTGTAAACAATATGGTTTTGATCATCTTTATACAAGTAACGATTATTATGATGATCATGAAACAAATCTGAATGATGAACAGGTGTTTAATTTGGCTATTGAGAAAGATAAAAACTCAAAGCAGCCTTTTTTCTCGGTTGTTTTGACTATGACTATGCATCAACCATATATAAAACAAATAGATTCATCATTCCCTATTAATGATTTATCTATTCCTAAAGATTTAGCATGTTATTTAAATGCTTGCCATTATACAGATCGCCAAATACAAAGATATTTTGCATACTTAAAAGAAACAGGTCTTTATGACAATAGTATAATAATTATTGCATCAGATCATTGTGTCCATAATACAGATTTTGGAGGAGTTAATAAACAGATTCCCTTATATATTATACACTCACCTGTAAAACCAGAAGAAATGTCGCAAAGTGGATGTAATCAATTAGATGTTTATACAACATTATTGGATTTGCTAGGCTGCCAAAGCGAATGGTATGGACTTGGGTGCTCACTTGCTTCACCCAATTATAAAAATAAATTAACATCGAGATTGTGGGATGTGTCTGAATGGATTATCATGGGCGATTTCTTTTCTTACCATTAAATCATAACCATTTTATCGCAATCTTGAGTCTTAATTTGATACATTTGAATTGCTGGTTACGCATATCTTTTGGAATACTATGAAGTTGATATACTTCATATCCTTATTGTAACTGTATGAGGTTTCTAATTATCATAAACCTTCTGCAGCGTTTTTTGCTAGGTGTAGAAGAGATTTTCAAGAATTGGTGGTTAGACTCTCCATTGGAATTTGCAGCATGCCCATGTTCATAAAGATTGATTAAACATATTATCCCTTCGTGGTTAGAGATTTAAATCTCGTGATACGGAGAAACTGTGGCTTACTGCAACTAAAATGCTTGGAATTAATCTCTTTATGAAAGTATTGCTTAGGCACTTGGAGCATAATTGATATATTTTAAGAATCCAGTATTTCTAAAATTATGTAAGTGAGCGAAAATAGATATAGGATTCTAAACTAAATCAGCATAAGAGATAAGGGTTATGCCATATTTTTCCATTAATAGTTCTTTTGAATAACATTTTAATGCTTCAAATTCGTTTATCCTGTCCTTCCATGTGGGATTATTATCTCTAAGGTCTTCTGAAAAAACAGCAGGATGTACATGTAGTTCAATAACACCATTCTTAATATTAGAGAAAAAAGAATTAAGTAAAATACATTTCTGTTCAACACTTTCACTCTGAGGGGAGGTGTATGGTATTGTATACACAAAGTCTGGGCAACGAAGATGGAAATAAATATTCATAGCCCAAGTATACGGTTGAATCTTACGACCTGGATAAACACTTCTAACACCTTCTATATCATATTTCCTTAGAGCATGTCTGAAACCAATTTCCCTATTTATTTCTAGACGATGGAGAGCTTTATAAAAACATTCGTATCCTCTTAAACCCAAATAGTGAAGAACACTATACATATGATTGTCTATATGTGTGAATTCAATGCCATCATTTTTAATCTTCATAATCTGAGAATATATCTCATTAATAATATCTTCATTGGAGGCATTGACTGCTAAGTCTTGATAGGAACTATAAAGTACACCATTCTTGTCTTCAAGAGATTCTGCGCGAGTAAGGCTCGAATATGTAATTTTATTTTTATTCTGGAATCCGTCACATGTGAGAGTTAGATGAACTCCAATATTTTTTAACTTAAATTTGCGAATATCTTGGATTGCGTCTTCATATGCCCTGCCATTTGCCATTAATGACGTCGATGAAACAATTCCTTGTGTCATTAAACAACATATAGCCTGATTAAACTCAGAAGACATTCCGAAGTCATCTGCATTGATTATTAGATATTTCTTATTCTTCATCATCATTCATATATTCTTGAATCCACGATAATACATATACAGATATGATGGTATAGCTTTTAGCATATAACATCCTAGTCTTGAAAAACCACACTTCGAATGAAATTTGATGAGTATATCCCAATGCTTCCTAATATACCCAACTGCTTTTTGGGTTCTTCTATCATTATAAAGAGAGGGGAATAATGATATTCGTCCAAGGAGTTCATTAAAATACATGATGTTTTGCAAATATGCCCATTCGATAAGTTCTGGACATTCTTCACTAACAGTCTTTTCTATTATATGAGACCGAATGAACCTGTTATTTATATAATTATCAATATTTTCTTTAAAGTAGCTGTGGGATAGAGAGTTCTCTCTGTAATTAATAATATAGAAACATTTGTCAACGACTACACATTGATTACATTTTGCAAATGCTTTGATATTCATTATAAAATCTTCATCGGTTTTAAGCCCATCATTGTGAGTAAGATTGTTTTGAGTTAATAACTCTCTCTTGAAAATTTTTGTAACAGATCCCGTGTATATTAAGTCTTTTGAAAGCAGATGACGAAGAGCTTCAACTCTGTCAAATACATATAATTTCCCACTACATGCAGTATGACTTATATTCCCATGAGCATCTGCTTCTTTAAAATTGCAACAAATTATTTCAGAATTGTTGTTTTTACCAGCACTAATCATTTCATAAAACATTGTTGGCTCTAACTTATCATCACTATCTGTAAATGATATATAGTCTCCTTTTGCGAGTTTAAGACCAATATTCTTCGCAGTTGCCGGACCGGAATTATTGATATGAATAGTGTGTATATATGGATATTTTGATGCGTATTCTTCACATAACCTGCCAGAAGAATCTGTAGAACCATCATCAACCAGGATTATTTCTTTTGAAACATTCTGCTGATTGATAATGCTGTCAATACATTTTTTTAAATACCTTTCTGTATTATATACTGGGACTACAACACTTATATCCATTTCCTTTTACTTCTTTTTGATTAGATGTAATATGAGATTCGAAAAACGTTTCACCCATTTCCTGGCTCCTACTGTTTGAGTTAATAGAAGAGACTGGTCTAGAAGTTCATCGTCGACAGGATACAGACGTTGATAGTCTGCAATGATTCGTGGTGGGAACATCTCTTTAAGAATCTGTTCTCTTTCTTTAGGTAACAGACCATTGGAATTGGTGCTGATGCCACTAGTGTCATAGTCTGCCACAATAACGTCTATATTACGATAACTACAGTTGTCAAAGATAATAGTTTCAATACAGAATTTCCAATCGGAAAGGATTTTATACTGCTCATCATATGGATGATTGATCAACAATTCTCTTTTGATAAACATTGCCTGATGGGGCAGACTGGCTCTCATGAGATCAACCAATGTTATTGAAGACTTGTATAATCCACTTGCTTTTGTATTATTTCCTTTTAGTACTTTCCCACAAATGATATCTTCTTGATAATTAAAGACGGACTCCAGAACATCTGGAGAATGAAAACAATCACCTGAGTTCATAAAAATAAGATAATCACCATGAGCCTGCGCTACGCCTTTATTCATGGCATGATATATACCATTGTCTTTCTCTGACACCCAATATGTAATATGCTCCTTATTTCTTTTAATAATATCTAGACTGCCATCTGTTGACCCTCCGTCTATGATAATGAACTCATAATCTTTATTTGTCAGACATATTATGCTTGCGATAGTTCGACATAAACCATCCTTGTTGTTGTAGTTGATAGAAATGATTGAATATCTCATTTTACTCATTTTTTTTGCAAAGTTAGTTATTTTTTTGAAAATAGTGGATGTTAACAGATATATTTTGTTCTTTTACAGAAAAAGAAGTATGAAATGATATAGGTGTCACAGATGATTACAACAAAAACAACAGCAGTTATATGCTTCACTTGAAGTTATAGCTGCTGTTGCTACAATATATAGGTACAACTACCTGTAGTTTATCGAATGCTTACTTTTTAACTCTATATAGATCATCTATGCTTAGGTTGCCGAACTACTTGGTTAGACAAAATATTAAATGCATATTTTGTTATTTATGCCACTCATATAGTTCTTATTTTTAATGTGTGTAAGGAAATTTTTATATTTTTATACTGGTGCTGTCTGCGGATGTCGTCTTTCTGTTATTTGAATATGTTTTGATGCCAATCGTTACTACGTGTATCCGTTCCCTCATTTGTGTTGTGGTTCGAAGATTTTTTCCAAAGATGATGTTATTCCTTAATGGAGGCAGATAAGGGGAGCTGATTATATGACTTTTTGAAGATATGGCGTTTTATGTAATAACGATGCCATGTAGATGGAACAGATAGTAGATGCTGTAAAAATGAGTATGGGTCCTATAATGTAATGAGTTGCCAAAAATAGAAAGATAGGATGTAATGACAAGGAGTACTGTATTAGGATATGATGAATAAGGTATATGCCCATACTGTATTTGTCAATGCATGTGATGGCTGGATGGGTGATGTATTTTGCAGTTGTCAGCAAGCTCATTGATGAGAAAATGATGGTGTAGGCAGTTATCTTAATTATTATGTCTCTGACGGCAGGGTTGTCTGTGAATAGGTAGATACAAGAAAATGCATAAATTGTGCAGGAAATAGGTAGGATATAATTGTGCCAGTGTTGTTTGATATTAAGAAGATGGCATTTCTCTGAAATTATACCAAGGTAGAATACAGGAAAAAATGTCTTAATGTATCCGAAAGGAATATTCCATCCCTTGTAATATGCTACAAAGAAGAACAACTGCATACTTGCAAAGCATAAGAGACTTGCTTGTTTGGAAAGATTTGTCCATAAGGGAATTGTAATTACAGCAACGAGGAATAGTTGGAGAAGCATAGGGAGAAACCACAGATGGTTGAAACCATTAAGGATTTTCGTAAGTGTTAATGATTCTGGAACTAGAATAAGATTTATGATCATCCAAAATAGATATGGTATAATTAATCTATTGACTTTATACCAAATGATTTCTATGGATTTATTAAATTTATTACTTGAAATTTGTCTGGAAAATAGGTACCCACTAATGAATACGAAAGCAGGCATATCAATTCTATTTAGTAGTTCTGCAAAATGTTCGTATAAGTTGATTTTTGGGACATCAGTATAGCTCCACCTGCTTGTATAAAGGCATAACGAGTGATATGCAACAACCATGAGGGTTGCAAATATGCGAATATAAGTGACGTTGTTTAGTCTATTTGAAGGCATTATAATAGAGGGTGATTATATGAGTTTTGATAATAATTTAAAAATCAGAATATTGAGTTGGATGTTTGCCTTTTCAAGGAGACTGGGATGCCTGTGAGGGGAGTGATGATAGATTTTCTTCAACTGCATCCATGAATAGCCTTTATACAAAATCGCTTTCTTTTTGTTTGTTTTGACCTCTTGATATAATTCGCCTGTAGTACCAGAGATACCTCTAATCAGAGGCTCTTCGGAAAAGGGGATGAAACAAACAGATGATTCTAAGACCGTAGAGGCAAGGATATGTTCAAAGAAGATACCTTCGGAGTCATTTATACATCCTTTGTTTTTCAAGAATTCTTTGTAGAAAGTCGTTGTCCCACAGATAATACGACTATCAGCAAATCTTAGATTAGAATGAAAAAGGCATGTCACAAAGTTGTGTTTGTATTTGAGGGATTTGAGAATCGGACAGATATTAATGATAATGAGTCTGCCTGTGATTTTGATAATAATGCTATCATCTTGAATGAAAGAAGAATGATGGAGGGCATATTCTATTATTTCTGTTTCTCCATACCCTTTTCCTCGTTGTTTCTCTTGGTTTCCGGCAAAGGTGAGAATCTCTAATCTGTCTTGCTCATTTTTGAAAAGTGTACTGATATCTGTATTGGAGTTCTCACAGAAGACAATTTTACAGTTAGTATTGTTAATATAAAAATGTATGGCATCCACATATTGCTTTTGCCTATCACTGATATCTGTTAGCTGAGTGAATGGCATGCCATTGGGATTAATACATCCTGTGAGTAATATGACTGTTTCCATTATTTATCGTTGAGCCCCATGAATCCATTATCTATTTGATTCATTGCTGAACCAAAGCCTTTCTGATAGCCCAATGTCTCCAGCATACAACAGCTGGGTGCCTTCAGCAGATATTCTACCATAGGATGGTGGAGGAATAAGTCAACATAGACTGTACCACGACTGAGAATCTGGGGGAGTTCTATAGTGCGCTCAATCACAAAATCACCTTTAGGCAGATGTTGAATGTCACCCATGTAATGTCCTTTAGCGTAGGTTGCGTATGGCATTCCATCCTTATTCCGGAGAATAAGCATGACATCGTAATGCAGTTCCTCCTGTGTATGACCTTCAATCTTGATGTTCAATTCGCGCTGATTACTCTGAATAGTTGACTCGGAAAGATTTGTATCATTGATCTGAATATTGGTAACCTTTAGTGTATTCTTGGTATATGTTACATTATCAATAATCTTCTCTTTTTGAGTCGTATTGTCAATCTTTAGATAGTGATCAAGTGTATCTGGAATATTGCCCATGAAATCAATCATGCCGTTTTTCAGCATGACGCCACGAGTGCAGAGACTACGAACAGCTGCCATATTGTGGCTGACAAAGAGTACTGTACGCCCTTCACCTTTGCTGACGTCTTGCATTTTGCCAATGGCTTTCTTTTGGAACTCTGCATCACCAACAGCCAAGACCTCATCAACAACAAGGATTTCTGGCTCTAAGTGTGCGGCTATGGCGAAGCCTAGGCGTACCATCATACCAGAAGAGTAGCGTTTAACGGGAGTGTCAACATATTTTGCTACACCAGCAAAGTCTACTATTTCATCAAATTTCTTGTTTATTTCTGCCTTTGTCATACCCATGATGGAACCATTCATATAGATATTTTCACGGCCAGTCATTTCAGGGTGGAAACCTGTTCCTACCTCAAGTAATGAGGCGATGCGACCTTTGATCTTTATTTTTCCGGTAGTCGGAGACGTAACACGGGAGAGAATCTTTAATAGTGTGGATTTTCCTGCACCATTCTTACCTACTATTCCAACAACATCACCTTGTTCTACTTTGAAGTTGACGTTGCGAAGTGCCCAGACAAACCGGCTCTCACCTTTTTGAGTGCGATCATTGGTTTCTCCAATCTTCAGATATGGATCTTCTTTTCCTCGAATATTGGCCCACCAACGATTGAGATCCTGGCTTAATGTGCCAGTACCGATGGTGCCGAGGATGTATTGTTTGCCTACGTTGTTGAATTCTATAACAGTCTTTCCCATAAGCGTCATGTTTTATATGACATCCATAAAGTTGCGTTGAACGCGATTGAAAATGATAATGCCGAATAAGAGAATAAGGATGGTGAAAGCTATACTATAGCTTAAATACAGCCAGTTGAATTCACCGACTCCCGTAAAAGCATATTTGAAAGTCTCTAAAATGGCAGTCAGTGGATTAACCACCAATACCCAGATGTATTTGGGGTAGGTGTTTTTCATCACGGACAGAGGGTAAATAACAGGGGTAGCATACATCCAAAGTTGCACTCCAAAAGTAATGAGAAATCGTAGATCACGGTATTTGGTAGTCATGGAAGATATGATCATGCCAAAACCAAGTCCAAGACACCCCAGCATCACAATCAATAATGGCACTAATAATAATGTGGCATTGGCATGGAAATCTACACCAGAAGCAAAGTAGTAAACATAGACGGAAAGAAAGAGGGTAAACTGGATAGCCATTTTGATCAGGTTGGAGATGACAATAGATAATGGAACCACCAATCTCGGGAAATATACTTTGCCAAAAATAGCTTGGTTTGCATTAAATGTGTCAGCGCATTTGCTCAGACAATCCTGAAAATAGTTCCAGCAGACCAAACCGGCTAAGTAAAAAACTGCCTGCGGTATGCCATCAGTAGAAATGCCGGCAATACCACCAAACACAAACATAAACATAATGGTGGTAAACAATGGCTGAATCACAAACCA
>Ga0310695_10011491_pt1 | contig 12635 bp, 12 predicted proteins | sample RumenRJG_04DNA_FD_203882 | JGI IMG/M metagenome (GOLD analysis project Ga0310695, IMG submission 203882) | Bovine rumen microbial communities from Lethbridge, Alberta, Canada - RJG_04 (v2) (version 2) | ecosystem: Host-associated > Mammals > Digestive system > Stomach > Rumen | place: Canada...
CTTCTTCATACTAAAAGATTATAATTCTTTTTCCCAATAAATCCACTTTTCCATTCAAAAAAAATGCTGCCCCTAACACTAAAAGTAAGGCAACAGCATTATTCAAAAGAGCTTTTTAGCTCTTTATTCATCAAGGGCGGTTAAAATTTCGCTCTTTGTGAAAAGCTCAAAGGCTTTTGGATTGTCGTCTTTTGCCTTCCAAATGCGAAGAGCAAGGCGGTATTTTTTGCCCGCTGTAAGCTCTTTCGGCACATGCACTTCAAGAGATGTCGGCTTATTAGCATAAATACCTTTCGGCACAACGCGAATCCAATTCTCTTCGTCCATATCGTCCGCACCGCTTTCGGTCAACGGAATAAAATACACCTCGTCGATGTCTTTGTTAATCTTAATATTTTGTCCATTAACCACAATCGGGTGAGAAATAGTAGCGCAGTTCGCCTGTTCACTATTCCACAAATCAGACACGCTTTTAATCACAGGCTCACTGTCCACTTCAAGAACTGCTTCTATTTTAAGATTTTTGACCGCCTCGCTAACCGCATTCGACGGCGTAAATTCTACAGAAAAGTTATTGAGATTAGACACTTCTTCTTTGCTTTTAATAGAACCGCGCAATTTAATCTGCAAAACACCCAAGTCAAGCACTTTAACAGCGTATCCCATCGAAAGCAATTCTAACACTTCATCATTATAAAGCGAAAGCGAGCTTTTTATAGAGCTAGAATCCACCCCCTTTTTCTTAGCAATCAGCCCTAATGTCGCCTTTACCGTCGCCAACCGATTTTTTACACGAGCGAAAAAGCTACTGTCTTTAGACAACTGATTTTTTACCAATGTTACAGTGATTCCCGACTGTAAATCCTCTACAGAGTTCAACTCTTCTACAAGATTTTTCATACTTGTACATCCTTGAAGGCAGTGTGATATAGTTTAATACTGCCCTCATTAAGAAATATACTAAAAAACTACCACAAACGTCAAATTTTTTTTCAGGCATAGCCTGTTTTGTAAAAAAAGCACAGTTTTTTTTGTACAGTACTGTACAGAGTGTCACTACAGTACTGTACAGAGTGTCACTACAGTATTGTACAGAGTGCCGCTACAGTACTGTACAGAGTGTCGCTACAGTATTGTACAGAGTGCCGCTACAGTACTGTACAGAAAAAAATTATTGTACTATAATTCACTGCTCTTTTCTTTTCTTGTGGCAATCATCAACAGCCAAAGGCTGTGTCTGCTACTACAGAGCAGCCTTTGGCTGTTGATAAAAACGCTTTTTATTGGCTCATCAATAGACTGTAATTGAGCAAAGATTGTTTTTTTGCTTGGCGCGGGTTATAGTAAAAATATGGCAAGAGCAAGGAACAAAGACGACTTATTGAAGTTTTCACAAGAGAATTATGCAAAGCTGCTTGAGCTGATTGCGAACATGACGGAGGCGCAACTAAACACGCCCTTTGATTTTTCCGCCGACAAGAGCAAGAAAGAAGCTCACTGGGCGCGCGACAAGAATGTTCGCGATGTGCTGATTCATCTGTATGAGTGGCATTGTCTTTTGCTCAAGTTTGTGGAAAACAACGCAAACGGCAATAGCGTAATCCCATTTTTGCCAGCAGAGTATTCTTGGAAAACCTACGGCGCAATGAATGTGATGTTTTGGACTCGTCATCAGAATACACCGCTAGAAAGCGCAAAAACGCTATTAGCACAAAGTCACAAAAAGGTTATGGAGATAGCTGAAAAGTACACGAACGAAGAGCTTTTCACAAAGAAATATTTTGATTGGACAGGAACGACGGATTTGGGTTCTTACTTTGTTAGCGCAACTTCTAGCCACTACGATTGGGCGATTAAGAAGATAAAAGCCCACTGCAAGAAAGTAGGATAAAAAGATTACGCAAGACAAAGCGAAAGTTTACAGAGTTACCACTACAGCCTCTTTACTCAATCTGCCGTCAGCTTGCTTTAAAAGATACGCCTTGCTCGAATTATCAGATGAAACAAAGCTGATTTGTCCGCCATCTTCAACAAGAGCAACATTGTTTTCTAGCGCAAAAATCGGTAAATCTAGCTCACTCACCATTTTGTCAACACATTCTTTTCGCTCGTTGTAATGCGGACAAAAGGCATAAGGCAAAAGACAAAGCAAGTTCTTTATCCAGCCATATCCGCCACTTTTTGCGAAAACTTCGCTGTCGCTATGTCCGCAGTTAAACCAACACATTGCGCCTGCACTAATTCCAGATAAAACCGCACTATCGGCTTCGTATATGCGTTTTAGTTTTTCAGGGAGTCCGTACTTTTTCCAAATGTCCATCATAAAAGCCGTATCGCCACCGCCAACATAGATTATATCCGCTTGATTCAGCAATGAGTTTATTTGCTCATCTGTGTAGTTTTCACTCGTAAGACAAAGCGCATTTACCACACAGCCAAGATTTTCAAATTCTGAGCGAATACAAGCGATATAGCTTTCTGAGTCGTGGCTGGCTGTGCCAATAAAAAGAAAGTGCGGATTTTTCTTTTTTGCCAAATCAATAATATACTTGTTTATGCTGTGAGTTGTGTTTAATTCTCCCCCGCCTATCGCAACAATTCTTCCCATTTTTTTCTCACAGCTTGCTCTGTAGCTCCATTTTGATTGACTCAACCTTGCGAATTGCCTCATCGCATTGTCTTTTTCCATCACTAATCTTGGATTGAACCAACATATCAGCCAAAAAGCCATCAAAGAAAAAATCAGCAAAGGTCAAAAAATCATTGATGTGAATAGAGCTGTAGCCGCTAACATCGCGAAGCTCCTTGCTAAAGCGTTGAAGCGCAAATCTGGCGTTCTCGATTTCCCTTTCTGCATCGCCCATCTTGCTGTGCTTCATCAGTCCAGAGATAAAACCACCGCCAAATAGGTCAAGCAAACCCCAGTTGCCCGCACTATCCAAATATCGCCTTGCAGAATAAAGATGATTCAAAGCATTATCCGCAGCTGAAATTGCTTCAAAAATCTCTTTTCGCTCAATGTCTGTCATTTTGTTCCTCCTTAAAAATCCCTAATAATTCATCAAATACAAAAAAACGCCTGCAAGATTTCCCTCACAGACGCTTTTCTTCTAAAAGACACTTTTTCAAACGACTCTACGCCCTTACAAAAGAGGCTGTGGCTCACAAAAGAGGCTGAGCCTTTTCAAAAGAGCCTTTTGAAAAAGACGCAGTGCGTCCTCACATCTTGTCAAGGAACTGAACAAGAACCAAGTCCATAGCGTTCTTCAAAACAGTAAGCGTGCATTTTGCAAGATACAAACGCGCACCAGAGAGCTTCTTGTCCTCTACAGACAAAATCGGGCTTGTCTGATAGAACTTGCTGAATGCCTTTGACACTGCGTAAAGATAATTCGCCACAATGCTTGGGTCAAGGCTTTCGGCTGCGCGCGCTACAAGTGCAGGGAACTCGCCAAGAGTCTTAATCAGCTCCCACTCTTCTGCGCCCTTGAGCAAAGCCACCGCGCTTGAATCCGCCTCAACGCCAGCGTCGTGCGCTTTTCGCAAGATTGAGCTAATGCGCGCGCCCATATACTGCAAGTAAGGTCCTGTGTTGCCGTTGAAAGAAAGCGACTCCTCAGGATTGAAAACCATATCTTTAACAGGGCTGACCTGCAAAAGATAATAGTGCAAAGCCGCAAGCGCAACCTTCTCTGCAACATCGTCAGCGTTTCCGACTTCTTCCTCTCGCCCGCGCTCCTTAATCGCCTTGAGTGCGTCTGCGTGAAGCGAATCAATGAGATCATCAGCGTCAACAACAGTACCCTCGCGGCTCTTCATACGACCGTTCGGCAAATTGACCAAGCCATAAGCCAAGTGGTGCAACTTCTCTGCCCAATCAAAGCCGAGCTTCTTCAAAATGTAGAACAAGACTTTGAAGTGGAAGTTCTGCTCTGTTGCAACAACGTACACAAGCTCGTTGAAAGCCCAATCGTTGTGGCGGCTGATTGCTGTTCCGATGTCCTGCGTGATGTAAACAGAAGTGCCGTCTTTTCGCAAAAGCACTTTCTCGTGGTCTTCGCCGTCCTTGCCCTTGCCGACCGCTTCCGTAACGTCAACGCGAACGCTACCGTCAGCAGCCTTAAAGAACACGCCTTTTTCCAAGCCTTTCTGAATCTCGTCTTTGCCTTTAAGATACGTTTCGCTTTCAAAATAGAACTTGTCAAAGCCAACGCCTGTGCGGTCATAAGTTTCTTTTACGCCGTTGAAAGTCCAATCGTTCATCATCTGCCAGAGCTTGCGAGTTTCCTCGTCACCCGCTTCCCACTTTCTGAGCATTTCCTCAGCCATCTCCTGCACTTCTGGGTGCGCGGTCTCTGGCTTGTCCTTTTCGCCCTTAAGATAGCGGTCAAACTCAACGTAGCACTGACCGACAAAGTGGTCGCCCTTCATTCCGAGCTTCTCTGGAGTATCGCCGTTTGCTTCGTGGAAGAGCTTGTATGCGAGCATAGACTTGCAGATGTGGATACCGCGGTTGTTAATCAAATCGACTTTGCACACCTCCGCGCCTGCTTTCTTCAAAATGCGGCTCACAGACTCACCGAGCGCGTCGTTTCGCATATGTCCAAGATGAAGCGGCTTGTTTGTGTTCGGGCTTGAGAACTCGACCATAACACGTCTGCCCTCAAGAGCCTTTTTGCCGTCAGAGCCGATTGAGCCGTATTCATCGCCCTCGCTGTCGATTTTTGAAAGGATTTTCTCAGCCTGAGCTGCCTTGTCGAGTCGAACGTTGACGTAAGGACCAACCGCGAAGAACTCGCCGATAGTCTTTGCTTCGTCTTTGTTTGCGATGAGCTCTGCGACTTCTTTTGCAATCGCCATCGGTGCTGAGCGGAACGCCTTTGCAAACGGGAACATCGGCAAGCCCAAATCGCCCATTTCTGGGTTCGGCGGTGTTTCTACTGCGATTTTGTCAGCGATAATATCAACTTCAACGCCTTTTTTGCTCTTCAATTCAGTCAAAGCCTCTGCCACAATCGCGCGACAAAGTTCTTTTGTATCAGCCATAAAAAACCCCTTATAAGTTCAAAATGTAATCAGAAAAAACAGCATTTTGTGCTGTATAATAATGTCTATACTATAGCAGAAAATGCGGCATTTTGTCAGCATATGCACTTTAAGGAGAAGAAAAATGATAAACATCAATACTGCGGTTATTGATAGCTACATCGAGCAGCTTATGACGGCTTCAACTGCCGAAATCCCTGTTTGGAACATTGAAAAGGCGCGTGCAGGCAAAAAGTCTGGCTGGGATTACATAGACGGCTGTATGATTCTTTCGCTTTTGGAGTTTTACGACACGACAAAAGACGAAAAGTATCTCAAGTTTGCTGATTATTACGAAGATTTTCGCGTTCACGACGACGGCTCTATTGACGGCTACAACAAAGACGCTTGGAACGTTGACGAAGTAAACGGCGCAAAAAACTTAATCACGCTCTACACTCTCACGGGCAAAGAAAAGTACAAAAAAGCCGCCGCGAACATCTATGACCAAGTTGTAAATCAGCCCCGCACAAAAGAAGGCAATTTCTGGCACAAAAAGATTTATCCAAATCAGATTTGGTTAGACGGGCTTTATATGGTGCAGCCTTTTTATATGGAATATGAGGCTAAATACAACGACAGCCGCAATGTTTCAGACATCTACAAGCAGTTTTTCAACGTCTATGAGCTAATGCGCGACAAAGAAACAGGGCTTTACTATCACGCTTATGATTCAAGCAAGATGAGCTTTTGGTGCAATAAAGAAAGCGGCTTGAGTCAGAACTTTTGGCTTCGTTCGCTGGGTTGGTACGCGATGGCATTGCTCGACACGCTTAACAAAGCGAGTGATAAAACTTCAGACGACTGGCAAAAGCTCAAGAGCATTTTCGTTGACTTTATGCGGTCAATGACCGTTTTTCAAAGTGAAAATGGTATGTGGTATCAAATACCGAATATGACAGACAAAGAGAGTATTGAAAAAGGCAACTATCTTGAAACATCGGGAAGCGCGATTATGGCTTATGCGATGATGAAGGGGGCTAGAATGGCTCTTTTGCCACAAGAATATGCTGATTATGGCAAGAAGGCATTTGAGGGAATCTGCGAAAAATACCTCAAAGTCGAAGAGGACAAAATGCACCTAGGCGGGATTTGCCTTGTTGCAGGCTTGGGGCCTGAAAACAACAGACGACGCGACGGGTCATTTGAGTATTATATGAGCGAGCCAATCGTTTCTGATGATGCAAAAGGAGTCGGTCCTTTTATCTTGGCATACAACGAATATAAGCTCCTCCATTAATCATTTTTACAAAATAAACGGCGCGCCTGCCCTTTTTCCTGCAAGCTGCGCCGCTTGTGTTTTATGCCACGCGCTTGGTGTAATCCGTTACGAATACTTCGCTTGCAATTCGCCTAGCACAAAATGCGCTCCACTCTCTTATATGCGGTTTTATAGAGCCTATTTTTCTACGCTGTCCAATGCGCCAAGCAAGCACCTGTTCGCTTTTTCGGTCTCGCCAGCGTCCATATAAAACTTTGCCGCACTCTTGAACTCTTTTTCACTTTCATAGATTTCGGCAATCTTTACACAAGCCTTTTTGTTTCCGCTTTCTGCAGATTTCAAGAACCACTCTTTCGCCTTTGCTGCGTTTTTCCCGATTCCGTCGCCGTCAGCATAACGAAGCGCAAGTTCATAGCGCATTTCGCTGTCGCCCTGAGCTGTCGCTTTCTCAAGCAAAAGCTCTGCCTTTTCGCTGTTGCCGAATTCGTCTGCGTACATCTTGCCAAGTTCACACTGCTTTTCAACGCTGTTTTCCGCGACTTTCTCAAACCACTCGCACGCCTTTACCTCGCTCTCTTCCAAGCCATTGCCATCTCTGTACCGCTCGCCAAGCTCCCACTGCCAATCCACGTTTCCAGAACTCGCAGCGCACTCAAGCCACTTCGCCGCCTTTTCTGAGTCTTTCGCCACATCTTCGCCAGTCGCATACTTCAAGCCCAAGTTCCATTTGTCTTCCGCAGTGCCGTTTTCCGCTTTTTTCACAAAGAATGGCTCTAACTTCTCAGCACAATTAAACTCTTTATACAAAGCAACAAGGCTTTCCTCAACTTTTGCCACACCAAGCGAGTATGCCTTTTCATACCACTCAATAGCTTTCTTTTTGAACACTTCTTTCTCAGAGCCATAATAAGAGCGCGATGCCTTATCAAAAAACGAATTCCCCAATTTCACACAAAGAGAAGCCATTGACGCATTATCACCTAGTTCTTCGTAATATTTAGCCGCCTTCTCCCAGTCTTCGAGCTTCTCACTTTTTTCATAAAAAGCTACTAGCCATTCAAGAGCTTCAACATCGCCTCTCTCTGCCGCAATTTTATAATAACTAAAGGCTTTTTCTTCCAATGCCCGCTTCTTTTCTTGTTCTCTATAATAATCGTTACTTTTTATCGCGTTCGCTTGATCCATAATGCAGTTTGCTGCAAGCCTATAATATGGCTTTGCTTTTTCGGACTTGCCCGCTTTCTCGTATGCTTCAACAGCCGCAGAAAAGTTCTGTTCTGTACCAACTCCAGACGCATAAAAATCGCCGAGCATATCCCACGCTTCTCTAAATTGGCATTGCTTTTCGTCGTTGTAGCCTTCGATAACAAAGCCTTCTGCTGCCTTTTTGCACCACTCAAACGACTTTGTTACATCGCGCTTCACACCATTTCCATCTTTGTACAGCTGTGCAAGTTTATATTGCGACTCAACCACACATAAACCAACTATAAGTTTATAATCATAAGAAAGATTTCTGAATTCAGAGCTATAGGATTTTACATCTGTCAACGAAGCCATCAAATACCATTCGGCAGCCTCTGAATATTTGCTTTCGTCCGCATACAACAAAGCTGTATAATATTGCGCCAAAGTATTGCCCTCTTTTGCACACTTCAAAAAGCCGTTTTTCGCTTTTTTTGCCCAAAAAGCAGCCCGCTCTTCATTCGCAATGACATCTACCCCTTTTTTGTACAATTCCGAAAGAAAATATTGCGCATACGCATTTCCTTTTCTCGCATATGGCAAAAGACCTTCAAATGTGCAGTTGTCATCTACTTTTTCCGCACATATACTTTCGTAGCTATCGTATTCATCAAAATCATTGTTCATACAAACAATTTTCATCTAAAAGTCTCCTTTCTTCCCTACCGCGTCAGCATAATAGCGCGATGCCGTACCATTATGCATGTACGATATGGTACATCTATACATGTACCACACCGTACATCTATGCTTGTACCATACCGCACAACTATGCTTGTACCGCCGTTACCATTTTGCTGTATTCGCCAATTTTCAGCGACTTACTTTGCGTTTTATTTGCATTCACTTTGGTTCTAACCTCAACCGAGAACTCGCCCGCTGGAACTTCTGCTGGCAACTGCACAACAGCGCGGGCAGGCTTGGTTTCAACTACATTGGAACAGCGATATTCCTTGCCATCGCTCGCTTTTACGAATACGCCCTGCTCACCGTCTGCCTTGTCGAACTTGAGCCTAGAACCCAAAATCTCCATAATGCTTCCCGCCTTAACGCTCTGCGTATCGCCAGAAAACGAGTCCTTAACTTGCGTGATGTACGGGTCTGTGTTGCCACCTTCTTTTTTGAACGGCTTGGCTTTTTTGGCTGCTTCCTTGAGCAACACGCCAGCATTCACGTTGAGGTTGACCACATGGCGTTTTGGGTCAAAGTTGTCGGCTTGGTTGGTGAACACGCCCGAAATCGAAAAAGATGTGCTGAAAAGGTCGGTCGAAATCACACCACCGTCAGCGATGATGTCGGCATACACGGCTTTTTCTGCCTGTCGAACTGCCGCAAGAGCTGCCTCCGTAACACCACCGCGCTTGATTATCTCCGCGTCGATTTTGTCCTGAGTGAAGATTTGAGCCTTTTCGCTCACCACCTGCGCCATGCAGTCGTCGGGGTCTGCGGTCAACAGGTTTTCTCGTAATGCAAATGGTATCATAAAACACCCTCCATACAGCTTGATGCTGTTTTTAGAAAAGATTTTGTTCTCGTAGATAAATGCGGGAATGCCGTCAAAGACGGAATATAAAAGCCTATATCGTCGTGGCAAAAGCCATAAAGATACAGGCACTTATTTGAGAAGATAAATTGTAAAAGATTATCGCAGGCTGTTTTAAGGCTCGATAAGCTCTAGAGATGTTTACTTTTTTGATTGCTAACTCTGCGTTTTGCATAACTTTATTATACTCAAGTCAAAATGCTGTTGCAATATGAAAAAAGTTGTCATACTGAACTTGTTTCAGTATCTGCGTTTGTGAAGATTCAGAATCAAGTTCTCCAATGACAATATACTTTATTCTTTTACTTGCTCTGCTAACTGCTGTACTTGATCCAAAGACAAATCGGCAATATCTGCAATATCTTCAAGAGGCAGTTTGTTCTTTTGAATCAGCTTTATTGCCATTTCTGTTTTTGTCGCAATTCTTGCTTCCTTTCGAGCTTCTTCAGCTTTTTCTTTTCCGTACTCTTCAAATGCTCTGCACACTGTACTCACCTCCCCGTCTTCTTGCTTGTGAAACCGCACACGCTCGGCAATTTCGGCATAGTGCATTTTGTCAGCATTGCTCTCGCGAAAATCGTGCATAAGCCAACCTATCGCGTCTTCTCCGTTATATGCGCCGTTCACGTAAATCGTATGAACACCGTTATTGAATGGCAAATCATCTTCACCATCAACTTCAATACTTTGCTTAACTTTGTAAAGCGGCTTGCCCTTTTTGTAAATATCATTTTCGGTTATAAAAATGATATATGTTTCGGGCAAGGCTTCAAGCATTACGCTCAAAGCCCTTTGCTACAAAAAAACTACTTGCCAAACTTAAACTTTATGGCTGTTTCAAACGAGTGCAAAACTTCCCTCATATCGTCTTTGACAATCGAATACGCCTTTGCTTTCAGCTCCGCGCTCACGCCGTAGAACGCCTCCGCCATACTTCCCGCAATCGCTGTCAATGTGTCGCAATCGCCGCCGAGCGAAACCGCAGTGCGAATCACGTCTTCAAAGTCTTTGCCTTCCAAAAACGCCGTTATCGCTTCGGGGACAGTCTTTTGACAGCTTTCTTGATGAAAATACGTCGGGCGGATTTCGTCGCAAGTGCGGCTCAAGTCGTAAGCGAACTCGCTTTCCACATACGATTTGATTTCAGCCTTGCTCTTGCCATTCCGCGCCAAAAAGATAACGCTCGCAGTGGCTTCTGCGCCCTTTACGCCCTCCGCGTGATTGTGCGTAACCTCCGCGCTCCATCTTGCGACTTCACGAGTGCGCTCAATCGTGTCGAAGAGCCAGCCGACCGAAGAAACACGCATTGCAGAGCCGTTGCCGTAGCTGCCGTAAGGCTTTGGCTCTTCCATGTAAAGCCAATCGCTAAAGCGCGCGCCGTAGCCTGCGTTCGGGTACTTGCTGCCCCAAAACTGCATTGACTCAACGAACTCTTCTTTCATTTCGTCTTCGTCAGCGTCTAAGCCCGATTGAAAAATCGCATCGCAAATTGCAATCGTCATCACTGAATCGTCGGTGAAAATCGGATTTTCGTCAAACAGAGGGAAATCTTTCGTTTTGTTTCCGCGGTCAAACTCGTAAGGCTCGCCGATAATGTCGCCAAGAATTGCTCCGAACATTTTTGCTCCTTCAAGTCAATCAAATCAATCAAAAACAATCTTTTGCGCGTCAACATCGACCGACGCAAATCGCCCGAACGGAATGATACAGCGAGGAAGTGCGTGCCCGATGTTGATGTTTGCAACAATGCTAACACGAGAAGGCACAATCTTTTTCAGGAGGGCTTTGTATTCGCTCCAAAGATACTCGTCTACGCTTTTTCCAACGATAATGCCAGAAATCACGTCGAACACGTCTGCTTTTTTTAGATAATTCAGTGCTTTTTCGTATTTTTCCACGCTCATTTTTTCTTCGCTCGTTTCAAGCAGCAGGATTTTGCCTGTCCAATCCAAAAGCGACGGGAATAAATCGTATTTTTTGCACAAATCCACTGTGTCAGAAAATCTTGTGCTGTCAAAAATGTCATAAATCGTATCAAGACAGCCGCCCAAGATTTCGCCTCCAAAGCGACTTGAGCCTTGCAGCAATTCAAAGCCATTATTTTTGTGAGAGGTGGTAAAAGTTCCGAGTGCTTCTACAGAAAAATCGCTTCGGCTTTCATACCAAACATCGCTCGGTGTGATTTCTTTGATTGTGCCTGAGGAAATCAGCTCTGAAAAATACTTTTTGGTGTACGGCAGCATATCTTTGTCGAGTTCGCAAACGTCGCTCAAGAATGACTGTCCGTAAAAGGTGTTCAAGCCTGCTTTGTGAAGCATAAAATGGTTCATTGTGCTGTCGGAATAGCCGAGGAATATCTTTTCTTTGCCGCTTTTTTTCATCTCATCGACAGCCGCCTGAAGCTCGCCGTTATCGAACAAGTGCGGAAGCAAGCGATATGTGTCCTCGCCGCCGATTGCGCAGAGTATCATATCGACTTCAGGATTTTTCAAAGCCGAAAGCAAGTCTTTTGCTCTTTCTTCTGGGTGCGCTTTTACAAAATCGATGCCCTTGAGCGCGTTTTCGCCAAAAATCACGTTCAGTCCCATTTCGCGAAGTCTCTTCACGCCCAAATCAAATTCGTGTTTGACAAAGCTTTCGCCAATCGTTCCAGCCGACAAGCTCACGATTTCCACTGTTTTCACAAAACTAGCCATTTTCGCTCCTATTGTCTTTGATAAGTTGTTTCAATATTTATCGGCGGAAAAAGAAGTAACTCTGATATTCAAACGGAATTATCCCCTGATGTACTTTGATAAATCTAACTAATTAAAAATATGAATAGAAATTATTCGGAATTATCCCCTGACGTACTTTTAATATAGGAATCAACTAAATTAAATAGAGGGAATAATTTTATGAAAACGAAGAAAAACAGACCGAGAGATTTGGACAGCATACTTGCTGAAATGCTTGACCTGCTGATGTACAAGCAGGTTTTGACCGAAGAAACGGCAGAAGATTATTTCAATTGGCTGATTGAAGAGGGATTGGAAGCGGTAAATTGGAATCTAACAGGAGATAATCTTGTCAATGAATTGAGCGACATAAACACAAGAGAAAGATTCAATAACGAATTAGATAGGGAGGGAATTGAAGATAATTATTTTGAAAGCAACTCTTTATCTCAGTTCAGAAAAGATTTTGCAAGGAAAGTAAAAAACGAAAATCTTCCAGACGACCAAGAAAAGAAAGTATTGCAAATGTTCAACAACTATTGCTATCATTTTGCCCAATCAGTCAGCTCTAAAACTGTAAAGCCAAACTTCAGAAAAGCTGCTAACTGGAAAGATAAAAGCAAAGATACTGTAGTTCACGATTATCCACTTTAATGATTTCTCGCAACGATTCTTTCTACAAATCGTTTTTGAGATTCATTACGACTTTTTACATCGTCAGACAGTAGATTGTAGGAATCTTCATAACCAAGAATTGCATTTGCAATATTGTATTGTTTTACAAGGTCTGCATCAGCATTTTCTGGACAAGTCAACTTTTCTT
>Ga0310695_10011492_pt1 | contig 12635 bp, 7 predicted proteins | sample RumenRJG_04DNA_FD_203882 | JGI IMG/M metagenome (GOLD analysis project Ga0310695, IMG submission 203882) | Bovine rumen microbial communities from Lethbridge, Alberta, Canada - RJG_04 (v2) (version 2) | ecosystem: Host-associated > Mammals > Digestive system > Stomach > Rumen | place: Canada...
TCCTTTGTTGATGCGGTCGAAGCCCTCACAGGCGAACACATTGACCGCATCTATACTCCGTCCCGCACATACGAACCGAAACCTGTTCAGCAAACGGCAAGGGAGCTTTCCCTTGCCGAAGCTGATAATTGCAGGCGTGTGTTTGCGTATCTGTGCAAGACCAGAGGACTTGATTATGACATGCTTTCCGCACTTGTGAAGAAAGGCGTTATCTCTCAGGAAGAAAAGACAGGCAATGTGCTTTTCAAGTATTACGATGCAGACGGAAAAGTGATCGGTGCGGAAAAGGTCGGCACATCAACAGAACACAAATTCAAGGGCATTGCAACAGGCTCGGCAGGCGGTCACGGTTTTGAGGTCGTGCGCGGTTCGGGCGAAAAGGCTTTTTTCTTTGAGTCGGCAATAGATATGCTTTCTTATCTGCAAATGCACGATAAAGAGCTGACCGATTGCAGGCTTGTTTCGATGATGGGAGTGAAGCCTAATATCGTCCTTGATACGATGCTCAGGCACAATATCTCCCCTGAGAATGTTTCCCTTTGCTCTGATAACGATACCGCAGGCAACGAATTTGCCCAGCGTTTGCAGGAGCAGTATCCTGACATGAAGCGTGTTATCACTCCCGATACATATAAAGACTGGAATGATATGCTTCGTGGTATCCCAAAAGCAGTAGAACATGAGACTGAGAAAAAGGAGGTTGACACAACAAGTATGCAGTATTACGGCAACGAAATGTGGAACAAGGCAACGGATAACAGAGATAAAAGCCTTGTGACCATTCAGGCTGCGGACTTTGCAAGATTGCAGGAACAGCTTGATAATTCGGGCATCAACTACTATGCCTATGCCCGTGATAATTCCGTCATTATGGCGATCAACGATAAAGATATAGAGTGGTTCAAGCGTATCGCAGGCACTCCCGATCTTGTTCCCACCAAATCAAACAGACCTTATTCTCCGCCCGAAAAAAACATCTTCGGAAGTGCGGAGTATCGTTATATCCCGCAGAAGGAGTACCTCTCCGCTGACCGTGACCTTGTGCTGAAAATGGCTGAAATCATGAAAGCCCGTGGTATGCAGTTTTCGGGCAGAGTCTATCCGTCCGGCAAGGGTACGCTGACGGTAAGTCACGCTGACCTCTTTGCTGTCCGCAACATCAGGGACGAAGTTGTGAATATGCGTAAGCAGTTTGCAAGTCCCGATAAGGCGCAGGAAGTCGGCAACCGTGACTATCGTGCCAACCGTGATACTCATTATTATATGAGCAAGCTCACACCTGAACAGTTTGGAAAGGTCAAGCCGTTCCTTGAAACAAGCGTGAGCTATCATGCTGTTGTCCGTGACGGCAAGGTCGCATTTGCGGTCGATAAGGAGAATGCTCCTGCTTTTCACAGGGCTTTGGAGAACGCTGTCCGTGAGACGAATATGCTCCGCAAAATGGCTGACCTCGGTCTGCCTATGGAGCAGAATATCGCACTTTCGCCCGTAGTTCACCGCCTTGCCGTTGAGGATATGCAGCTTGACCTTGCTGATTTCTTTGACAGTAGATACGATGAAGCACAGTTTGGCGAGATGCTCTCGCTTGTGAACGCATATATCGCTCAGGCTCCGGCTGAACGCTACGGCGAAAACAGCAAGCTGACCGATATGCTTGAAGCGAAGTCCAGCTTTGACCGCAGTATCGAGCTTTCGGACTTCTTTTCTCTGCACGATTTCTCCGATGAGCAGAGAGCCGCAATTACGGCTATGTTTGTCGGTGATGTGACGAGAGGACAGATCGACAGCATTGACGAGACTTTCACCGCTGAGGATATTCAGGCATACGATGAAATTCTGCATAATGCTTTGCAGGAATCCGATGTTGCTGACTTCCTGACTGCCCATAAGCAGACGGTCATTGACCGTGAGAACGCAAGCAGAGTTCCCACTGAGGAAGAAGTGCTGTTCCCGAAGGCTGACCTTGCAAAGTTCCTTGCGGAGCGTACACTGTCCAGCGATGAGTGGGAGGACATGGCTTACCCTCTGTTTGACAGCGGTTATCTTGATAAGCATAAGCCCAACGACAAGGCTGCTTTCGGCTATCATCTTTCTGAGCCTGCGTTCTATGACCTTGCCCAGCGTTATCATGACGGTGAGGATATTCGCCGTGAGCTTGCTCTCGGTCTGTTAGAGGGCAGCGGGGCCGCAGATATTGAGTTTATCTTTGAACAGGGCGAGATTTCAGACCGCACCTATTATTATGCTGAAAACCTCCGCCACTCCCTGCATACGGAGAGAACTGAGGACGGCTTTATGTGCAGTTTCGGCGGTATGGAGCGTTTTGTTTCCTTTGAGGAGATCGGACAGGCTTTCATTGACCGCACCCATGAGGAGTTCAATGACCTTGCTTTCTGGTGGGTTCGTGACGATATGCTCGATGCTATCCCTGATATTTCCGATGAAAAGATCGCTGACCTTCTGACATCGTTTGACGGTGCAGCTCTGCACGGTTGGGAGAACGGCGATAATATCCCGAAGCTCAACCGTATCAAGAAGGCACTCTATGATATTCTCGGTGATGAAGTGCAGACCGAAAAGGCTTTTGCTATCATCGCAAAGGAAAAGTATCATGTGAGCTTTGAAGCAGAAACACCCGAAAAGCAGCCGGATAGCCTGACATTCCATTTCGGCAAGGATAAGGGCGATGAATGGGTAAGCGAAAGTGACATCGTTCACGATTTTGCCCTTGCACACCCTGATTGCAGTTTTGCTCTCGGCAATGCAGTCCTTGAATACCTCGATGAGAAACAGCACTCGGAGCGTAATATCCCTGAGCTGAAAGCAGGCTGGTATAAAAAGACCGATTTCAGCATTACTGCTGTCATCGACGGTGAGGAGTTCAACTATGACGGCCGCTTTGATATTGGCGACGGCAAGGGTACGGGCGGCGGTTCGCTGATCGACCATATCCGCACCTATAACGAGGGTATCCTCGGCTATACGCAGCACCCGTTCAATCAGCCGGAATATAAGGAAAGAGCGCAGAGAATGCTTGACATTTTCGTTCCTTTCCTTGAAGCACATTCTGAGCTGACCGCTGAGGAACAGCGTATCTTCGATGATTTCAAGGCACAGCACCCGATTCGCACCTATGATGATGTGGAAAAGGCTCAGGGTACTTTCAAGATCTATCAGCTTCCCGGCGGAGAGAAGTATCACGGTATTCGTTTTGAGAGTATTGACAGGCTGAAAGCTGACGGCGTACAGCTCAACAAGGACGATTATGAGCTTATGTATGAGGGTGAGGTCGGAGAGTTCAGGGGCAATGCTACGCTTGAAGCACTATTCGCTCAGTTCAATAATGACCGTCCCGATGATTTCTCCGGGCATAGTCTGTCTGTAAGCGATGTTATTGTCATTTCTGTTGACGGCAAGGATACAGCGTATTTCTGTGACAGTTTCGGCTTTACCGAAATGCCTGAGTTCTTCCGTGAAAAGGAGCTTGTGCAGGAAAAGCCCGAAACTGCAAAGGTGTCCGATCTTGCAGTCGGTGACGTTATCATGTATGACGGCGCGCGCCGTGAGGTCGAGAAGATCAGTGACAAGAGCATTTCCCTGAAAGACCTTGATGCCCCCGATTACGGCGGTATTCTGCTCGGCACTTCCGATGTGCTTGCCTATGACGGCTGGCAGCAGGATATGGAGGAAAAGGGCTTTGAGATTCTGTCTAAGGCTGAAAAGCCTGCACCTGTTGTTGATGCTCCTGAACAGGCAGAGCCGGAGGACAAAGGTCCGGTATCGCTCCGTAAGGTCGGTGACTTCTATGAAATGTACGGAAAAAATGCTGAGATCGGTGAAGAAGTCCTCGGTCTGCGTATGCTCTCCAAAAACGGGCAGCCTATGGTCGGATTTCCCGCCCACGTCAAGGACGAATACTCCGACAAGCTGAGAGAAGCAGGATATTCCGTCCTGATCGAACAGGCATTTGAGCTGAATCCACCGAAGCGTGAGCCTGAAAAGCTCCAGACCTTACAGCAGGTCGTTGATAAGTTTTTCGGGACTGACTGCGAATCTGCGGAAACGGAGCGTGGTACATGGAAACTGGCTATCGCTGACGGCGATAAGGTTGGTGAACTGTTCTATGACGGCGATCCCGTCTGCGGTATCTATAACCGTGGCGATAAAATGGAGATCGAGCCTTACCGTGAGCTGACTACTTTTCCGGCGCTCCTGCGTACTGCGATGCTTGAGCATAACCCTGACAAGCCCGTGGAGATCATGAACTTTCAGCGCAACTTTGAAACTCCGCTTGATAAGGCAAAGTGGCTTATCAATGATTTTTGCGAAGCGGAATACCGTGAGGGTGCTGATTTTGATGATCTGCACAATGTCGGTCTTGCGTTTACCACGCTGACAGACGATGAGCTGCCCATTCAGGTAACTGCTGACCTTATCGACTTCAAGGTCACCTATGAGTTTGACGGCGAAGTTTATAATACGGAGCAGTATGACAGTATTGAGGATATGATCGAGAACGGTCTGACAGGACTGGACTTCTCCGACCTCGTTTCTGTTCCCGATGAAGTCATTGAGCGTCATACTGGCAAGGACGAACAGACGGTTGACCTTATGAGTGATGCCGCCGATGTTTCTGATACTACTTCTCCTGCGGAAGATGTGCCGTCTGTTACGCTGAAATACAAGGGTGATGCCGAGAGCCTTGACGAGATCAAGGATAAGGCGCTTTCCCTCGGAGCTACTGTTATCATTGATAATGCCGAGGGCGTTATCTCTATCGACACCTATGAAAACCATCATGCTGAGATCGACGGAGCCGCCTATGAGCTTGGTCTAATGGCAGTCGATGATGCTCCTGCGGTTTCAGAGGATATTGACAAGCCCCTGTTCACCGATGATGCTGTTATTGAGGAAATTCAGCGGAGTCAGAACGATGATATTCCGTTTTGGGAGAAGCCCGATATTCAGGGCGAACAGCTTTCTTTGTTTGGCGATCCCGAACCGCTGACATCTTCAAAGCCAGCAAAAGAAAAGCCCAAGTCCGAGTTTGCAAAAGGTCCGGTGGTGGACGGTGTTCAGGTCTATGAAGCACTTGCCGCCGAGATCGACCGTGGAACTGGCTTTGTTCACGGCAAGCTCCGTGTGCAGGACTTCTATGAGGAACAGCACCCGACTATTCAGCAGCTTGCCGATTTTCTGAAAAAGGAATACGGCACAGGCGGACACAGCGGAGAGGGCAAGATCTCACTCGTTGACTATAATTCTCAGGGTATCACATTCAGCTTTGAGAACGGCGAGAAGTTCCGTCATTCGTGGTACAATGTCGCAACAATGACAGAATCACGGCTCATGGACGATACCTACCTTTCTGCCGAACAGAAAGCGGAAAGGGCGGCGCTCAAAGCGGAAAAGGCTGAGGAGCATAGCCACAAGATCGTGGAAGTCGGTGACCGATTTCGTCACAAGATTACTGGCGAGGTTTCTGAGGTTATTTCGCTGACAGGCGCACTTCCGTTCTATTCGGACGATTGCACTGTCACAAGAGAAAGCGGCGGTTTTGCTGTGACGGAGAATATTTCCTATGATAAGCTCCTGAACAGCGGTATGTATGAGTATATCGGTAAGGCTGAACCTGAAAAGGAGCAGTCTGCACTCAAAAAGCCTGAGCCTGAAAAGGCTGAGGTAACACCCGATAAGACTGCATTTGCTCCCGAAGCAGAAAAGCCCGAAATTCCTACTGTCAAGAACCTGTCTCAGCTCAAAAAGGCGATCAAGCCGGGTATGATGTTTGAGATCACTGATCACCTCCGTCCTGAGTGCATTGGAGAGCGCAGAGTGGTCACAGGTGTTACTACGATCGATTTTACTTCCAGAAAGCTCGATGAAAACGGCGAACCTACGGGCAAAGACCTCCACATGGAGTTTGACCGTGCGAAGAACTGGACTTTTGACGGCGATGAACTGACTTCTCGGCTCGATAACGGCGATATGCTGATGTCATTCCATTTCATTGACAGCTTGGAGCGTGAGCAGATTGTTCACGCTGAGAAAGAGCCGGAGGTCAAACTTGTTGCTGATGAAGTCGATGTTCCTGAAACGGAAGTAACTGCACCCGATAAGGGCGAAAACTTCACGATCACCGATGATGCTCTCGGTGAGGGTGGTGCAAAGGCGAAATTCCGTGCTAATGTCGATGCGATCAAAACGCTGAAAACACTTGAACGGGAGAAGCGTCCTGCGACTGCTGAGGAAAAGGAAACCCTGTCGAAATATGTCGGCTGGGGTGCTTTGGCTAAGGCTTTTGTCAGGCAGCCATAAAGCAACCCCAACATTTTAATTCTCGGACTTTGCTGTATAGCCCTTATCAATAAACTTGTAGTAGATGTGAATATCACGCTCCTGCTTGCCCCTCTCGAACTCGTCAACCGTAACGGAGTCGATCAATTCAAGGCACATCTGCCGAGTGAGGTATTCCGCATTCCTGAACCGCTTCAAGCGTGAGATGTACTCGTCCACATCACGCTCATCCTGTTTCTGCATGAGCTGTCTTGCTTCGATCTCCTGCACCTCAGCGGAGAGTGCGTTCTGCTCCGATTCATATTTGCTCAGGAGCTTCGCACACATACTCGCAGGAATCTCGCCCGATACCTTATCCTCATACACCGACTGCATCAAGCCGTCAAGCTCTGCAATGCGCTCCTTTGCCTTGCGGAGCTTTTCTTTGTCCGATGAGATTTGCTGGCTCTCCTGTTTCTGCTTTCTTGCAAGAAACTGCTTTCTCGCTTTCGCTTCATCTTCCTCAACGAGCTGCATCATCGAGCGAATATCATTCAGCACGATCTCCTCTATCGTTCTCTGGCTGATGTAGTGTGTAGGGCAGACTGTCTTGCCGTACAGCGAGTATGTACCGCAGTTGTAAGAACCGACAACGATCTGATGTGGATTGCCTGTTGTAGTACCACGCATTTTCTGATTACGGGAGAACTTCATTCTGAAACCGCAGTCAGCACAGTACATCAATGCACACAGCGGCTTTGTATCGCCAGTCTTTGTGCGTCTGCCGATAGAATGCTCCTCGTCGATCTCACGGCATCTGTCCCATTCTTCTTGCGTGATGATCGCTTCATGTGTGTTCGGAACAACAACCCATTCGGCTTCATCTTTCCTGACCAGCTTGTGATTCTTGTGCGAGACGGTTGTCGTTTTGAGCTGAACCAAGTTCCCGAGATACATGGGATTATGAAGCATACGATCGACAATAGGTCTGCTCCACAGTTTACGGCTGACCACCGTATTTTCCTTGTTCTGTCTTTGATAGTAATATTCGGACGGACAAAGTATTCCTTCTTCATTCAGTCGGTCAGCGATCTTTCTCTGGCTCAGCCCCTGTAACCGCAGCTCAAAAATGTGTTTTACCACAGGTGCGGTTTCTGGATTGATGACAGGCAGATGATTCGGATCATCACCCATATCGTAACCGTAAGGGACACGACCGCCGAGATACTTGCCAGCCTTTGCACTCGCTTCAAATACAGCCTTGATCTTCTTGCTTGTGGAACTGCTGTGCCACTCATTGAACAGATTGATGATCGGCATCATGTCGAGAGCCGCACTGCTGCGGTCAGCGGTATCCACATTATCGTTCAGAGCGATGAAGCGAATATTGTTCATCGGAAAAATGTAGTCGATGTAGCGGCCCACTTCGATGTAATTACGCCCGAAGCGACTAAGGTCTTTTACCACCACGATATTAATCTTGCCGAGCTGTGCGTCAGCAAGCAATTTCTGTATACCCGGTCTGTCAAAATCAGTACCACTATAACCGTCGTCCACATATTCAGAAACAAGATTCCAACCTTTATCATGCACGAATTTGGTCAGGATCATTTTCTGATTTTCAATTGAGAGCGATTCGCCCTCCAGCATATCTTCCTTTGAAAGGCGAAGATAAATACCTACATTGTTTTCGGTCTGCTTTGCCATAAATAAACTCCTTTCCGTGCAAGCAGAACCAAATTCGATATATCTATTATAGCGCAATATACCGAATTTGGCAATACCTTACTGCAAACTTTTAAGCCGTTTCAGTTTCGTTCATAGCGGCATCCACGGCGAGTCTATTCATGACTTCATCGAGGTCTTTCTCCCCGACAAAATGACTATGCACGATGTAACGGCAGCCGTCAATGACCTGTACCGTTGTTCGTGTCGGGCAGTTCTGAAACTGCTCCAGTCGGTTGTTCTTGTTGACTGCCTTCTTTCTCTCTGCGGCAGTTGTGTTTGTATTCATAGCGAATTTTACTCCTTAGCTTCTCTTTCTCTACGCTTTTAGAGCGGAGGGCATCGCATTCTATCTCTTACCCTCAACAGCCGTAAGATCGGCTCAGTATTTTGAGCCGACTGAGTTTTTTACGGCTGCACTGTTTTGTTCTCCCTTGTTATGGGGAATTGCCTACACCGTTGTAAGCAAAATCAATCATCGTCACGGTCAGGATCATCATAGAACCTGATCTCGTCACTGTCAGTGTTGCTGTCAGCAGCGACATTACTGTCCGTGCTGTCGGAAGTTTTCACTCCGCAGAGTTCAAGCAGTTCTGCATCAGACATACCGCTTGCTCTCAGTTTCTGCAAAAGCAGATGCTCCGAGCTGATGATTTCATCAAGCTCCCTGGGCTTGCAGTTGTATTCCTCTGCCATCGCAAGACGGGTAACCTCTTTCAGCTTCTCCTCCAGCGATTTTTTCTTTGCAGTATCACTGGCGATACGCTTTTCCAAAACCTTGATCTTATCAATGAGCTGATCTCTCTTTTCTGTATAAAAGCCCATTCAAAAATCACAACCTTTCTATTTTTGTTCCAAGCAGTTTTTGAAATTCTTACTGCTATGATCTCATTATAGCGCACACTTCTACGAAAAAACAATCCGCATTGCGCACAATCTTTTGTTCACGGCTTGTTCATAAAAGACCGGGGAATTTTGAATTTCCAAAAATCAAAATCACGCTATTTCGCAAAAAAATGAATGTGGTCATTTTGACGGAGGCTGAAAAACGCCTGTCTTGACTATTTTGGATTTTTCCAGTATGATGTTTTCAGGGATCGGCGGAGAGCTTATCAAGCAAAAGCGATACAGAGAGATAAAGTCGCTGACGCTCCCATTCCCTCACAGGAGTGAGCGAAAATGACCGTGCAGGGACGCACAGAATACGACACGCTCCGCAGGAGCGTTCACAATTCGCAAGCTCGGCAAATCGTGGGCGCACTTTACGGCAACCCACAATTCGCACCGCTTGGCAGAGGGCTGCCGCCCCTACGACCCCGCACAGAAAAATAAAAGAAGGGATTTGAACAGAATGGAATACAACAAAAGGCGTGATCTTTACCTGAAGATCAGAGTGAATCAGGAAGAACTTGACTACATCGACCGCAAGTTTCGGGAAAGCGGTATGAAGTCCCGAAGTGATTTTGTCAGGGCGATGATCTATCAGGGCTACATCGTAAAGTTCAGCGAATTTGAGCTGAAAGAGCTTATTAGACTGGCGAGGAATATTTCAGGCAATATCAATCAAATCGCTATCCGTGCAAACAGCGGCGGCAAGATTTATGATAATGACATTGCTGACATTAAGAAAGGGGTGGATCAGCTCTGGCAACCACTAAGATATTTTCAATCTCAGTTGATGAGCTTGCATCGCTGAAATATATCGCCAATCCTGAAAAGACAGATAACGGCAGGCTGATCATCACGGACGGGTGCAGCTCCGATCCCGAACAGGCACACCATGATTTTCAGGAGATCAGGAAATGCGGAACGGGGAAAAGCTCTGTTCTCGCACAGCACTTCATTGTCAGTTTCAAGCCTGGGGAGATTCTCCCTGAGCGAGCATTGCAAGTCGGGCAGGAGATATGTGAGCAGTTTCTTAAAGGCGAGTATCAGTATTTCATGGCTTGCCATATCGACAAGGAGCATACGCACTTGCATTGTGTTTTCAATAATACCAACTGCATTGACGGCAGAACTTTTGAAACGCATGAAAACCGCAGAACGACGAAAGAAGATCGTTCATTTAAGAAGCTAATGAATATCACAGACAGCATATGCAAGCGGCATCATCTTTTTGTGATTCAACATCCCGAACAGACCAAAGGCATGAGCCATTGGGAATGGGATATGAACCGTCAGGGACTTTCATGGAAAGCGAGACTGAAATATGCGATAGATCAGGTTGTAAAGGTCAGCGAGGACTTCGATGACTTCCTTATCAAATGTGCTGAGAACGGCATATTGGTGGACTATAATCCTGAGCATAAGATCGACCTGAAATTTATGCTTGCCGAGCAGAAAGAACATAACCCCCGTGCAAAATTCACGAGGGCAAAAACACTTGGCTGGTATTATGAGACTGAGCAGATCAAAGGGCGTATCGCACAGTACATCGGCGGTATGATGTATGTGCCGAGAACAAAGGTCAGAGTTATTACTCCTAAAGCTGAAGAAAACAAGTTTGTCCGTGATGCCATTAACCGTGAGAACATGAAGCTCACAAGCAAGGCATTGAACATTCTGACCAAGTACGGCGTGACCGTTGACGAATCAAAGAAAGCTGCCATTTCTGCATACGCTGTCAGGACTGCACTCGTTCAGGAACTGAACCACATAGCTGATGAGATCAGGGAGTGCGAAGAACAAGCTGAGACACTCAGAAAGCTCCGAGAAGTCAGAACATATTTTACAGAATACAAACCTCTCAGCGGGCGGAAACAGGAAAAGTACAAAAAGGCTAATTGCAGTTTTCTCGAACAATACCATGAACTCAATCAAAAGATGCTCAAATGGTATCCCAGCGGTCATACTCCGACTGCTGAGAAGATAGAACAGCATATTGGTGAACTTACTGCAAAGCGAGAACAGAAAAATGCAGAATACAATGCCGCAAAGCTAAAAGCAGAAGAACTATCGCAGGCTGCGAGAGAGATCGAGCAGTATCTCCGTCAGGAGCAGAGCCGAGATCAGCAACAAAAAAGAAAAAGGAACGACCTTGAATGATACAGCGTATTGCACCGGGGATTTGGCGATATTGCTGCGCCTTGCACAAGAATGATTACAATTATCCCAATATGCTGGACTACGGAAATGTTGCGGAGTATAATATAGCTACAATACATTTTCGGAGGTGCTGTTATGTTAAAAATTCCTGAGCTGGCGATGCCAAGAACACGCAAGGTCACGACCGTCTGCAACGGCAAACGTGAGGTCTGGACGGATTACGAAAAAGCAAAGTCGTATTTCCTTGAACTCATGATGTCCGCCGAGGGCGAGGAACGTGACAGAGCTGAGTGCGTTTATATTCAGCTCTTGCACGGGCTGGAGGAGTGTTCGGACGAGGACGATTAACAGAAATGGCTCAGAGCATTTTTTAATTTTGCTCTGAGCCATTATTTTTGTTTGTGAAGTCGATAACTCTATCGCATATCTCCAAAGCCGCAGGACGATGTGTGACTATAACCACCGTCTTGTCCGTCATACTCCGCAGATTTTGTAGCAATCGCTTTTCTGTATCGGTGTCGAGTGCCGAGGTAGCTTCATCAAGGAGCAGTATCGGGCTGTCTGAAAATATCGCTCTTGCAATAGCGATTCTCTGCATTTGTCCCTCGGACAATCCCGTACCTCGCTCACCGAGCAGAGTATCAATTCCGCATTCAAGCTCTGACACAAATTCATCGGCACAGGCAATCTGCAATGCCCGATTGATAAGCTCATCGCTCTGCATATCTGCCTTATCAGCGAAAGCGACAACCTCACGGATCGTGCCGGACATGAGTTGATTACCCTGCGGAACATAGGCAAACAGTCGGTGCCATTCAGCAGACAACGTTTTCGCTCCGTCTATATCAATCAAGTATCGTTCACCGCTGTCAAGCCGATAAATGCTTATGAGCAGTTTCAGCACAGTCGATTTTCCGCAGCCGCTATGCCCTGTGAAAGCCACATACTCGCCCTTGCCGATCTCAATGCTGATGTTTTTCAGCACTATCGGCTGATTATCCTTTGACAAGTCTTTTATGCTATCGACCGCAGGATAATATGTGAAGTCGGCATTACGCAGACCAAATGACCGCAGACGGTCAGTATAGTATTTCTGGACGGTATCAATATCGAGAGCCTGCTTATCGCTATCATTGGTGAAATTTTCAATTTCCATAAGTCTTTCAGCACTCGCCGTCATTGCGTAAAATTTCGGCAGATAGCCCGTGATACTGGCGAATGGAGCTTGTATTTGAGATATAAGCTGTGTGATAGCGGTCAGCGTACCATAAGAAATCGTGCCGAGCAGTATTCCATATCCGCAGTAGCACACGCCAAAGAGATACATTCCGTTCATCGCCAAACCAAAACTTGTATTACAAAAGTTTGAAAAATGATTTTTACGCATTCTTGCGGTTTTATGTGCTGTCATACGCTCATTTGCTTCATCTTCCGTCTGCTGTTCGACGGCAAATGACCGAATTATCATCATACTGCTGATATGCTCTTGCAGGAAAATACGGAGCTTGCCGTCACGCTCCTGTACCTGTTTATGGAGCTTTTTCAGCACCTTGCGGAAAGTATAGGTCAGCAATATCAGCAGTACCCCA
>Ga0310695_10011493_pt1 | contig 12634 bp, 9 predicted proteins | sample RumenRJG_04DNA_FD_203882 | JGI IMG/M metagenome (GOLD analysis project Ga0310695, IMG submission 203882) | Bovine rumen microbial communities from Lethbridge, Alberta, Canada - RJG_04 (v2) (version 2) | ecosystem: Host-associated > Mammals > Digestive system > Stomach > Rumen | place: Canada...
GCGGTAAAGTCTCTGATGGCTCTGAGCCTCTGCTGAGCGACTTCGCTGAGCACCTTGTCCTTTTTGTGCATCAGATAAGCATAAGCAAGCCTGTTCGATCTGCCTACACGCCCTCTCAGCTGATAAAGCTGTGACACACCGAATTTATCTGCATCTATGATGATTTCCGTATTCACATTCGGGATATCTATTCCTGACTCGATGATAGTTGTCGCGACCAGAATATCAATATCTCCGTTGATGAAATCCATCATTACATTTTCGAGTGATTCTTCACTCATCTGACCGTGGCCGACACCAATCCTCTTTCCGGGCACCAGATCACGGATCTTTTCTGCTATTCTGTGTACACCGCTGACTCTGTTATAGACGACAAACACCTGACCTCCCCGATCCAGTTCTCTTTCAATAGCATCCCTGATGATGTGATCATCTTCTTCCATTACATACGTCTGGACAGGATAACGGTCAGAAGGCGGTTCCTCTATAAGGCTCATGTCTCTTATTCCGATAAGTGACATGTGCAGCGTTCTTGGTATAGGAGTGGCAGAAAGTGTCAGAACATCCACGCCCTTTTTGATTTTTTTGATCCGCTCCTTGTGCTGCACACCGAACCGCTGCTCTTCATCAATGACCAAAAGTCCCAGGTCTTTGAACTGTATATCCTTAGACAGCAGTCTGTGAGTTCCTATAACAACATCAACTGTACCTTTTGCAAGACCTCGTATTGTTTTTGCCTGCTCTGCTTCCGTACGGAAACGCGACAGCAGTTCCACCTTGAACGGAAACTTTTCAAATCTGTCTTTTAGAGTATTATAATGCTGGTTTGCCAGTATTGTCGTAGGAACCAGTACAGCTACCTGCTTCCCCTCAGATACGGCCTTGAACATTGCTCTTGCCGCAACCTCTGTCTTACCGTAACCAACATCACCGCACAGCAGTCTGTCCATTGATTCCGGGCTTTCCATATCCCTTTTGATCTCTTCTATGCATCTGAGCTGATCCCCGGTTTCTTCAAACGGGAATGCATCTTCAAACTCCTTTTGCCATACAGTATCAGGACCAAATTTATATCCCGGTTCCATCTTTCTTTGCGCAGAGACTTCCAACAGTTCTTTGGCCATATTTGCAATAGCCATCTTTGCCTTTGCTTTGGTCTGCCGCCATTCAGTTCCCGAAAGCTTGTTGATCTTCGGAGTGCCGGCTGTTGAGCCGACATATTTTTGGATCAGCTCCATCTGATCCGCCGGAACATACAGCAAATCATCGCCGGCATATTTCACCTTAAGGTAATCCTTCTTTTCCCCCTGTATCGTCAGCTGCTCGAGTCCTATGTATTTGCCTATGCCATGCTTTTCATGAACGACGTAATCGCCTTTTGATATGTCAGCAAAGGTTTTGATCGGAGCACCCTTCTGTTTTGAAGACTCTGCTCTGCGTTTCTTTTTCTTTCTTAATTTATATGAACCAAATATATCACCGTCAGTGATATAGCACTTTCTTTCTTCAGGAAAATCCATTCCCTGTGTCAGTTCGCCCGCTACTACCGGCACTCTGCCCGCAAGATGTATCCTCTCGAGAAATTCATTCAGATTCGCTATTCTGTCTTCAGCAGAACTTACTATTGTTACTTCATATCCATTCTCAAGATAACGTCTGAGTTCTCTTTCCAGCATATCAAGTTTTCCATTGAAAGAAAACATCTGGCGGCTGACTACGTGACGGATTTCTCTGTACTTGCTTACACCTTTGACAGCCTTTGAAAACGGACTGAAAAAGTATACATCATCAAGACCGTACAGTTTGAAATAATCATCTTCACCGGCAAAATTCTCACGGTCGCTCCTGACTACCAGACCACGCTCAAGATACGTATCAAAGTCCTCCTCAAATTCCTTCATTCTGGCATTGACACCCTCATATATTCTTCCCGGATCATCAAATATGACTGTCGGTTCATCCATGTAATCCCACAGATACTCAAAATCCGGATAAAAATAGTTCATATAGTTTTCCAGATGCTGAAGGTTTGTCATCGTATCAATAGAATCCAGCAGTCTGTCCCTTCTCTCGGTAAGTCCGGAATAGTTTTTGCTGATCAGATCTTCAGCCCTTTTGAACGCCTCAGGATCACGTATCAGAAGAGAAGCGGGATATACCTCAAACTCCTCCAGTTTTTCTACTGAACGCTGTGTATCCGGATCAAATGTCCTCAGAGATTCAACCTGTATATCGAATAATTCGATCCTGACCGGAAGATCGCCGTATGGTGTGAAGATATCAAGTATATCGCCTCTCAGTGAGAACTGCCCTCTGGCATAAACCATCGGTACTCTTTCATAGCCTGTATCGATCAGCCGGTTGACTACTTCTTCAAGCTTAAGCTTTTCGTCCAGATGAAAATGCATCCCGCCGCCCATGAATATGCCGGAAGGCTGAAGATGTCTAATCGCGACCTGTACGGGTGCAACTATAACGCAGTCTTCTCCTTCGGCAGCCGCCTTCATTATTCTCAGCCTTTCAAGGAAAGTATCCCTGTTCTTCGCTTCATAGCTGACGAATGTCTCCTCGTCAGTCGGCATTACATATATTTTCTTGTTTACAAAAAAAGAAAGATCGGCCGCCAGCCTTCCCGCACGTATGAAAGTCGGTGTGATTATCAGCTGCTGACCTTTGGTGTTGTTTATGATTTTTCCGGCAGCATAAGCTGCCCTGCTGCCATCGATCCCGGTAATATTAGTTATTGGCATTGAATCTGTTCATCGCCTCGACAACGCCGCTTTCGATTATCGCAACGACAGAATCTGCCGCTCTTTGTATCGCGCCGTCAAGGATCTCCCTGTCCTTTTTATCGATTTTCCCTATCACATGGCCGATCGCGCCAAAACCTCCGGCACTGCCGATCCCGATGCGCACCCTGAGAAAATCACTTGAGCCCAGTTCTTTCACAACAGATCTCATACCGTTATGAGTACCCGGGCTGCCCTTGGGCCTTATGCGTATCCGTCCAGTCTCAAGATCCATATCATCATATATCACAATCAGATGATCATGCGGAACTTTATAAAAATCCATTACTTCTCTTAAGGACTGACCTGAGAGATTCATATAAGTCTGAGGCTTTACAAAAACGACCTTCTGGCCGGAGATGATCCCATCCCCGACCTTAGCTTTGAATTTAAGTTTATTCACTTTGATCCCGAACCTCTCAGACAAACGATCAATTGTCATAAAGCCCATGTTGTGTCTTGTTTTTCTGTATTTCAGCCCGGGATTTCCAAGTCCGCAGATTATAAACATCGCCTTATATGATCACTTAAATATAACTTTATGCTCAGGTAAAAAGCTTGCTGACTGAATCATTGTTATGGATCCTCGTCATTGCTTCTGCAAACAGAGGGGCAACACTCAGTACTTTGAATTTATCTATCATCTTCTCTTCGGGCATCGGTATGGTGTTCAGGAATACCACTTCATTGAACGGGCTTTCAGCCAGACGCTCTATAGCAGGGCCCGAAAGAACAGCATGTGTGCAGCAGGCGGCTACACTCTTTGCACCCATTTCGATCAGGGCTTTACCTGCATTGCATATCGTCCCTGCGGTATCGATCATATCATCCACTATAACGCAGTTCTTTCCTTCGATATCACCTATGATATTCATGATCTCGCTCTTGTTCGGTTCAGGTCTTCTCTTATCTATGATTGCGATGGGACAGTTCAGCGGCTGAGCCATATTTCTTGCTCTCGTCACAGAACCATGATCAGGCGAAACCACAACAAGATCATCGAGATTTTTCTTTTGCCAGTAATCCAGCAGCACCGGCATTCCCAGAAGGTGATCGACAGGAATATTGAAATACCCCTGGATCTGAGCCGCATGCAGATCCATCGTCACAACACGGTCCGCACCTGCAGCGACCAGGATATCAGCGACAAGTTTTGATGTGATCGGATCTCTGGCCTTTGCTTTCCGGTCCTGACGTGCATATCCGTAATAAGGGATAACTGCATTGATTCTTCCTGCACTGGCTCTCTTCATGGCATCGATCATGATAAGGATCTCCATGAGATTGTCATTTACAGGATCACATGTCGGCTGAACTATATAAGCATCCACGCCCCTGACTGTTTCATACAGATTGACGGATATTTCTCCGTCGCTGAATTTCTTGACTTCACTCTTCCCCAATGGTTTGCCCATTACGTTTGCAATTTCTTCTGCCAGCCCGGGGTGGGCGTTGCCGGTAAAAATTTTGTATTCCGGGAAATATCCGTTCTTCATTGTGTCCTCCGATTAGTTTTTAATTCAGCAATCATTTACTATCATTACGATCAAAAAATATGACCGTTAGTCATCTATCTTTTCTCCCCGTGTGGTGCTGACCACTGTTGCAGCATCCATATCAAGGATCATTTCACCGACTTTATATACATCACCTGCACCCATCGTGAGCACAAGATCATCTGCCTGTGCATTGTTATATACAAAAGAAGCAATATCCTCCAGGCTGCTGAAATAGTACACTTCCTTGTCCGGATAGTCCTTCTTTATTTCAGCAACAAGTGATTTTGAACTGATCTTGTGTATATTTTTTTCTCTGGCCGCGTATATTTCAGCCAGCACTACGACATCTGCATCTTTAAATGCCTCTCCGAATTCATGGAATAGTGCCAGAGTCCTCGTATATGTGTGCGGCTGGAAGACGACCCACATCTTGTCATAATGCATTTTTGATGCTGCACTCAGTGTGGCCTTTATCTCAGTCGGATGATGAGCATAATCATCGATCAGTCTCATTCCGTTTCTGGTTTCGCCCATGATATCAAAACGTCTTTGTGTGCCGCCGAAATTCTCCAGTGTATCAACTATGACATCCATATCGATGCCCAAAGTATGACAACACGCAACTGAAGCCAGCGCATTCTGAAGGTTATGCTCTCCCGGCACACTCAGATGCAGTCTGCACAGCTTTTCACCGTGATGATAAACACAGAATGAAGGTCTACCCATTTCATCGAATTCGATATCCTCAGCATAATAATCACTGTTTTCGTCCAGACCGAATGTAATGACGTTCTCTCTGTCTTTGATCACCTTTCTGACAAAAGGATTGGCACTGTAAGCAAAAAGGATGCCATCCCCGGGCAATAATCCCGCAAACGTATTAAACGATCTGACAATGTGATCTATATCTTTGAAATAATCAAGATGATCCGAATCGATGTTCAGGATGATCTCGATCCTCGGCTTGAGTTCAAGAAAACTGTCGACATATTCACATGCCTCTGTAATGAAATACTCACTGTGGCCTACTCTTACATTCCCGTTTATCTCTTCAAGATTTCCGCCAACCAGAATAGTAGGATCCTTTTCTGCATGTTTAAGGATCAAAGACACCATAGAAGTAGTCGTTGTCTTCCCATGAGTACCTGAAACAGCAATGCTGTTGACATGGTTTTTCATCAGTTCTCCGAGCATCTGGGCACGGCTGATGCACGGTATGCCCAGTTCGGCTGCTCTGACCAGCTCGGGATTATCCTTTGCAATAGCAGCCGAATAAACGACAAGATCAGCATTTTCAACGTTTTTGGCTCTGTGACCAAGTACTATCCTTGCGCCTTCATCTATCAGATGCCTGACTGTGTCATTCTGGTTCATATCTGAACCGGTAACTATATATCCTCTGGACATCAAAACATGGGCGATCCCCGACAATCCGATACCGCCAATGCCGATGCAGTGTACCTGCTTTATATTATTAAGATCTACCATTGACTTCCTCCCAAATCTGTATAGCAGTATATCATATTTTCACTTAATATACACAGATAATTAAAAAAAATGACACATGCCCTAAATTGTCTGATTTTTTTGAATAATAATCTTGTAAATAACCGTTTACTGCATTATAATATTTTTAACAGATTATTTTGAGAGATGTATATATGTTTTTTCATCATCGCATATACGACATCATATATAGGAGGACAACAAAAAATGAATATCACAGACGTCAGGATTAGGAAAATCACAGACGAGGGGAAAATGAAAGCTGTCGTTTCGATCACATTTGATGAAGAATTCGTCGTGCATGACATAAAGATAATTGACGGACAGAATGGATTGTTCATTGCAATGCCGAGCCGGAAGATGAGTGAAGGAGATTTCAGAGATATAGCTCACCCGCTCACATCTGAAACAAGGAACAGAATCAAAGAAGCGATTTTTGCAGAATACGAAAAGGTTTTTGCCGAGAAAGCGGCCGAGGCATCTGCCGTATCTGAACAAACCGAATAGTGAGTCCTTTTATCGATGCAATAATATCAGGACCGAAAACGTGGTGCAAATCTAAGTAATAAAAAACAGCAACATTTATAGTTGCTGTTTTTTTATTCGCAGACATTTGTACTGTTTAAGCGCATATTATCAGTAGTGAACAACTACCGGCATGCCGGCTTCTACATATGAATATGTGCTTGCAGCGGCCCATACAGGCATATTCACGCATCCATGTGATCCGCCCGAATAATAGATGCCACCTCCAAAGGAACCTCTCCATGGGGCATCATGCAGTCCTATGCCGCCGTTGAACGGCATCCAGTAGCTGACCTTGCTCTCATACGGTGTCCCGTCATTGTTAAAGCCTTTCAGAGTAGTATTTCTCTGCTTGAAATCTATCGGATATGTGCCTGGAGGAGTTGCATGCCCCTGACTCACACTGCCCGTCACGACATCACTTGATACCACGCATTTTCCCTTATGAAATACATAAGCCGACTGACTGCCAAGATCCACCTCGACATAATTCGGACCTATATCATTGTCCCTGCCCTTATAATAAGGTTTTTGCGTATATTTTGGTTCAATAGTTTCATCCTTTCCGGATCTGAGCAGCTCTATCAGTCTTTTCTCTTCCTTTTTTCTGTCGATCCTCCAGCCGTAATTGCCGCCCGGCACCGTTATCTTCCGGCCGTCATGTGCCTTGAATTTTCTGTCCATAAAAGCCGTGTTATGCGCCAGGCATATATCATACATCAGTTTTTTGGCTTTCTTTTCGTCAACGGTCTTTTTATCCGAATCGTCAAACGAAAGTACTTTGTTAAGCTGCCTGGGAGTGATAGTGTAATCTTCGTTCCAGAACTTATATGTGATCTTTTGCGCCAGATGCTTTTTGCACCAATCCTGATATTTCAGCAGATCCTTGTTGTCTGACTTGATTTTTGGCAGTTCGTAATAATCCTCCGCTTTGTAATCGAGTGTGTAAACGCCTTTTGCGATATCCTTTTCCATTCTGCTGATAAAACGTTCTTTGTCTATATTATCGCCATAGACTTCCTTTACGATATTCAGATCAGTATCATCAAGGTTTACGAAGGCATCTTTAGTTCTGGTCTTGCCCTTTACGTTCAGCAGTTTCATGTTACTGATTGCTTTTTTCGTACTCTTCGGTATTGCGGCAACCGTCATCTCCATTTTATGATTCTTTTTTTCTCCGAACGCATAGCGCCATACAGTCTTAAAAGGATTCGGATCAATGAGTTTTGCGATCGCTTTGTCTGTGTCATATGTAAAGCCCTTCAATGGGATCGTCTGTACCGCCTTGCCATTACTGTTCACAATATATGAATTCTTGTTCCATTCTTTCGTCAGCATATCAGCAGCTTCAACGGCAGTCATTTCCGAGCAGTCAACATTATTGATCTTAAAGGCTTTAGGAAAATGTTCCCTGGCTGTAGTGTACACATCGCAGAATTTCCATCCGCCCAGAGCAGCCAGAGCTATCACAGCAACCAATATAATTATCTTTTTCTTCTTTTTATCCATTATCTTTTACCACACTTATTTCTAATATATTATATCTCATGTCAAACCTCTATTATTATATATAAATAATCTCTAAAATCAACACAATCCGAAGAACCGGCAGATATATACGCATAGTGTAACTAAAATTGCCATGAAATCGATCAGATAAATAAAAAAGAAGCCTTAGGCTTCTTTTTGTGGAGGCGACACCCGGATTTGAACCGGGGATAAAGGTTTTGCAGACCTCTGCCTTACCCCTTGGCTATGTCGCCATAAGCGGGATGCAAAGCATCCCTTTATTGATTTGGCTAGGGTAGCAGGATTCGAACCTGCGCATGATGGAATCAGAATCCATTGCCTTACCGCTTGGCGATACCCCAACGTTATGACCCTGAAAATGGGGTGGATAGTGGGATTCGAACCCACGCATAACGGAGCCACAACCCGCTGTCTTAACCACTTGACTATACCCACCATGATAACTTGTATCCGGGATATCTCTATCCCGGATCAAGTAATATTTGGCGATCCGGATCGGGATCGAACCGACGACCTCCAGCGTGACAGGCTGGCATTCTAACCATCTGAACTACCGGACCGTATATGGTGGGCGCAATAGGGCTCGAACCTATGACCCCCTGCTTGTAAGGCAGGTGCTCTCCCAGCTGAGCTATGCGCCCGAATTGGTAGCGGCGACTGGACTTGAACCAGTGACCTTCCGGGTATGAACCGGACGCTCTAGCCAACTAAGCTACGCCGCCTCATTGCCAACTGCAAGAGCTATATTACCATTTTGAATTGCGCCTGTCAAGGAGAAAATTTAATAAATCCACAAAAATATCGAAAAATTTATTGCAGACTTTTCTTTCTGCGAAACAACCTGTTATTCAGGAAAAAACATGTTACAGTTCACATGAGATCAGGTCTTCAAAGGTCTGCCTTCTGACCACCAGTCTGTCTTTTCCCCCCGCTATGAAGATCATGGCAGGCCGTGTCACTCTGTTATAGTTCATTGCCATGGCATAGTTATATGCACCTGTTCCCAAAACAGCTATGATATCCCCTCTCTTCGGACGAGCCATTTTGATATCTTCAGCAATACGGTCGCCGCTTTCACAGCAGCGTCCTGCAACAGTGCACTCAAAGTCAGCGGGCTGATCCGCACAGGATGCATTGACAACGGTATAATCAGACTGATACAACGCATATCTCGGATTGTCTGTCATCCCGCCGTCAATAGTCACATATTCACGATACCCTTCAACTGTTTTGATACCTCCGGCCTCATAAAGAGTGACTCCTGCATCTGCAACGATGCTTCTTCCCGGTTCCATGAAAATGACCGGCTCCGGAAATCCCGTTTTTTCACATCCCTTTTTTATGTGATCCGCGATCTCTTCAATATTTTTTTCTATATCAACAACAGGATCATCTTCTGTATACCGCACGCCAAAACCGCCTCCTATGTTGAATATCTGAGCAGTATAGCCATGTTCATTCATCATCTTAGCCGCAAAATTCAAAAGTATATCTGCCTGATCACAGAATGAATCTGACTCAAAGATCTGAGACCCTATATGACTGTGAAAACCTTTTACCTCTACGTTCTCAGCGGCGAGAGCTGAAAGGACAAAACCTTCTGCCTGCCCTGTCTCGATAGGAACCCCGAACTGCGAATCGATCCTACCTGTGTTTATAGCTTCCAGCGTGTGAGGATCCAGACCGACGGTGACTCTGAGAAGGATCTTTTGTCTGACCCCGCGCCTGCCCGCCGCTGCATTAAGAGCATTCAGTTCATTCATATTGTCAACAACGAAGTACCCTACTCCGCTGTCAAGACCGTATTCTATGTCCTCATCCGTCTTGTTGGTACCGTGAAAGAACATTTTTTCTTTCGGGAAGCCTGCTGCAAGACAAGTGAATATCTCTCCGCATGATACGACATCTGCACCAAGACCTTCACTGTCTATGACAGGATATATACCCTTCACGCAGAGTGATTTACCGGCAAACAGCGGCATAGAGCCATCTTTGAAAACTCTGGCCATTGTCCTTGTATATTTGCGGCAGTTTTGCCTGATACGGTCTTCACTCATCACATACAGTGGCGTACCGTATTTTTCGGCAAGAGATACGGCGTCCTGGCCTTCTATACTCATATGACCCTTTTCATTTATATCAAGATATTCGTACAGCATTCTTCGTCCCTTTCCATATTCTTGTATTCTTTTTTATAAGTCAGGCAATGATAATTAAGCCCGGGAACGAGTCGCTGCTCTGTCTCCGGGCTTCCTTGCTTAAAGAAGATGTGCTCTTACTTCATCGGCTGACTGTGGCAGCAGGAGTATCGGCGGTATCTCCAGCATGGTTCTTGCTCCGGTTTCTCCGTTCTGACTCATGCGATATGCAGCTCTTGCGCACGCTGTCAGTATGCTGCTGGTAAAAAACGGGTTTGAATCCAGATCCAGCATAAATCTCACTGAGTTATGATACTCTCTTTCCCAGCCTGTACGGCCGCTGCGGATCACCTGTCCTCCATGCGGCAGACCACTATGATGCTCTTTCAGTTCGTCTTCGGAAATGAATGTCACAGTCGTATCATATTCATCAAAGTAATTCGGCATTGTTTTGATAGCGTTTTCAATAGCAGCTAGATCAGCACCATCTTCTGCCACAACATAGCATTCTCTCGTGTGCTTCTCTCTGGTCGTAAGCTCAGGCTGTTCGCCTGACAACACCTTTGAAACTGCATCCTCGACCGGAACAGTGTACTGACGTGCATCTTTTACGCCTTCGATACGTCTGATGGCATCCGAATGTCCCTGGCTGACGCCTCTTCCCCAGAATGTATAATCATTCCCGCATGGAAGCGCCGCGTTCGCAAATACTCTCGCCAAAGAAAACAGGCCCGGATCCCATCCGGCACTTATCACGCCGATATGTCCGGATGCTTTTGCCGCAGCATCCACGTTGGCATAATGCTGAGGTATATTAGCATGTGTGTCAAAACTGTCCACGACATTGAATTTTGAAACCAGTTCAGGCGTCATTACAGGCAGATCAGTCGCGCTGCCGCCGCAGATGATCATTACATCTATATCATCCTTCATGGAATCCATATCGTCAAACGAGTAAACCGCTGTTCCGCTTGCAACTCTGACTGCTGAAGGATCTCTCCTTGTAAAAATCCCTGTAAGCTCCATATCTTCAGCCTGGGTAACTGCTGCTTCTGCTCCTCTTCCCAGATTGCCGTATCCGGCTATTGCTACTCTCATTAGATCATTACCTTCTTTCTTTACTCTTTCACTCCCCGAGAAGATCATTCATATTGTACATACCGGCCTCTTTCCCGGCCAGAAATTTAGCGGCATCGATGGCTCCGTCAGCGAACAGTGCCCTGTCATGAGCCTCATGCTTTATGGTTATCGTCTGAGTGTTTGTTCCGAACATGACCTCATGCATTCCCACGATGTTGCCCATTCTGATTGAATTGATGCCGATTTCACGATTCTCCCGTTTTGCATGACCTGCCCGTCCCTGTACATAAACAGAATCCGGACGTGACTTTTTTGCTGCATCAGCCAGCATTATCGCAGTGCCGCTGGGCGCATCGACCTTTCTGTTATGATGTGCCTCAATGATCTCGATCTCGCTGCCAGAAAATTTTTCAGCAACTTCATTTACCAGCTTTGCAACAAGAGCAACTCCGACCGACATATTAGCAGATCTGAAAATTGCTGTTTTTTTGGCTGCCTCTTCTATCTGAGCCAGTTCGTCTTCCGTCTGGCCCGTTGTACAAAGAACTATAGGCAATCCTTTTTCTATGCAGTCTTCCAGCAGCTGTTTCGTGCCTTCGTGACTGGAAAAATCAATGACTACATCTGCATTTTCGCTTATATCAGCTACTCTGGCTGACATGCCCTCGCCATGCGGATCAACACATCCGGCCAGCTTCAGCTCAGGATCATTGTTTACATTATCACATACGATACGGCCCATATGCCCGGCCGCACCGCTTACTATAACTCTTATTGCCATTAGTCGATCAACCCCACATTTCTCATTGATTCAAGCAGCTTTTCTCTGTTGGCATCTTCCATTGGATACAACGGTGAACGCAGATAATTCTCACAGAATCCCATAGCCTCAACAGCTGCCTTAACCGGGATAGGATTCACTTCACAGAACAGCCACTTAACAAGATCTCTGTATTTGAGCTGCAGTTCGCATGCGCCTTTAACATCACCTTCCATGAATTTTGCGACCATTTCATGTGTTGCTCTCGGGGCAACATTTGACAAAACGGAGATGACACCAATGCCTCCTACCGCAAGCAGCGGAACGATCTGGTCATCGTTTCCGGAGTAAAGATCAAGTTTGCCCTGAACCAGGCTCATGGTTTCTGTGATCGATGCGATATCGTTATTTGCCTCTTTGATGGCAACGATATTTTCATGCTCAGCCAGTTTTGCATATGTCGCCGGCTGGATATTTACACCTGTTCTTCCCGGAACGTTATAGATTATTACCGGAACAGAACTGGCATCAGCATATTCGCTGTACATTTTCACAAGACCGTTCTGTGTGCACTTGTTGTAGTATGGGGTCACGACCAGAACACCGTCAACTCCGTCATCACAGGCCTGCTGTGTCAGCTGGATACCATAAGCTGTATCGTTTGAACCTGTTCCGGCAATGACCGGCACTCTGCCGTTAACTCTCTCAACCGCATAGCGGACTACTGCTTTATGTTCAACGTCTGAAAGTGTGGAGCCTTCGCCTGTTGTTGCTGCAACAACAAGTGCATCAACGCCCTCTTCGATC
>Ga0310695_10011494_pt1 | contig 12633 bp, 7 predicted proteins | sample RumenRJG_04DNA_FD_203882 | JGI IMG/M metagenome (GOLD analysis project Ga0310695, IMG submission 203882) | Bovine rumen microbial communities from Lethbridge, Alberta, Canada - RJG_04 (v2) (version 2) | ecosystem: Host-associated > Mammals > Digestive system > Stomach > Rumen | place: Canada...
GCGGCTTCTTTGAAAAGAAGCCTGGCAAGAAACTTCAATGGGGTAGGACAAGGCTACCTCAATCAAGTTCATTCTATGCCCGCACACCCATATCGTCATCCAACCTTATCAGAGTTATCGTTCGTGAGCTCAATGTACCGGCTGACGGCAGCGAGAATTCCCGACAGGGATTCTCGGGGGTGGGATGGATGAAGTCATGTTTGGATAAATGGTATTCCCACCCCGTCGTTCGCATTCTACGGAGAGCGATCAAAACCCATGAAGACAGCTTCACAGAAGGGACACTTTATCAATACTGTTGATAGATGAATTCGGCGGCGATATAGTCCCCCCGCATGATCCCGAAGAGGAGCAGGATCAAAAGGGGCGCGAGGATGGCGGCCCACTGCACGGCCCAGTGCCGTTCGGCGAGCCATTCCCGGATCACGACGCCCCGCTCCATCTCGCACTCCGCCGCCAGCAGGACGATCACGCCGATCCCCACTACCGCGAGATCCGCCCCGGGCAGTCCGAGGGTGAGGATGGTCCCGTCGGCGAGCTCCCCGAACCGCGGATCGACGATCAGCCGGGAGAGCATCCAGAGGGCGGCGAGGAACCGGGGGGCGCGGGTGATATACCGGCCGAGGAAGACGATCCCGCACGTACGGACGGTCTGCCAGACGCGCCAGGGGACGGAATCCCGGTCGATCCTGCATTTCTGTGCCCACGCCCGGTATTTCTCCTCCATCAGCAGGGAGAAGGTGATGATCGCGCCGTTCCAGAATCCGTAGGCGATGAAGCGGAAGCTCCCGCCGTGCCAGATCCCGATGAGGAGATAGACGATGAAGGTGGCGAGGGAGGTGGGCAGGATCTTGCCGACGCGGTTCCCGAAGCGTTTGCGGCAGGCGCGGCCCAGTTTTCCGAAGGGCTGGGACAGGGCGAGGGGGTAAAAGACGTAGTCCCGCATCCACTGTCCGAGGGTGATGTGCCATCTCCGCCAGTATTCGGCGAGGGAGCGGGCGAAGATCGGGCGGCGGAAGTTCTCGGCCAGATCCACCCCGAAGAGCTTGGCGGCTCCCCGGGCGATCTCGATGCCGCCGGAGAAATCGCAGTAGAGCTGGACGCAGTAAAACAGAACCCCGACGGCGATCACCGCCCCTCCGAAGTTATGGTATTCCGAAAAGACCTTCTCCACGACGACGCCCGCCCGGTCCGCGATCACCAGCTTTTTGAGCCAGCCCCAGAGCATCAGCCCGATCCCGAGGCGCAGGTTTTCGGCGGAAAAGGGATTCCCGCGGAGCAGTTGGGGCGCGAGGGCGTCGTACCGTCCGATCGGACCCTGGACCATCTGGGGGAAGAAGGAGACGAAGAGGGCGTAGCGGAGGGGATTTTTCTCGGGTTCGATCTTATTCCGGTAGCAGTCGATCACGTACCCGGCGGACTGGAAGATATAGAAGGAGATCCCGAGGGGGAGAAGGAGCGCGTCCGCCCGGAGCCTGCCCCCGGAGAGCGCGGAAAGAAGGGGCCCGAGGAAGGTCCCGTATTTGAGGAACCATAAGATCCCGAAATTGAAGAGCAGGACCAGAAAGACGACCCGCTTTTTCTTCCGGACTATCGTCTTTCCGTCGTCTTTCCCGGGGTCCCCGCCGGCCGTTTTGTCCCGCGCTTTCCTTTCGGCGGCTTCCCGGTTCAGCTTTCCGAGGGCCAGCCCGGCGAGCCACGTCGAAAAAGCGGCGGCGCACAGCCAGAGGACCGTGAACCCTCCGCCGAGGATATAGAACGCGAAGCTCGCCCCGAGGAGCGCAGTCCAGCGGAAGCGGGCGGGCAGGCTGTAATAGAGGATCGCCGAGACCGCGAGAAAGAGGAGGAAGGCGGCGGAGGTGAAGGACATTATTTCCGCCTCTGTTCGATCAGCGCGAGCATGGCGTCGACCGAATTGAAGTTCTCGGGCAGAAGGTCGTCCACCGTGATGACCACGTCGAAGGCGTCCATGATCTCGGTGACGATGGCGACGATGTCGAGGGATTCGAGCAGGCCGTCGTCGATGAGCGCGGTCTCGTTCTCGAAGTCGATCCCCGGGCAGGTGTCGGAGAGCAGGTCGATCAGTTTTTCTTTCATTGGTTTTTCCTTTGATATAGTGAAATGAAACGCTTTGGGTGAAGGAAATCCGCGGCGGGGTGGGGGGCGGCGGAAGGATTTGGGTTGTTTTTTGAGGGAAAAGGATGGAAGGGGACGCACGGACGGGAAGCCGGGAAATCCGCCGATCCCCGCGGGCTGTTTCCGCTTCGGGACGGACGAGCCTGAGGGGGGAGAAAACCCCGCGCGGTCTGTGTTCGTGCAGCTGAAACATGCGCAGAACAAGTTCTGCGGCCTCCGGCGGAGATTCAGGCGCGCATTGGGCACAGGACGCGCGTTTTTTTGGCCGAAACTGTTTTTCTGTCTTTGCGCACATATTCAGATTCAGAACCGTGTGCATACCGGACCCGTGCGCTCGAAAACCTGTTTGAATTGATTCGTCTGTTTTTGCGTCAGATTTCTTTCTTCCGGCAGAGCACCGCTGATTCCCAGCCGTCCGGGGTGAATCCGGCGGAGGCGTAGAGGGCGGAGGCGGGGGCATTGTCCTCCCTCAGCCAGACGACGGCGCGGAGGCCTGCTGTCCGGGCAAGGAATTCCCCGACGAGCTTTTGTCCCGCTCCTCTCCGGCGGAACTTCGGATCCACGGCAAGATGGCGGATCTCGGCGGCTCCCCGGAGGGACCTCAGGTGCAGGACTCCGGCGAGCTCTCCCGTCAGCCCCTCCCTTGCCGCGAGGATCTCCCCCCGCGCGAGGATCTCGGCGAGTTCTCCGTCGGTGGGGAGGCATCCGGTGAGGGGATCGAAGGAGGAGGCGAGGAGGGATTTTATCTCCGTCCGGTCCGGCTCGCCGGGTCCCGCGGGTCCGACGGAAAAGGTAGAATCCCTGTCGGGAGCGGGGGAGATCGGTACGTCCATCGGACGGTCCATCGGACGGTCCATCGGACAGTCCTTCGGGCGGGTCATGCGGATCCGGCGGAACAGCGGATCGAACCCGGAGCGGCGGAAAATCGCTTCGGCCTCCGCCTGTTTCGGGTCCCCGGCGCGTCCCGGGATCTCGGCGACGGCGGTTTTGAGGCCGCGCAGGAATTCCGGTGGCAGTTCTTCCGGGATCGGCGGGGTCAGCAGCCAGTTCAGCCGGACGAAATCCCCCCGGTCCCGGACGAGGATCACGCCCTGCCCGATCTTCACGGCGTAGAGGGTCCCCGCTTCGATCTCCCGGCGGCAGTCCTCCGGCGATGGGATGCCGTTCGAGAGGACCCCCGTGGTCAGCGCGGAGGTGAGCAGGGGGGAGAGGTCAGAGTAGGCTTTTATCTTCATTTTGTCACAGTCCGAAATTCCTTTTCAGCGCAGCCCGGTCGATTTTTCCATTTGCGTTGTGGGGGAGGGCTTTCATCGGACGGTAATCGTTCGGGATCATATACCGGGGCAGGCGTTTCCCGAGCTCCCCGGCGATCTCCTCCTCCTTCGCGGAACCGCTGTACACGCAGATCAGCCGGTCCTCCTTCGCGTCGAACAGGCAGACGGCCTCCCCGATCCCCCCGACCGCCGCCAGCGCGGATTCGATCTCCCCGAGCTCGATGCGGTATCCGGCCCGCTTGATCTGGTCGTCGGCCCGGGCGAGGAAGACGAGATTCCCGTCCCCGTCCTTTTTCGCGATATCCCCGGTGCGGTAGAGAGGATCGGGGTAATGGGGGTTCAGGGGATTCTGCACGAAGGCGCGGGCTGTCTTTTCGGGGTCGTTGTAATACCCCTTTGCGAGGCCGGTCCCGCGGACGCAGATCTCGCCGGGCTCTCCGTCGGGCACGGGGCGGAGGTCTTCGCCGAGAAGAAGGATCTCCATGTTCCGGCAGGCCTTTCCGATGGGGACCGGCTCGCCGTCGCGGTATTCCTTCTCCGGGTCGATGGGGAACCAGGCGCAGTCCACCGTGACCTCCGTGGGTCCGTAGAGGTTGATAAACCTGCACTCCGGCAGAGCCCGCCGCCAGATATTGAGGTGCGCCGCCTGGAGCGCTTCCCCGCCTAGGATGATCTTTCTGACGGTGTGGGGGACTTCCCTTTCGAGAACGCCGGACACCGCGGTCATGCGGAAGGCGGAGGTGGCCCAGATCAGGGTGGTGACCCCGTGTTCATTCAGCGCGCGGACGAGGAGGAGGGGGAAGGAGAAGCACTTCGGCCCGAGGATCACGCAGGACGCGCCGAGCTTGAGGGTCTGGTACAGGTCCTTGACGGAGAGGTCGAAGTGGAAGGGGGCCTGATTGCCGAGGACGTCGTTTTCCGTGACGCCGCAGGCCTCCGCCATCCATTCGGTGAAGTCGATGACGCTCCGGTGGGAGACGGGGATGCCCTTCGGCCTTCCGGTGGATCCCGAGGTGAAGATCATGTAGGCGGGATCGGCGTCGAGGATCTTTTCGCGGCGTCCGGCGAGCGTCGCTTCCGTCTCCGGCGGGACTTCCGATTCAGTCCGGTCCTGGGGCAGGAGGGGGGCGAATTCGGCGAGCCAGGCGAAGGGATCGGCTTTTTCCGCCGGGACAAGGATCAGGGCGGGGCGGAGATCCTCCATCAGGGCGCGCATCCGCTCGGGCGGGGTCTTGGCGTCGACGGGGACGTAAAAGCTCCCGGCAGCCAGCGCGCCGAGCATCCCGACGACGGGTCCGGCCGATCTGGACGCGATCACCGCGACGGGTCTGTTGAAGGTCCCGGGGGTCTCTGCGACGGATAATCCGACGGCGAGGGCGCGGGCGTACAGTTCCCCGAAGGTCAGGCTCTGCCGCTCGTCGGAGAAGGCGGTTTTCCCGGGCAGTCTCCGGGCTGTGGATTCGAGGTAGTCGAAAAGGTTTCTCTGATAGCCGTTCATGCGTGGAGGCCTTTCGATGGTTGATACGGTATTATAACACGGATCCGGCGGTTTGTCCAGTGGGAGACCGGAGCCGCGGAGGAGCTTTACGGGCTTTTCTTCACAGTATCACACCGCCGGGGACTTTTCAAGGCGGAAGATGTAAAAAAACCGTCCGGGGGACCTTTTCGGGGGTCGGCTCGGACGGTCGATTCGTAATTTTGGAAAAGAGGCGCTTTCCGGATCCGCTGATCGGGGATCCCCGCCGTCCGTTTCTTATGCGGAACGGGCGGTCTGCGGGCTTATTTCAGCATCCCGGCGAGGATATTCTTCGCTTCCTTCAGGGCGTCGGCGATCTTTGAAAGATCCTTGCCGCCGGAGGTCGCGCTGTCGGGTCTGCCGCCGCCCTTTCCTCCGGTGACCGCGGCAACAGCGCCGAGCAGTTTTCCGGCATGGGCTCCGGCTTTGACGGCATCCGCTCCGGCCGCGCCGACGAAGTTGAGCTTCTCCCCGGCGGTGACGGCGAGGACGACGACGAGATCGGGATATTTATCCTTGAAGGTGTCGCAGAGCGCCCGGGCGGAATCCATTCCGGCTCCTCCGAGGTCCGCGGCGACGAGACGGACGGCTCCCACCGTTTCGGCTCCGGCGAGCAGGCTGTCGGCTCTGGAGGCGGCGAGCTTCTGGTTGAGGCTGTCGATCTCCTTCTTCTGGCGGCTGATCTCGGCTCCGAGGGCGGCGGCTCTCTGGGGCATATCGGCGGGAGATCCGGCCTTGAGGGCTTTCGCGGTCTCGCCGATGAGGCTCTCGCGCTCCGCGATCAGGCCGAGGACTCCGCGTCCGGTGACGGCTTCGATCCTGCGCACGCCCGCGGCGACGGAGGATTCGGAGACGATCTTGAAGAGGCCGATGTTCGCGGTGTTGGCGCAGTGGGTGCCGCCGCAGAGCTCGACGGAGAAGTCTCCCATCTTCACCATGCGGACGAGGGCGCCGTATTTCTCTCCGAAGAGGGCCATCGCGCCTTCCTTCTTCGCGGTCTCCATGTCGGTCTCGACGGTGGTGATCGGGAGGGCGGCGAGGATCTGCTCGTTGACGAGATTTTCGACCTCGGAGAGTTCTTCCGCGGTGAGGGCGGCGAAGTGGGTGAAGTCGAAGCGCATCCGCTCGGCGTTGACAAGCTGGCCGGCCTGTTCGACGTGGGTGCCGAGGATCTTTCTCAGCGCGGCCTGCATGAGGTGGGCGGAGGAGTGGTTGCGTCTGGTGCTGTCCCGGTTCGCCGTGTCGATCTTCGCCGTGACGGTGTCGCCGACGGAGAGGACGCCTTCTTTAACGGCGGCATGGTGCAGGAACACGCCGTCGGATTTCTTGGTGTCTGTGACGGTCAGCACGGCTCCGTTTCCGGAGATCGTGCCGATGTCGCCCGCCTGTCCGCCGGATTCCGCGTAAAAGGGGGTGCGGTCCAGCGCGATCATGCACTCGCCTTCGGAGATCTCGTCGGCCGGTCCCTCTTCGGTGAGGATGGCGAGGACCTTCGCTTCGGATTCGTTTTCGTCATATCCGGTGAATGCGGTGGCGGGGAGGTTGGCGAGGGCGGTCTTGTCGGCTCCCGCCCAGCCGGAGACATTGGCTCTCGCGGCTCTGGCTCTGTCCCGCTGTTCCTTCATCAGCTCGGCGAAGCGTTCGTTGTCCAGCTCCAGCCCTGCCTCCTCGGCGATCTCCCGGGTGAGGTCCACCGGGAATCCGTAGGTGTCGTAGAGGCGGAAGCTGTCGTCGCCGGAGATCACGGTCTTCCCCGCGTTCCTGGCGTCGGCGATCAGTTCGCTCAGTTTCGAGAGTCCGGCGTCGATGGTGGCGTTGAAGCGGTCCTCCTCCATCGACATGACTTTCTTGATATAGTCGGCCTTTTCGCCGAGTTCGGGATAGCCCGCGACGTTTTCTTCGATCACCACGTCGCAGACGTCCGTGAGGAATTCTCTTCCGATGCCGAGGAGCTTCCCGTGGCGGGCGGCTCTGCGCAGGATCCGGCGGAGGACGTAGCCCCGGCCTTCGTTGGAGGGGATCACGCCGTCGGAGATCATGAAGGTCGCGCCGCGGACGTGGTCGGTGATGACGCGGATGGAGACGTCCCGGTCGTGGTCCTCGCCGTAGGGTTTGCCGGAGATCTCCACCACCCGGTCGAGGATCTTGCGGACGCCGTCGACCTCGAACATGTTGTCCACTCCCTGCATGACGCAGGCGAGGCGTTCGAGCCCCATGCCGGTGTCGATGTTCTTGTGCTCGAGCTTTTCGTAGGTCCCGTCGCCCATGTTGTTGAACTGGGTGAAGACGTTGTTCCAGATCTCCATGTAGCGGTCGCAGTCGCATCCGGGACGGCAGTCGGGCTTGCCGCATCCGTATTTCTCGCCGCGGTCGAAGTAGATCTCGGAGCAGGGTCCGCAGGGTCCCGTGCCGTGCTCCCAGAAATTGTCCTCCTTGCCGAGGCGGGTGATGCGCTCAGCGGGGATGCCGATCACCTTGTTCCAGAGATCGAAGGCCTCGTCGTCCTCGATATAGACGGAGGGATAGAGCTTCTCCGGCGGGATCTCGAGGACCTCGGTGAGGAATTCCCACGCCCACGGGATCGCCTCGGCCTTGAAGTAGTCGCCGAAGGAGAAGTTGCCGAGCATTTCGAAATAGGTGCCGTGGCGGGCGGTGTGTCCCACGCGCTCGAGGTCGGGGGTGCGGATGCACTTCTGGCAGGTGCAGACGCGGTGGCGGGGCGGTTCCACTTCGCCGGTGAAATACTTCTTCATCGGCGCCATGCCCGCGTTGATGAGCAACAGGGATTTGTCGTCCCGCGGGATCAGGGAGAAGGAGGGCAGACGCAGATGCCCCTTGGATTCAAAGAAGGAGAGGAATTTCTCTCTCAGGTCGTTGACCGAAGTCCATTGCATGATCGGATTGCTCCTTGTAGGGTTTTTCTGTTTCTAAAAGAATATTATACCACAATGCAGGGGGGATTGCAAGGGGGAATGAGGAATTAGGAATGAGGAGTGAAGAGTGATAGGTGTTTGTCCGCATCGGGGGAGGGCTTTGCGGGATTTTTGTTTTTTGTATGGGAGCGCTTCGCTGGGATGGAAGGGGACGCGCGGACTTGTATCGAAAACCGCTTCACTCCCTTCGCGCGCTTTGACAGATTGCGGATTTGACGGGCTGAACATGGAGCCAACCCGGCTTGATCGCCGAAGTGCGGTTGAACCCGTGCGCAGAACAAGTTCTGCGGCCTTGCGGCAGTGATTCAGGCGCGCATTGAAAGGGGACAGCGTGCAGTCGGTCGGGATAATGTTTCACGTGAAACGATTCCTTTTTCTGCGAATGGTTCATGTGGAACGGTCGTGGGGCTTTTCCCCGTCAGACAGGCCGCCGCACATCCCATTTCGCCCTCACGTTGTCATTCTGAACGAAGTGAAGAATCTGCGCACATGAAAGGATAAGCCGTAGTTTCAGTCGGAAGGCAGTCTTGATTTCTCCTGCGAGAATTCTCCGACTATGACTGCGGCTGTATGATGAAGCGCAAAGATTCTTCGTCGCAGGCTCCTCAGAATGACAAAGAAAAGCGGAACGATGGGGGCAGCCGTCCGGAATGAAGAAATGTTTCACGTGAAACATCGCGTCCTCCTCCGCACTTTGTCCCCTTTCAATGCGCGCCTGAATCACCGGCGGAGCCCGCAGGACTTGTCCTGCGCATGTTTCAACCGCACTTCGACGATCAAGCCGGGTTGGCTCCATGTTCCGGCTCGTCTGGCTTGAATCTGTCAAAACGCGCGGGGATCGGCTGATTCACAAGCTGAACGGCCGCGCGTCCCTTCCATCCCAGCGAAGCGCTCCCATATAAAAAACATAAATCTTGCACCGCACAAAATCCAGCCTGCCGCGTCAAAATCAAGGCAGCAGCAGTTTCGGAGGCTGATCCCACGCTTCCTGCTCGAACCAGAGATTTTCCTCGGATTCGGTGCAGAAGCGGATGATTTCGGGATTTTCGAGGGGCGTTCCGTCGGCGTCGGCATAGAGCTCAGCGGTGAGGATATCCGCGTTCCGGTAGCCGCGCGCGTATGTGAGATCCCGGATCCAGCCGCCGCGGCACCAGAAGCCGTCCGTGTTCACGGTCTGATTCTCATAGTCGTCCCCGTTTGCGCGGTAGGCGGTCAATCCCACGACCCGGCCGTTCTGCTCGATGCGGAGGGCGGCTTCGACGCTCGGTACGTAGGCGTCGGAGGAGGAATCGAAGATCAGGACCACGTCCGCGAACCGGCCCGCCCCTTTGAACTCCTCGCCCGTCAGGGACTGGGTCCAGTAGTAGGGCTGTTCCCTCGCGGCTTCGTCCCCGCCCGAGGAGGATTTCTGCTTTTTCTCGACCTCGGCGCGCTTTTGTTCCCATTCATCCCGGACGCTTCCGCCGGAGGGATCCAGATCGACGGAGCATGTCTCCGGGAAGGTGGGCCCCTCCTCGTCCCGTCCGTAGTAATCCGGGGCGGGATCTTTCCTTTCGAAGGTAGCCGACGCGAGGGCCGCGCAGTCCCTGAACGCCTCGGATCCGACGCTCTGCACGCCGCCGCCGAACCGGACCGCCGCGAGCTTTTCGCATCCGCTGAAGGCCCCTTTCCCCACCGATTCGACGGATCCGGGGATCGAGAGCGTCCCGGAAAGACCCGCGCAGCCCGAGAAGGCGTACCCGCGGATGCTCAGAAGCGAATCGGGCAGTTCGAGAGAGGTGAATCCCGCGCAGGACCCGAAGGCCCCGCTTCCCACGGCGCTGAGCTTCGGCGGCAGGACCAGAGCGCCCGTGAATCCGGCGGAGGAGAAGGCCATGTCCCCGATGATCTCGAGGCTGTCGGGGAGGTTCAGGGTCCCGGTCAGCCCGGTGCATCCCCGGAAGGTCTGTTCGCACAGGATCCGCAGTCCCGCGGGGAGTTTCAGGGAGTCGAATCCCTCGTCCCCGTAAAACGCCGATTCGCCGATGAAGGTCACGCTGTCGGGGATCGAGAGGGGACCGCGCATCTTTTTGAGCCCGGCGAAGGCGTAGGGTCCGATCCATTCGGGGGAGCCCTCGAAAGTCAGCGTCCCGTCGAGAGATCCGCAGTACCCGAACGCGGTGTCGCCGATGCCCTTCACGCCCTTCGGGATCACGATGTCCCCCCGGAGGGATTCGCAGGAATTGAAGCAGTTGTCGGGGATCAGGCTGAGGTTGGCGGGCAGGCGGAGGGTCCCGTCGAATCCGCTCTGGGAGAAGCAGTAGTCCCCGATCTCCGTGAGGGAGTCCGGGAGGATCAAATCTCCCCTCAGTCCCGTGCACTCGTTGAACGCCACCCGGCCGATCTTCCCGAGCCCTTCGGGGAAGTTCAGGGTCCCGGTCAGCCCGGTGCATTCGTGGAAAGCCTCGTCGCCGACGGTTTTGAGGTTCTTCGACAGCACGAGCCCCGTGAGCCCCTCGCACCGCACGAAGGCGTAATTGCCGACGGTTTCCACGGAATCCGGCAGGACCAGCGTCCCGGTCAGCTTTTCGCACCCGTAGAACGCGAAATCCCCGATCTCCCGGAGGGTGGAGGGGAGTTTCAGTTCCCCTTTCAGCTTATGGTTCGAATAGAACGCGGATCTCGCCACGGAGGTCACGCCCTCTTCGATGACGAGGGAGCGGATGGGGAAATCGCTCCACTGGAATTTCTCCGCGGTCACCATGTCGCCGGTCCCCGAGATCGTCAGAGACTGGCGGCGGGCGTCGTAGGTCCACGTGAGGTTTTCCCCGCAGGTCCCGGACTGGGAGGGGATCTTGTTGCATCCGAAAAAGCCGAGAATACTCATGGCAAGAATCACCGCAAAAAGGACAGTTTTTTTCATTTCGTTTCAGTCTCCAAAAACCGGGCGGATACGGACGGATCAATCAAACCCGAAGGCCGTGAGGTAGCACATGACGCAGAAGGAGATGATCCCGAACCAGACGGCGAGGCTGATCGGGGGGACGAAGAGGACGGCGAGGACCGTTTTCACCGTATCCTTCGAGATCTTCGGCAGGACGCGGCTCCGGTACCGCTTTTCCTTCCCGTTTTCGTCGATCACGTAGATCCACGGCCGGTCGTACAGGTCGATCACCGCGAATTTCAGGATGTAGATCGGGACGACGGGGACCGCGATGCAGAACCACACCGCCGATCCGCCGAGGGTCAGGCGTTCGAAGTCGAATCCGTTGAGCAGAAGCGCGATGATGACGGGCAGGAAAAGGCCGACGACGGAGAGCAGAATGATCTTGAGGATCCGGGAGAAGGAGGTGAACCGGAGGCGCACATGCTCCCGCTTCCCGTCGAGGGTCTCGAAGAACGCGGGGGGGACCGCCGTTTTCTTGATCTCCTGCCGGTCCCGGACGAGAGCGCCTCCCACGCGCCGGAGCGGTCCGCCGGAGGAGGTGAAGATCTTATGTCCCGTCTCCACCCGGAAGGAGTTGCGCACGGTGTCGCTGAACGCGGCGAGGGTGACAATGGCGGTGATGACCCCGAGCATCCCGGTAATGAGGAGGCTCCCCTGCGCGTCCATCCCGCTGAGCCGGAAGCCCCCGTAGGCCGCGGCGCTGATGACGAGGGTCGCGAGGATCGCCTTGACCCACCAGGGGATGAAGATGTGATGGGAGGGTTTCGCCGCCCGGACGCTCACCTTGCCGGTCTGTCCGTTCACGGCCGCCGCGGTGTCCCCGGCCTGCAAATAATACGCCGGGAGCAGGACGGGCATCCGGAGGGCGGAGGTCGGATCGGTGTCGACGGTGACGGCGTCGGTCTCGAGGGTCTTTTTCACGACGGGGGAATAGTCGTTCGACACCTCGTCCCCCACCCGGCGGGCCAGTTCCCGGGCGTCGATGTCGCTCATCTTGATCCGCTGGCCCGCGGCGAACGCGAAGTCGAATTCCACCAGTTCGTCGAGCTCGTAGGGCTCCATCGCGTCCAGCAGGAGGTTGTCCAGCTGCTTCGAACAGTTGACGAAGATCCGGTCGACGTACCCGCCGCAGTGATAATTCCGCCTGGAGTCCATCCGGCTGACGGTGCAGCTGACCGGGCCTTTGACGAGCTCGTAGGGCAGATAGAAGCCCTTGAGCCGGACCGCCTCTTTTTTGAGGGCCGCGGATTCCCGCTTCGAGGCATTCTTCCGGCACCAGTCAAGGAGGCATTCCCGCGCCTCGTCTTCGGTGATGCGGAAGGGGAGGATCAGCTCCGGCATGTCCTCGGAGGCCATGTAATCCTTCCGCACGAGGGCCCGCCCGCAGAACGCGCAGGTCGAAAGAGCTTCGCTTTCCTCGAACACGAGGGCCGCGCCGCATCCCGTGCAGTTCGCCCGCATGAGACGCCGCTTCCCCGCCCCCTTGCGGATCCTCTCCTGCTGGAGACTGCGGAACCCCTGCCGCTCGGTCCGCACTTCCTCGACGCCCGTGCGGCTCCCGCAGTAGGAGCAGAGGAACTGTCCCCGGATGATGTCGTATTCCGCCGGCGCGCCGCAGTTCGGGCACCGGATATCCGCAATATTGCCTTCCCCCGCCATGATGTTCGCTCCTGTTCTGTTTGATGCAGTAAGACGGAAAAACAGTCTTTCAGTTTCATTATACACCGAAATCCCCCGCATTGCAAGAGCAAATTGAGCGGACGGAAAAAGCCCGCTCGGAGCCGAAACTTCCGGGTGGGACGGGAGGGCGGGGAAAAAACGAGCCGGGACGGATCCTCGGAATTCGAA
>Ga0310695_10011496_pt1 | contig 12633 bp, 11 predicted proteins | sample RumenRJG_04DNA_FD_203882 | JGI IMG/M metagenome (GOLD analysis project Ga0310695, IMG submission 203882) | Bovine rumen microbial communities from Lethbridge, Alberta, Canada - RJG_04 (v2) (version 2) | ecosystem: Host-associated > Mammals > Digestive system > Stomach > Rumen | place: Canada...
ATGTGATCCTCCTCTTCTTCTCCGGACATGGTGCGAAAGAGGGTGCGGAGACTTACTTCTTGTCATGCAATGCGGAGAGCAATGACCTCTTCTCTTCCGCGGTCGACTTCGATATCATCCGTAGCGCCTTGAAGAGAATGAAGGACAAGAAATGTAAGATCATCATCTTCATGGATGCGTGCCACTCAGGTTCGATGTATGGCATCAGAGGTGCCGCCGAGACCTTCTCCATGGCAGAGCCTGACATCATCGGATTCTACTCCAGCACCGAGGCGCAGAAGTCCAACGAGTCCGAGCAGTGGGAGAACGGTATCTTCACGAAGGCATTGCTCGAAGGTATAAAGGGTAAGGCAGTCGATGAGGAAGGAAACATCACGTTGGATGCTTTGGAGCTCTACATCCGCAACCAGGTAAGGCAAGCGACCAACGGAAGGCAAATGCCTATCTTCGAGAACAGACAGGGTAACTTCATCCTCTTCGAGAAGAAATAGTTTGGCATATGTTTTGCACTAATTTTAGTATATTAGTATACATTAATAAGAAAGGAGTTTAATATGAAGAAAAGTTTTTTGATAGCGCTTTTGTCGATGCTGGTTAGCCTCGTCTGCGCACAAGATATCTACGTCTACTCCGTCATCGGAAAGGCGGAGAAGCAAGCGAACGGGAAGTGGGTGGCTCTACAGAAGAGAGATCCGCTCCAGCTGACGGATATGATCCGTGTGGATAACAACTCTGCGTTGTCTTTCATCGACCGTAAGGCGGAGAAGATCTATTCCATCTCCCAGAACAACGGTCAGAAGGTGAGCGAGCTGATCGCCAACTACAAGAGCAAGCAGAGCTATGCCTCCAACTTCGTCTCCCATGCCTCCAAATCACTTTTCAACGGAGGATCGGATAGAATCAGCCATGAGGCCGCCGGTTGTACCTACCGTGGAGATATTATCGAGAACGATATCGCAAAAGCTATTTTGGCTAAGCACAATGGTAGTCCATTGGGCTCCATGAACAATGCCAAGACCGATTACGCCATCTCATTCTCTATCCTCGACAGAAGAACTAAGGCCGAGTTGGAGGGCGTTGTAGCCTTGGATAGCCAGGCTGTCTTCAGAATCAAGAATAGCAGCGACACCCCGTTGTACGTGAACATCCTCGACATCAACAAGAACGGTGAGAAGTATGACTGCTTACCAATCGACGATGCCACGACGATGTCCCACCTGCTCATCCCTGGCAATTGTACGATCGATTTGACCACGTACCCTGTGGAGTTCTCCGAGCCAGTAGGAATCGACAATCTGATCCTCATCGCGACAGAGGTGCCATATGACCTCCGTCAGGTGATGAAGTACTTCGATAAGGCGGATGCTTCCAAGGTTCAGTCGTCCAATTATCCTGTAGGTGTTTATTGTAAAAAAATTGAAGTAAAACAATAAATTTATCGATTTGGAAAGTTTGGCACGCTTTTTGTACTATACTTAATGGCGTTGTGAAATGCTTTCCTTATAAATTTGTAGTTTAGTTCTAATTTGCGTTTTTTAAAAAGAAAAGCCATTCCATTCGGGTGGCTTTCTTTTTTTATCAGGGAATACAAACCTGTCTCCATAAGAAGATAAATGAAAAGAATATTTCTGGCTGGATGGACTTGTAGATTTTACTATTCCAACGAAGATCACATTGGTTCTAACGAAAAAAGGCCGACTCCTTTAGGAATCAGCCTTTTTTGTGTGGTACCACCAGGAATCGAACCGGGGACACAAGGATTTTCAGTCCTTTGCTCTACCAACTGAGCTATGGCACCAACTTTTTGTTTTTGCTCTGCAAAGGTAGGGACTTTTCTTGAAGTGGCAAATTTTTTCGGGTTATTTTTTAATATTATTTTTTACATATCTGATAATCAACTATATTTGTATATATATTGAGTAATTAATGGAGGATGACATGGGCTATAAGGAAGAAGAAATAGAGGTGGAGGGGATTGGAAAAGTTACTGTTTCCTATAGCATAAGGGCGAAATATATATCCATTAGGATAAAACCGAAGCAGATTATACTGGTTGTTCCCAGGCGGAACACCTTGAGGGATGCACTTTTTTTCTTGGATAAGAAAAGGGAGTGGATAAAAAATGCGCTGAAAAAGAATGAGGAACGGTTGTCTAAAAACCAGGTGGCAGAATTAGATGAGACAAGTGAGTACAAGACATTGACGTTTACGGTGCGTATTGTGCGGGTGGAGGGCGTCCATTTTCAGTCGTCATTGAAAGATGGGGTGCTCACCATCTCATGTCCGAGGAGCGTCGACATAAAGACGGACAATGTCCAGACACTCATCCGGAAGGTGATAGAACGAGCCATGATGGCGGAAGCGAAACGTGTTTTGCCGGAAAGGCTATCGTATATCGCACAAAGATGTGGTCTACGATATGTAAGCTGCCGCATCCGCAATGTGCGGTCCATATGGGGCAGTTGCACAAAAGAAAGCCACATCAGTCTGAATTTATACCTGATGCGGCTTCCACAACATTTGATAGATTATGTTCTAATTCACGAGTTATGCCATACTGTGGAGATGAACCACAGTGATCGTTTCTGGGCGCTTGTGGACTCCTTCACCGGAGGGATCTCGAAAGAACTCAGGAAAGAGCTCCGCAACTACCACCCAGGTATCTGAAAATCCGTTCGCCTACAGAAAGGGGTTGCCCCCATCAGACGAATCAACCATCATCAGAGGAATGACCTACTCCTGATGTCTCGAAGAACCAATATGCTTTAACTCGAAATAGAGGTCGCTTCTCTGACTAAGATGTCCATCCTTATAATTCCAATAATCGGCTATATCCATGAAATAATATCCATAGATATAATTACTCGTTGTTTTGGTGATATCGATGCAAGCGATATCCGATTGCCAACGTCCTCCATAGTTCAGCGCAACAACGCTATAAGCGTCGTCCAGCCAATACCACTCGAACTCATAGGTTCTCTGATACTCACCCTTATAATAAAATTCCTCGTAGCCATATTTGAAGCCATTCTCCTCATAGAAGAAAAATCTGCTGAAGTAATTCTCCTGCCCATAGTATTCCTTAAGAGGTAGAACACCTTCCCAACATACGCCAGTAAGAATCATTCTTTCCATCTCCTCCTCCTTCTGACAGGAAGAAAAACTGCTAACGAACATCACCGACAGCATAAGAGCGATGATATTTTTACATAGAATTTTCATAAACAAGCACTTTTTAAGTATTTCAACAAATAACATTCCCGTAATAATTCATTACGACTCTATACAAAGTTAAAAAAAACAACCAGAAATGCAATCAATGAAAGACTTTTTTAGCACATGCATGCTCCGCCCACAGACTTCGGTGGGATCCGATTCCTGCCCAAAAGAAGAATATTCAGGAGAAACAATTTGACAACCATGCGGGGAAATGATGCGACATGATTACCCTAAGTAGTTGAAAAACAATGGAATGACAGAGCAAAGACAAAGGCATAGAAAACCTTCGTCAACGTGTCGAGACCGATTTTCAATTAAAAAATGGAGAATCTATAGAACAACAATATGACCCGATGATTTCTACAACAACGTTTAATCAATGTGGTCTATTTTGTCGTTATAATCCAATTTAAACGATAATCCATCCCCTTCCGCCGTAATAGACACGGAATAGGTTCCATCTTCGTTCGAGCTAATCTTCGCATTCGCGCTTCTTAACTCACGGAGTTCGGATGCCCCCCACTCATTGATGACATTCAAGCTATTAGGTCCCATTGTCGCGACAGAATAGCTCTCCATGCTCAAATTGGAGAAGAGCACCTGCAGGTAATTGGCCCCACAATTTTCACCCACGTTGAGGTCATATTCCTTATTCAACTCAGACTCTTTCATCACAAGATTAACCGTCAACTCCTTATCTGTGGTGATAGCTCTGAAATTCAAACCAGATTCCATGGATAAATACGTATCCGTAGCATGATAATTAACGCCATTCACAACGATTAAGCGTTTCAGGGATTGATCCTCCGCAATTTCTTCGCCTCCCTTTTCACAAGAACAGAGGGCAACAACACACATGAAGAATGTTGCCCCTAAAGCGATAAAGTGTCTCATAATAATAGTTTAATTACAATAAATACCACATTCACAAATGGTTGAATGCACCACAAATATACAATCTTATTTCGAAATACAAGATAAGGATGCGAAAAATACAACAAGAAATACGCCACAGAAATTATTTTTTTATTTTTGTGCGGAATTATTTGAACCAAACTACTGAATGTATGAATAAACTTACTCTTATAATATTATTCATAGTGCTGCATACGCTACACGTAAACGCACAAACTTTCCCCAATTACATCGCACATGGAGGAGGTGCGGCTGGCGTGATAGAAAATTGCACCTATAGCAATAGCAAAGAAGCTATACTTCAATCCATCGAGCGTGGATATACATTTATAGAGATAGACATGGACACGACATCCGAAGGGATTCTTGTGGCATCCCATGATTGGAAAAGTTTTCACATAAACACAAGACGACCGGAATTAGGCGACAGCATGTTTTCCGTTGAATCCTTCAAATCCGAGCTCATTTGTGGGAAACACACCCCTATAACCATCGATGAGGTGGTGGAAATTCTACTGGAACACCCCTCAGTTTTTCTAATAACAGACAAAATATCGAACGTGGACATACTAGACCGCAGTTTGTCGGGGATCAGGGACAGAGTCTATGTGGAAGCGTTTTCCATGGAGGATTTCATTCGCTTAAGGGAAGTGGGATATCATCCGATGTATTCTCAACGTGCAGAGAATCTCGCATGGCTCATTGTCGAAAATCTTCTGGATGGCACAGCCAGAATTGATTTCATTGTGGATGATACAAACGATAATTTCAAGGAAATATCACGCCTAAGATGTCTGATGCCTTTTAAGGTAGCAATGTATACGAGCAATTCGAAGGATTTTGTCGACGAGCATCTAGGGAAAGACATCGATCTGATTTATACGGATTACTACAACCCGCAAACAGGAAGATTTAATTGGGATGAATAAATAAAAAGAGAGATCATGATTAAGCTGACACAAAGATTTTTTGCAATTATCGGGGTACTATTATCAACTGTCCCCTCTTTCGCTCAATCATGGGAGGGAGAAGGAACAGAGTATTCTCCCTATCTCATAAAATCAGCCGCCGATTTACAACAACTCGCACAAAAAGTCAACAGAGGGAATGAATGTGAAAATCTTCATTTCAAGCTAATCAATGACATTGATATGTCCTCCGTATGCAACGTCTCTCTGGGAGATTGGAATTCGATAGGGTCAATTGACACCTACTTTGAAGGTTCCTTCGATGGTGATGGCCATACGATAAGCAACCTTTACTCAAGATCCGGAGGGATAAACTACAAAGGATTATTTGGGCACATCGGGCCCCAAGGGAGCATTTCCAACCTGAAAGTGGAAGGTGTCATGTACGCTTCCTTTTGGGCTGGTATGCTGGCAGGCGCAAACGGTGGGAAAATCTCCAATTGCGAAGTCATAGGCGGAGAAGTGGAGGCGTACAAATGTGCCGGAGGTATCGTGGGCGGTAATTTTGGTATCATCAAAAACTGTAAAAACAAGGCAACTATTCAAAGCACGCTTACAACAGGGGGCATTTGTGGCTATAATTATGGCGGATTATATGGTTGTGAAAACTCAGGGGAGATATACGGATACAATGGAGCAGGAGGTTTGACTGGCTACAACGGGGGTATCTCCTCCGGCAACAATTGCCATAATGTTCCCATGGGAATCATCCAAAACTGTTCCAATACCGCCTTTGTTTCCGGAAGAAAAAAAGTCGGCGGAATTACAGGTAGAAACGATGGACTCATCTTCAACAATTTCAACAACGGCGACCTGAACGCAAACGAACAGGCGGGAGGACTAGTCGGTTATAATGGTGGCTTTGACGGAGTCGATGGATATATTTATAATTGCTACAACACCGGAGAGGTGTCCGCTTCCATCTCGCAAGCAGGAGGCGTGGTTGGCGTGAATAATTCCATTGGAGACATCTTTAACGTATACAATTCGGGGAAGGTCCTTGTGCCAGAATCTGGCGGCTCCCTGGTAGGGACCAATGAGGGTAACTTGAACCATAGCTATGTGATCGGAGAAGCTTCTGATCTAATGGCGGAGAATACCGGATTCATCAAAGACTGCGGAATAGTCTCCTTGGATAGCTTACCACAACTCACTGCGGATTTAAACCAATGGGTAAATGACCAGCACAACACCCCGTTCTCCCATTGGGAATGCCTAAATGATAGCAGCTTGCCATCATTCTCAGATTCCCAGGCTTTTTTCCATAACGTATTGGTCTATAATTTCCATGGCGTAATAAAAGAGGACTTACTGGCCTTCGCTGAAGGAAACGAAGTGACACTGTCACTCATACCCGATTCGGGATATATCCTATATAACGTAGTAGCTATGTATAAACAGGACACTATACCTGTAATGACGACAAACGATCAAATAAAGTTCCAAATGCCAGGAGGTGATGTTTCCATCTACTTCAATTGGATAGAAAGCACAACGATCAACCCCTCCTCCCAAGCGGAAAAATCTAACCTAAAGGTGTCAGGAGGCCGGGATTTACTATTTCTCTGGGTGGAAGAAGATTTAGACATTCAAATTTACACGATATACGGACAAATCGTGCGCCGATTCCACATGGAGAGTGGCGAACATAAATCCATCAAACTTCCAGCGGGAATGTATGTGGTAAATGGGAAGGAAGCCTTCATTTGGTGATTCAAACCTATTTTGATCACCTCCATATAACACGACTCCAACTATAGCGGACGTCAGAGAATTGACAATTTCAAGATACCGGTAGCACTCCTCTCATTGAGAGAAGTGTTGTGTTTTTATCGTAGTTCATTATGTTATCACCATAAATTTATTATTTTTGCCGTACAAACTTCAAGTTTGCTCTACTTTGAAAAACATAATATACAATTAAGAACATAACACATATACCAAAATGAAAAACATTCACACACTATTTTTGTCCAGTATGTTGGCGATCTTGGCGAATATCCCCTCTTCTATGGCGGATCCATCGCGAGGACTATGGGCATGTCAGACAGTTAAGAACGACAACGTGTTCGTCAGCTGGCGAATGAGAGGAACGGATGCGCCGAAATCCACCTCTTACAAACTATTTGCGGATGGACAGTTGGTGAATACCTTCACCGACCGCACAAACACTATGCTTTCCAAAAATTACGCGAATTCGACCTTCTCCGTGGAGGTCTATGATAAAAATGGCGAAATGATTGATTCGCAGGAGGGCGTGAAGTGTGACGGCAACTTCTTTCATCAGGTCAAACTGAGCCGTCCACAACCTTATCAGATGAACAATACTTCCATCACCTATACGCCTAACGATTGCTCCGCCTTCGATATGGACGGAGATGGTGAACAGGAGATTATCGTGAAGTGGGAGCCTTCGAATGCGGGAGAGACAGCCAAACAGACTGGACCACAGATCCTTGATTGCTACAAGCTGGATGGTCAGAGATTATGGCGGATCGACTTTGGTCCGAACGTGTTGGCGGGATGTCGCTTCACCTTCCTCTGCTACGACTTTGACGGCGACGGATATGGAGAGTTGATCGCCAAAACGGCACAGGGCAGCAAGGATGCCACTGGAAATTTCCTTTCCAAAGGTGTCGCGCAAGGGGCTAACCATAATGCCTCTTCCGTCAACTCCGCAGGTGTCATCACAGACGGTGGCAAGGAGTGGATCACTTGCTTCGATGGACGCACGGGTAAGGAGTTGGCCACAGTCGATTATTGGCCGTACTTTAATATTCAAAGGGATTGGGCTGACCCGAGAGAGGGTAAAACGGATGGTAACCAATACGGACACAGGGGAAACTGGATGAAAGCGTGCGTGGCCTTCCTCGATGTGAACGGTAATCCAAAGCCTTGCGCAGTGACCACGAGAGGCATCTATGGTTATTCGTACGCCGCCGCCTACACATGGGACGGAAACAACCTGCAGCAACTGTGGAAACATACTTCCGACCAACTGGACCAGGGCATCTATGGAGAAGGAGCACATAGCATCACTTGTGGGGATGTGGATGGCGACGGATTCGATGAGATCATCGTCGGAGCCGCCGCACTCGACCATGATGGCAAGTTGCTCTGGCGCACAGGCTATGGACATGGTGACGCGACGCATTTGGGTGAATTTGATCCGAACCACGATGGGATGGAGTATTTCATGATCACGGAGGGGGAAAATGCGCCATACGACGGAGTGCTTCTTGATGCGAGGACAGGTAAAGTGCTTCGGGGGAAGAACCAGACTGGTGGTGATACCGGAAGAGGCATCATCTTCGATTGTGACGATCAATATGACGGGGCGGAGGCTTTCGTCTGGAGCAACGCATACCTCTTCTCGGTGACGACCGGAAAAGATATCGCCGAGTGGCACACGGGTTCCACCAAAAACAGTTCCATCAACTTCTGCATCTATTGGGACGGCGATCTGCTCCGTGAATACCACGACCGCTCCCATATCGACAAATGGAACTCGAGGACCAAGACGTGGGACCGCGTCATAGACGTCTGGCAATATGGCGGTGGAGCAAACAATAACAATAGCACCAAGTATAACCCTTGCCTGCAATGTGACCTATACGGTGATTGGCGTGAGGAGGCCGTCTACTGGGCGGAAAGTGGCAACGATTGTTACCTGAACATCTACACTACCACAACAGAAAGCCAATATAAGTTGCCGTGGTTGCGTGACGACCATGTCTACGATATGGCCATCGCATGGCAAAACTGTGGATATAACCAGCCGCCTCACCTCGGATATAGTCCGGTGGATTATTACAAGAACCTAGCCAATATGAAGGAGCCCGCTTCCCTCGTTAAGAAGGGTGAAGGAGAGGCCTCCCAAGAGGTTACCCGAGGAGATGAGATTGTCCCATTCTATTATACTTTCGACAACGCAAGTTCCGTCGAAGTGACTGGTTTACCGACAGGCATCAACTATAAGGTGGAGGAGAATTCGGTATCCATCAGTGGCGTGGCGAATGACGAACCAGGCGAGTATGATTATATCATCATCGCAAAAGGCGAGGGTGGCGATGCGAAGAAGACCGGCAAATTCACCATTCATGAAGGAACAGGCGTTTCCATGTTGGAGGCGGAGGATGGATGTTTGTCCATCTGCCCGAATCCGATGACTGAATCAGCGGAGGTGACGATAAATCTTCCCGCCAAACAACAGGTTGACTGGGAAATCATCGATATGGCAGGCATACGCAGGCAAAGCGGTTCATTCTTCATGGAGAAGAATTCGACCCATTTCTCCGTCGAGAGAAACACATTAGAGAATGGCACCTATCTTTTGATTGTCACGACAAAAGGGGGAAAGTATCAGAAAAGCTTGATGGTGAAGTACTGATACTATTGGATATGTAATAGAACAAATAGAAATAGAATCTTAACCAACGGCCCAGATAGACCCTTGAATTCGGGGGCTATTTTGGCCGTTTGTCTTAATTTACCTGTACAAACTATCTACTTCGAAGCCTATTTTGATACATCTCATAAACGAACGCATCTTCCATATTAATTCTATTTCACAGAAAAAAGGATAGTAATCTATTAAATCAAAAGTGAACCACTGTCCTTTCCTTATGGATTGAACTTTCCGAACTTTTGTTTTGCAATTGCGCACAGATCTTTATTGTTCATTTTGCTTTAGTTTATATCTTTGCAATGTCATAATGATAGTGATATAGTGTTTTTGCTATCATTATGATAATTGTATAACTAAAATTATTCGCATTATGAAAAGACTAAAGAGATTGGGATTGCTTGTGTTGCTATCGTTAACCATGATCTGCCCAGTGTGGGCAAGTGAGGCAGATAGCATGTCATCAAAGGTTGAGTTCACCGTCGGTGCGGACCTAGTAAGTTCGTATTTGTGCCGCGGCGCTAAGGTGTCGGGGGCCAGTTTCCAGCCTACGTTTGGTGTTTCATACAAAGGATTGTCCCTGAGCGCATGGGCCTCCTCCGATTTTAAGACGGCAGTGAACGAGTTCGATTGGATATTGGGTTACGAGGTCGGTGGTTTCTCGATGGCGCTGACGGACTATTTCGGTCCGTATGAGGAAGGCGACACACCTAAGTATTTCGGGGATAATTCGCACATGTTGGAGGGTACGGTCGGATTCGACTTCTCCGCAGTCTGCAAGAAGTTCGCTTTGAGCATCGCATGGAACACCTACTTCCTGAATGATAAGAATGCGGAAGGGGATGAACAGTTCTCCACCTACATCGAACTGGGATACCCTGTGAACTTGAGTGCCGTTTCACTGGAATTCGCGGCAGGCTTCACTCCTTGGGAGGGCGTCTATTCCTCTAATTTCAACATGGTAAACCTTTCCCTGAAGGCGACCAAGGAGTTGAAAATCACAGAGTATTACTCCCTGCCGGTATTCACACAATTGGTCTTGAATCCTAACACGGAAAACATTTATGGTGTCTTCGGTGTCAGCTTTTAAGGAGGATTGACCATTAAACCTATTAGTCATGGAATTAAAAACTTATTAGTCATGAAAAAGATTGAAGCAATTATCCGAAAAACAAAGTTTGAGGAGGTAAAAGACGCCTTGTTGGCGGCGGATATCGAATGGTTCTCGTACTATGATGTCCGTGGAGTCGGAAAGGCGCGACAAGGACGCATCTACAGAGGTGTCGTGTATGACACAAGTGTTATCGAGCGCACATTGGTCTCCATCATCGTTCGTGACAAGAACGTGGAGCGGACGGTCGAGGCGATCCAGAAAGCCGCCTATACGGGCGAGATCGGCGACGGTAGGATCTTCATCATCAATGTGGAGGACGCCATCAGGATCAGGACGGGCGACCGCGGCGACACTGCCCTTTACAATGCCGAACAAGAGAAATGACAACAGCGAGATAAGACTCAATTAATTCAAACGATAAACAATATACTAATTATGAACACGATATTAAAACATATAACATCAAGGGCCATGCGCATCGGAGCCATAGCATGTTCGCTCTGTGCGGGTCTGCCTGCCATGGCGCAAGACGGTGCTGTGGCGGAAGTGGCGGAGGAAGCCTCTTCTGTCAGCGCGGTCGACACGATTTGGGTGCTTTTGGCAGCCATGCTGGTATTCTTCATGCAACCAGGTTTCGCCTTGGTTGAAGCCGGATTGACCAGGGCGAAGAACACGGCCAACATCCTGATGAAGAACTTCTGCGACTTCGCCGCGGGTTCCGTCCTCTATTGGGTGGTAGGCTTCTCCATCATGTTCGGCGCCGGAACGTTCATGGGATGGGGCGGATTCGGTATCGGTGGTGTGGAAAACCCTTGCGGCAACTTGCCGAAGGAGTGTTACTTCATCTTCCAAACGGTCTTCTGCGCGACGGCGGCCACCATCGTTTCAGGTGCCATGGCTGAGCGTACCAAGTTCTCCATGTACATGCTCTACTCCGTCCTGATCTCCGCTTTCATCTACCCGATCCAAGCGCACTGGTCATGGGGCGGCGGTTGGTTGAGCGAGTTGGGATTCCATGATTTCGCGGGATCCGCCGTAGTCCACTCTTGTGGTGGTTTCATCGCTTTGGCCGGCGCCATCGTTTTGGGTCCACGTTTGGGCAAATATGGAAAGGACGGAAAGACCCACGCTATTCCAGGTCACAGCTTGACCTTGGCTGCCTTGGGTGTTTGGATCCTCTGGATGGGATGGTTCGGATTCAACCCTGGATCAACGGTAGCGGCTCAAGGTTCAGTAGACCCTGAGACCTACGGAGGTGGCATCCTCGACAACATGTCCGCCATGTCCCACATCTTCGTGACGACGAACATCGCGGCGGCCATAGGAGGAATCGTGGCATTAATCTACACTTGGTTGGTATACGGAAAACCATCATTGTCAATGGTTTGCAACGGTATCTTGGCAGGCTTGGTCGGCATCACGGCAGGATGCGACTGCGTCTCCATCGGTTCCGCGGCAATTATCGGAGCCATCGCTTCCGTGGTAATGTGTTTCTCTGTCAACTTCCTTGACACGAAACTCCACATCGACGACCCTGTCGGTGCAGTCTCTGTACACGGTATGGCAGGATTCACGGGCACGATCCTCACGGGTGTCTTCGCTTACGAGGAGTGCGGATACTCAGTATTGACTCAGCTGATTGGTGAGGCCACGGTAGCGGCTTGGTCATTCGGCGTAGGATTCCTGGTATTCTTCGCGATCAAGAAGATCCACGGTTTGAGGGTTCCTAAGAGAATCGAGGAAGAAGGTTTGGATGTGTACGAACACGGAGAGTCAGCATATAACTGATATATTTACCTATAGCATCACTGAAAAAAGAGGGAGAGCGGGAAACATCACGTTTCGCCGCTCTCCCCATTTTTATCCTTACGCGACTTCCCTACTCCGCCGACGGAGCCGAAAAAAGACGCTCCTGTTCCTTACGAAGCTTCCCTCTGTTCAACGATTTCAGCATTTTATCTATCTTCTTACAACTTTTAAGGTAATCCTTGTTCTTCTCGTAATAGCGCAAA
>Ga0310695_10011497_pt1 | contig 12632 bp, 11 predicted proteins | sample RumenRJG_04DNA_FD_203882 | JGI IMG/M metagenome (GOLD analysis project Ga0310695, IMG submission 203882) | Bovine rumen microbial communities from Lethbridge, Alberta, Canada - RJG_04 (v2) (version 2) | ecosystem: Host-associated > Mammals > Digestive system > Stomach > Rumen | place: Canada...
GCGCAAGCGTATGGACCGTGCACTGCACGCCGCGCTCGCGGAGTTTTTCCCACACTTTGACAGAACCCATCGAAGAATAGCCGTCGGCGTCTCCGTGGATGAACAGGATGGGCGGTGTAGCCTTGTCGAAGGCGAAATCGCCGACAATGGTGTCGCGCTCGAGATTGCCGCCGTCCTTGTTGTGCCCGTTGGAACCGTCGGAAAGGACATACGCGGGATATATCGCGACCGCCCAGTTCACGTTGCACGGCAGGGCGTCGATTCCGTCCAGCGGCTTGTAGGATTCCGACATGGAACTTGCCGCAGCCATCAGAGCCAGGTGGCCGCCTGCGGACGAACCCATTACGCCGATCTTGTCCGGGTTCAGATTGAACTCCTTCGCCCTCGACCGCACGATCCTGACCGCGCGCTGGACGTCCTGCCACGCCGCCGCGTGCTTGGCGCGCTTTTCCGGGCGCGGCGAACGATATTTCACGGTTACGACCGTCATCCCCTGCGCGTTGAGATAGCGTCTCGCCGGCGCCACTTCGAAACTGTCGGGGGAGTTGCCTACGTAGCCGCCTCCGGACCAGATTATCTGGATCGCGTCCGTAGTGCGATTCTTGGGGAAATGCCATTCAAGATAGGGTTTGCAGAAGCGTTTCTCGCGGCCGGGCTCTTTGCCCTCGGGCCAGATGTCCTGCTTGATCTTCTTGGCGCGCGCCTTGTCCGAGGCGAAACGCTTTTCAAGCTGGATTTCCCGACCGGGCTTTCCGCACCATCCGGTCTGGCGGAGAAATTCGACCGCGCGGTCGAGTCCGAACGCACCGTGCTTTTTGCCGCGGTAGACGTGTATTTCCGCCGGGACGCCGCAACGCCGCAGTCTTTCGTATATGCGCGCCGAAGCCACGGGGGAATACGGATCCGCGCCGCCGTGCAGAAGGCACATGGAGCATGTCTTGGAATCGAACTTGAATTCCGGGGCGAGCGAAACGCCGGGGCCGGAGCCGCCTTTCGCATTGGGGACGCCCGCGCCGTCGGTCATGCCGTACGCCACGGCGAAAGCTATGGCAGTGTCTATGTTGCAGGGAATGTCGTCTATAGCGTCCACCCTGGCGTAGGCGGGCGTTTGCGAACTCGTGGCGAGAAGCGTCGCAAGATGGGAGCCCGCGGACATCGAAACGGTGGCTATCCTGTCGGGGCGGAAGCCGCGTTTCGCGGCTTCCGAGCGGATCAGACGCACGGCGCGCTGGCCGTCCTGCCAGGCGTCGAGATAGTACGGACGGCCTTTCGGGCGCGGAACGCGGTATGCCAGATTCACGCACTGGAAACCGAGCGCGGTGAATCTTTTATTCCACTCGTTCACGAGCCGCGTATCGCAGAGCGTATTGTACGATCCGCCCGAAATCAGGATCATGCAGGCGCCGTTCCTCGCGGAATCCGCGGGCGGATCCATCCATTCGATGTACGGGCTTGCGCCGTCGCCGGGCATTTTGCCCTCGGGCCACAAGGCGACGCGTTCGCCCGCGAAAACCGCTGCGGAAAACATCAACGCCGCGGAAAGGAACAGCACAATCTTGTTCATGCGCACCTCGCTTTGCGCGCCCGGAGAAATCCCTCCGGGCGCGGCATGCCGTTTGTCTGCGAATCAGTTGCAGAGGCGGTAGAGAACGCCTGCGACAACCGCGGAACCGATGACGCCCGAAACGTTCGGACCCATGGCCTGCATGAGGATGAAGTTCGTCTTGTCGTACTGCAGGCCGACCTTGTTGGAGACGCGGGCGGCCATGGGAACGGCCGAGACGCCGGCGGAGCCGATGAGCGGATTGACCTTGGACTTCGAGAACAGGTTCATCAGCTTGGCCATGAGGACGCCGGCCGCCGTGCCCACGCAGAACGCGCAGAGGCCGAGGCCGAGGATCGCGAGCGTCTGGCCGGAGAGGAATTTCTCGCAGGCGAGTTTGGAACCGACCGAAAGGCCCAGCATGATCGTGACGATGTTGCAGAGCGCGTTGGACATCGTATCGGCTATGCGCGCCACGGACGGGCCTACTTCCCTGGAGAGGTTGCCGACCATCATCGCGCCGATCAGCGGAACGGCGGAGGGCAGGAGAAGCGCGCAAAGAAGAAGCACGATGAGCGGGAAGCATATCTTCTCGATCTTCGTGACGCTGCGCAGCTGCGGCATGCGGATTTTGCGTTCGCTCTCCGTGGTGAGCAGCTTCATGATCGGCGGCTGGATGATAGGCACGAGCGCCATGTAGGAATACGCGGCCACGGCTATCGCGCCTAGCAGATCGGGCGCCAGGCGCGAAGTAAGCCATATCGCGGTGGGGCCGTCCGCGCCGCCGATGATGCCGATCGAAGCCGCCTCGCGCAGGCCGAACCCGAGGTCGGGCCAGATCGCGGTAAGCCCCAGCGCGCCGAAGAGCGCGAAGAATATGCCGAACTGCGCGGCCGCGCCGAGAAGCGCCATGCGCGGATTCGCGATAAGCGGCCCGAAGTCCGTCATCGCGCCCACGCCCATGAATATCATGATCGGGAATACGCCGGTATCGATGCCGAACGAGAAGAAGTAGTGCAGGAAGCCGCCCGGTTCGACCATGCCGCCGACCATAACAGGCAGGCCTGCGACGATCTGGATCGCGCCGCCGTGCATCATGGCGGGGGAGGTGACGCCGGAAAGCGGGCAGTTCGCAAGCAGGCCGCCGAAACCGATGGGCAGCAGCAGGAGCGGCTCGAAGCCCTTGACGATGGCCAGGTACAGAAGCAGCAGGCAGACGGGTATCATGATCATCTGCCCTACGCCGTAAGGCATGTCGAAGAGCGTTTTCACTTCATGGCCCGGAACGAAACGTCCGTTTTCGTTGAAGTAGCCGCCGTGCCATTCAAGGACGGTGCTTCCGCCGTCCTGCTTGAGGACGGTTTTCCCGTCCGGGAAAGTCTGGGCGGTGAAGCCGCGCAGAGGATGCCCCTGGCTCGTCACCAGCCTGAATCCGGGGGTTCCGTCGGGATTCTTCACCGGCTCATAGTACGCAAGAGCCTTGTGCGGTTCGTTCGTCGCCGCGAAATAGCCCTCGAACCGGTATTCCTCGGAGTGCGTCCTGCCGATCATCCAGTCCGGCGCGTCTTTGCGGGTGAAGCCCATCACGCCGGTGTCGTTCCTGAGACCCGCCACTTTCGCCGCCGTCTGCTCCCAGGCGGGTTTGACGGTTTGCTCGTCGGCTCCGGCGGCGAAGATCATCATCGCCGCCACCGCCGTTGTAAACAGTTTCATTGGAGATTCCTTTGCTCTTTGGGCTCCCGGGGTTCCGCGCTAGACGGAATCCCGGGTTCCGCCGCCTTTTGTCCTCAGCCGATCGTCGCGAGCGTGTCGCCGGTGGCGACTTTATCCGTCGCGTTCACGGAGACGGTGACCGTTCCGTCGCAGGGCGCCACGACCGGCTGTTCCATCTTCATGACGTCCATGACGAGTATTTCATCGCCTTTGGCGACCTTCGTTCCGGAAGCTGCGGTGATGCGGAGTATCGTTCCGGGAACGGGAGCTTCCACCTTCACGCCGCCTGCGGGCGCGGCTGCGGTCTGCGCGGCCGCCTTGATTCCGTCCTCGGCGGAGAAGGCGACTTCCCTGCCGTTGACCACGGCCTTGCCGTCTCCCTTGATTTCAACGCCGTAGGCCTTGCCGTTGATAGTGACCGTGACTGCGCCGCCCTTGGATTTCGGCTTTTCATCCTCGGCGAAGCGGCAGCCCATCGGCGCCTTGGAGGGATCCTTGAGGAAGAGTATGCCCTTCTCCTTGCAGGAGGCGGCGATGAAGATGTTTTCGTCCGTGACGGGCAGTCCGGCGTCTTCAAGCATCTTCTTCGCGACTTTGCCGCCCTTCTTGGGATCGGCATCGTTCATTTCGAGGACGGTCTTCGAGGTGGGCTGCGAATACGCCTTGTTGAGATCGCTCGACGCCATGAACTCGGACGCCTTCTTCACGATTTCCGGATCCGGCGGGACGGGCGTCTTGCCGAAGTATCCCAGAACCATCTTGGCGTATCCGGGGGCGAACTTCTTGAACTTGCCGAACATCACGTTCTGGATGGCCTGCTGCGCGTAGAACTGGCTGACGGGGGTGACGGACGTGCCGAAGCCGCCCAGACGCACGCAGTCGTACATTTCGGCGATCATGTCGTCGTACTTGTCCATCATGCCGTTGTCGCGCAGCATCTGCGTGTTCGCGGTAAGCGCGCCGCCCGGCATCGGGCTCCACACGATCTGCGGATTCACGTTCATCGCCTCCGGGGGAAGGAAGTACTTCTTCATCGCGTTCTTGAACGCGTCTTCGGCCTTCTTGATCTTGTTGATGTCGAAGTCGAAGCGGAAATCGGGATCGCCGTCGAGGCAGTGCCACATCGTGATGATGTCGGGCTGGCAGGTGCCGCCGCTCATCGGCGCCATCGAAAGGTCGATGCCGTCGGCGCCGCCCTTGAGCGCCGCCAGATAGCACGACACGCCGTTTCCGGCCGTTTCATGGCTGTGGAACTGGATGTGTATCTTGTCGCCGAGGAGCGCGCGGGCGAGTTTCATCGTGTTGTACACGGTGGCGGGGGTGGACGTGCCGGAGGCGTCCTTGAAGCATACGCGGTCGAACGGAATGCCGGCGTCCATGATCATTTTCAGGCGGTCGCGGTAGAATTCCGGCGTATGCGTGCCCTTGTTGTCGATTCCCGGCGGCAGACCCATCATCGTGACGACCACCTCGTGGTTCAGCCCGGCGTCGTGGATGCACTGGCCGGACCACTTCAGGTTGTCCACGTCGTTGAGCGCGTCGAAGTTGCGGATGGAAGACATCCCGTGCTTCTTGAACATCTGGGCGTGGAGCTTGATCATGTCGCTCGACTGGCTTTCCAGGCCGACGACGTTCACTCCGCGCGAAAGCGTCTGCAAGTCCGCGTCAGGGCAGGTCTTGCGGAAAAGATCCATCACGTCGAACGCGTCTTCCCGGCAGTAGAAATAGCAGCTCTGGAACCGCGCGCCGCCGCCGGCCTCGAACCAGCGGATGCCGGCGTCGTAGGCCTCGGCCACCGCGGGCATGAAATCCTTGGAAAGAACGCGGGCTCCTACGACGGACTGGAAACCGTCGCGGAACGCCGTGCACATGAACTTGACCGTCTTCTTGGACATTTTGTCTACCTTGTGTTTTATTGTTGCGTTTCGGGGGGAGAGATTGGGGGAATCGCGCGGATTCAGCGGTTCAGCGCCACAGCTATCGCGAGCGCCGTGTTGGCGTCGTCGTCCGCCGCGGCCGCCGGCCGGGGCGCTTTTTTGGGGGCGTCTTCGCCGAGAATGCCGTTGAACTTCGCAAAGAACTTCATCGACAGGCCCGTCGTTGCCACGAGCAGCGCGAGAAAGAAAAACACTATACCCATGCCGGCGAGCATCAAGACTACGCCCTGGCCGAGTACTGCGGACGGATCTGGTACGGTTGCCATATAGACCTTTTGTTGTGAGGTTTGAATTACAAAGTATACGACAAACCCGGCCATGCGGCAACGCAAAACCGCGGCATGAAAACCGTTGCGCATCTGGGCAATTCACCGTCCGGCTTTTTGATTATGGGAAACAACTGTTTGAAACAACATTCCTTTGGCGCACGCTCGTTGTTTTTTCCATTTGTTCCGGTTGTTTCCAATCTCAAACCGCATAAACACAGATACGCCCAAACCGTTGCAATTCACCGTCCGGCTTTTTGATTATGGGAAACAACTGTTTGAAACAACATTCCTTTGGCGCACGCTCGTTGTTTTTTCCATTTGTTCCGGTTGTTTCCAATCTCAAACCGCATAAACACAGATGCGCCTCCCGGGGAGGTGCAAGGCACTTTGTCTTTCTCCCCGGGCCGCGTTTTTGGTAGAATACGGGCCATGAACAAACAATACTTCTTCCTTCTGGCCGCGCTCGCGGCGTCCGCTTCCGCCTCGTTCGGCGGAGAAGTCAAATGCACCCGCGCTCCGATGGCTCTTGAAACATACCCCGTGGGCGCGCCCGAAAAGAACCCGATGTTCGCCGAAAAAGGCCTCAAGACGCCGTTCAAGATCGATTACTTCGCGACGTCCCTCCCGCTCCTTCTCATCTTCGAGGACGACCTCGAAGCCGTGAAGAACGCGAGAATGGAAAACCTCGAATCACTCGCGGAAAAAGGTCTGGAATCCTGCAAATAACGCACGCGCGGCCAGTCCTCGATATATTCCTTACGGATGAATCCAGGCGAGATCGTCCTCGAGCGCCTGGCGGCGGTCGGCGGCAAGACGCTCCCAGACGTCGGGCGTGAGTTCGAGGCCGGCCGCCTTGAACTGCGCGATGAGGTTGTTGCGGCGCCATTCGCCGACATCCTTCTTGCGCATCTCGTAGTCGGGGCGCGTGCGAAGCGCCTCGTCGACGGTGTAGAGATAGAGCTTGCCGTCCTTCATGCCAGGCACCATTTCGCCCGTGTCGCGGTATCCCTCCACAGCGTCCCACGACGCCTCGTCGAAAGCGGCCTGCGCGTTGCGCGCGTCCTCCGGCCAGTCCTTGCGGTCGATCATATCCCAAGCTCCTTTCTCATCGGCTCCGCCAAGGCGGGGTCCAGCACAAGCGAATCGCCGTTGCGCCTGTAGATGAGGCGCTGGATGGCAGGTACGGCATAGAAGACGAGCGTCGAGTCGGCGAGCGCGGCGCACTCCCTGACGTTCGCGCTCGAACGCGCATAGCGGCGCATGACGTCCGCCGTCGGCACATCGTGTCCTCCAGCGAGAACACGATGGCTGATGCGAAGCGGCAACGCCGCCGGCTCGGGCATCCAAAGGTAGTAGAGCACGACCGTGTAGCCGCGCTTCTTCGCGCCGGCGAGAAGCTTCAAATGCCCGCGGCCCGAAAGCGTCGTCTCAAAGGCGAACGACGTGCGCGTCTCGATGAGCTCGGCGATGCGCTCCAGAGTAAGCTTTCCCGCCTTGATTGCAGAGAGGCGGATGTCCGTCGGCGACATGCCCTGCGCCATGAGGTCAGGGTTCACATACTCTACCGCACCTGCGTACTCCGGCAGGTATCTGAGCGCAAACGTCGACTTCCCGGAGCCGTTCGGCCCCGCGACGACATGGCATATCGGTCTCGTCTCGTCTTTCATTTTTGCCCTTATTGTATCAAAAATATTGCCGGGCTGGAAGTTCAACTTGCAAATTGCAAGACATTTGGGCGCATCTGCGTAATTCACCGCATGGTTTTTTGATGATAGAAAACAACTGTTTGAAACAACTTTCCTTTGGCGCACGGGCGCGGGGCCTTGCGGCACCACTCTAGCGACTGTCTTCGAATCGACCTTAGATCGGTGGATACGCTTAGCGGTTCGCGCACCTCTCTCAAAGTTGTTTTTTTCCAGTTGTTCCGGTTGTTTCCAATCTCAGACCGGCAGGGTGGAAAACACAGATGCGCCCTCCGTTTTACGCGATTCGTTAGAATAGTGTGCACCCGGTCGAAGAAGATGACCTTTTCCAAAATGGTCCGTTCGTCAAATACATTGCACCGTGGTAAAATAGGAGCATGTGCAACATGTCACGAAAGTCTAAAGCCGAATACATAGGTGAAAAGCGCCGCGACTACGCCTGTGCAAGCGCCGTAAAGCGCCCCTTCAAGCGAAAATATTCCCGGAATGACAACCCTTTAAGGCTGTAAACGGCTTGCCGCCGTGAAAGATCGGCATCCCTTTGCCAAATACCATGCACAACTCCATACTTATAGAATCCATCTCGCTATTGCTAATTTCTGTGCTCATAACCGCAACCTACTATTCTCGCAGCAATCTACCGTCTCACAGCCTTTATCATCTCGTAGGCTTGGTTGATTTCCGCGCACTTTTGTTCCGCGAGTTCAAGCCATTGCGAATCCAAGTCTTTACCTTGTATTCTGTCTGGATGGAACGCCGCGAGCTTTCTCTTCCACGCCCTCTTGATTTCGGCATCGGAGGCATCCGATGAAACACCAAGCGTCTTATACGCCTGCCTGAGCTTAGCCTCGTCGTCTGTCAATCCTGATTCGCCCAGAAGTTCGGAGGCAACATATTCGAAAATCTCAGGCTTAAAGCCAAGGGGATCGGAAATGGCCTTAAGCAATGCGCTTTCATTGTCATCCAACTCGCCATCAGCAAGCGCCATCATGAACAAATCCTTATAAACGGACAGCCTGATTTCTAGTCCGCCATCATCGGTATCTGGCGACATCTCGACCGCCGCTTGAAGAATAATCTGCGCCCAACTCTGATAATCGGAGACGTTCCTCTTTTGTTCGTTGAAGAACCCCTGAAGCCTTACCCGGAGATCCGCATCAACTCCCCAGCAGCCGAACAAGGTGTTCATGAATTCAATTTCAGACTTGTCGACTCTCCCGTCCGCCTTGGCTATCTTGGCAAGCAAGGCAACCTCGCCTATACGCACCCTAGACTCCGGCGACAATTCACCATCGCTACTGTCTAAAAAACCCAACACACCATCCAATGTTCGACCCGCCGCTTGAAATGGTGCACCAAGGACGTCTCCAACGCCATCAAGGATTTCACCGTCGAACAACTTATCGAATCCGCCCCCGATCGTCTTAAACATGTCCCCAAGTATTGTACCCATGTTAACACCTCTCTGCGTATTTTCTGTTCTTTACTGTTTAACGGTTTCTTTGTCAGCCCGTTGCGCAGCCTTCCTTGCTCGTCGTTCTTCCCTGCGAATGCGCCATCGTTCTCGCCAACGCGCTATGACGCCGTACTTGTAACTTTTCACGCCCTTCCACGCACCCCAGGCCACGAACAAAACAAGCCAAAGAATCTCAACAACCCATGCACACATATAGACACCATCAGCAACACCAGCACCATTCAGCCATAGCGTGCCTTGCGCAAACCATATCCACAAGTAAAATGGTGCAACGACAATTGCGGCGAATGCGACAACAACAATTCCCAGCGTCATTAAAAGAATTAGAAATTTTAAAAACCTAAAAGAAAAGAAAAACCTTACAATGTCGCAGAACTTCCTCCAAAGCCAATTAGTCAAATCGTAAAACCGAAGGACTATCCAGCGTATGACATGATATATTCGCTTGACAACACCCCATATTGCGTAAAGAATGCATCCAATTGCCCTTTTAAGCCAATTGTTTGCAGCATCAAGTTCGTATTCGTCCGTCCTTTCCATCATAAGAGATGGTGTCATTAAGAATGACTTGTGGCAGGACGGGCATTGAACGAGCATCAATGATAGATCCTCTTCACTCTCAAGGTGTTGATTGCAATGTGGACAGATGAATTTCATAATTCTCCTCTCAAGTTTTTCTCTCGTAGTTGTAACATCAAGTGATTTTAGATTATTGCTGCGACATCAAAATATGTTGAGTCACAAAAAGCACAAAGGACAGAAAACACATGTATTCTAGACCGTCTAATGCGACTGTCTACGTTGGGCAGTTCGCTTTTCCGCTCATCTCTGATTTTAGCGACGATTCCGTCGAGGTTCTTGCTCATTTTGTTCCTTTCTTTGTTTGTTTACGTTATTTTGACAATCGTTATGAAAACACAAGTATGAAACCGGCGAGGGCGCCGAGGAGATAGCCGAGGACCTGGATTGCGCCGAGGTGTTCAGCCATGACCTTATTGAGCATGCCGTGGAATTCGGCCATGTCCATTCCGTCAATTGCGGTCTTGACTCGGCCTTCGATGTCCAGATTGGTTGTGATGTACGGCAGGCCTTTCGTACGGATGAGGTTTTCCAGCTCGGGGCGGAAGCGTGGAATAAGGGAGGCGGCCCACTGCCATAGTTGTTCGGAGCGGAGAATGCCCGACACTGTCGCGGCAAAGTGCGTTTCAAGATATGTGCGAACGTATGACTTGAACTTAGCGCGTATGTCGGTCGCAAACACGCCAACCTTCGCCTGAGCTTCCGGGGACTTGAAGTATGCGCGAACGGCACCGACGAATTGAAGGAGTTCGTCGCGAAGCGCAGGGACGGCGGCAGGATCATTCAGCCATTCTCGCAGACCTCGCTCGATCGTCCGCTTGTCCACTATGGCATCTGCCAACTTTTCGGCGACTGGAGAAAGAAGCGAGCCAAACATCCCGCCTTTCTCCTCGACCCATTTGCGAATTGCGACAACGACCATCGGACGAATCTTCGTAGCCAACTGCGGAGCGCGCTTGTCAAGCGCACCTATCACGATTCCGGCGATCTCTTCTCGTGCCTCTTCCGACTGAAGCTTGGGCGCAATCTGCTCGTCCCAAAATGTTTCGATGTTCTCAGCAGTTACGAGCCGGTTGATTTCGACAACCAGCGCCCCTTCTATCTTCGGTGACAGGCAAGCGATAATCTCCTTATCATGTGCCTGAATGTGGTTCTGCAATGCGTCCTGAACAGCAGAAACGATGGTCTTGTCCTCAAGAACACGGCCCACCATCGAACAGAGGTCGTCGGCAAGTTTCTCGGGGCGCAGCAGCTTCGTCGCGACCTGATCAGCTAGTACGCCAGCAATACGCGCCTTGTTCTTAGGGAGAAGTCCCTGCCGCCACGCACCAAACGTCGCCCACGGGAGCCAATGCCTCCACGTCCGCTCGTACGGCTCGAACAGCATCGTGATAGCAATCCAGTTTGTGAGATAACCGACAGCAGCGGAAACAAAAATCGGAACAAGCCAGTCAGTAACAACTGCAGGCGGCGTCCACACTCCCATACGGCGCAGAACTGCAAACAGCATTGCAACTACAACAGAAGCAATGCTCACCGGCTGGCATACGAGCTCTGCGAAAGCAAATGCACGGACAATGCCTGGTCGACCGGAGTCGCAGGCAATGCCGAACTTCGACTTGTATTCTGAGAACAACGACATTTTCCTTCTCAAGCCTTGTCTCCCTGAGAGCTTGCGCCTTTTTCAGACATCGGCGGGGGCGGAAAACGGAAACCTCCTCCGATGCATCGCAAGAGGCGCCTGAGAGAGCCCGTAAAGATACACCAAAGGAGGTGAAACTGCTTTATGAGGGCAGTTACCCTTCTGTGCGTCTTTACAAGCGAAGTTCTCAGGCTTTCTTGCGACGCGTCCCATGCGCGAGGGATCCGGATGCGGCGCAATAGGTCTTTGCGCCATGCCGGTTCCCGCGCGGGAAATCTGATTTGTTCAAGCGGCCGAAGGCTGTCCTTTTCCCCTTGAACGCGGATATGATACCAAAAATTCAGGCTGGCGGACAGGGGAAAAGTGCAATAGGGCGCATCTGCGCAATTCACCGTCTGACTTTTTGATTATGGGAAACAACTATTTGAAACAACTTTCCTTTGGTGCGCGCTCGTTGTTTTTTCCAGTTGTTCAGGTTGTTTCCAATCTCAAACCGCATGGGTGAAAAACACAGATGCGCCCAAGACATTTGGGCGCAACGGCATTTATATGCAAAAACTTCATTGTCCTAAATTAGGCAAGATCTGTTCATAGCCGGTTATTTAGAATTCGAGTATCGCCAAGTTGCGGATGGACACGAATCCACGACCACCGGCAGCGTTTGCCCCTCCAAGCACTATGTGGTCGATCAGGCGGATGCCAAGAAGTTTGCCCGTCTCTATCAGCCGTTCTGTTATTTCGATATCCTCTTTGCTCGGCTCCGGGTCGCCCGAGGGATGGTTGTGGGCGACGATGACTGCGAATGCGCGGTATCTGACTGCCTCGCAGAACACATCCCTCGGATGTACCGGCGCCCGGCTCACGGAACCTTGCGAAACATCCAACGGCTCGCATATCGCATGAAAATCGGAATCCATCGGCAAGACGAAAAAAATGCTCTTTCTCCGGCGCGCTTTCGACGATGCGCCTGAACACCTCGTATGCGGCCGACGACGAGCGCAGATTGTAGGAGCGAAATGCGTAATCCGCAATCGGGTGCAACGCGATTTCAATATGCAGCTGTCATTTGCAAATGGCAAATGGAAATGGAAACCGCAGCGGGCGCGGCATGGCGGCAGTTTGGTATACTGCGCTTCAGGCGGCGGTCGGCGCGATTGCGCCGGGAAGCAAGTCGCGGATAAAATTTCAAATTAAAGGAGGATTGCCCAATGCCGATACCGCAGACGAAGGGCGAGACGGGCTGCCTTGGAAAATGCGGAGACTGGAGGCTTCTGAAGGAGGCGGGCCGCGGCGCCTACGGCGTGGTTTATCTTGCCGAAGGGCCGGACGGGCGGCGCGCCGCGGTCAAGGTCTGCCGGAAGGACGGTTGCGCCCCCGACCGCTACAGCCGCGAGTTGCGCGGCGCGGAATGCTGCAAGTCTCTGTCAGGCGCCGACGGGCTCGTGAGGATGCTCGAACTGGCCGAGACGGATTGGGGCTTTTACGCCGTAATGGATCTTGCGGACGACGAATTCGACCGCGAGAACGCATCGCCGGAATCATACCGTCCCAAGACGCTCGCCAGTGTAATCGACGGCGAGAAGGCATTGCCGCTCAAAGTGTGCGTAAAGCTCGGTATTGCGCTTGCGAAGGGACTGGCGGCGCTGCAGCGCCGCCATCTCCTGCATCGCGACATCAAGCCGGGGAATGTGATCTATGTCGGCGGGAAGCCCGTCCTTTCGGACACCGGGCTTGTCGTAGAGGAAACAGTCGCCGTCTCCACGGTCGGA
>Ga0310695_10011498_pt1 | contig 12630 bp, 11 predicted proteins | sample RumenRJG_04DNA_FD_203882 | JGI IMG/M metagenome (GOLD analysis project Ga0310695, IMG submission 203882) | Bovine rumen microbial communities from Lethbridge, Alberta, Canada - RJG_04 (v2) (version 2) | ecosystem: Host-associated > Mammals > Digestive system > Stomach > Rumen | place: Canada...
CTTGTTGGTGAAGCCAGAGAATGGTTCTGAAGGTTGCTGTGACACAGCAACAGACTCAAACCGTATGTCTCCGCAAGAGACCGCCGATCTGATTAACGAGATGATTCTGAAATCACAGGAGTTGCTGGCTCAGCACCCCTTCAATATAGAGCGTGCCAAACGCGGTGAGCGCCAGGCTAACAGCATCTGGCCCTGGAGCGGTGGCTACCGTCCCTCGATGGAGACACTGATGCAGCAGTATCCGCAGGTAAAGAGCGGCACTGTGATCTCTGCCGTAGACCTGATTCGCGGAATCGGCCACTATGCAGGACTGAAGATTGTAGAGGTGGAAGGTGCCACAGGACTGGCCGACACCAATTACGAGGGAAAGGCTCAGGCTGCTATTGAGGCCTTGGAACACGATGATTTCGTATTCGTCCATGTAGAAGCCAGCGACGAGGCTGGGCACGATGGTGACCTGGAGCTAAAGCTCAAGACCATCGAGTATCTGGACCAGCGACTCATCGCCCCTATATATAATAAGGTGGAAAGTTGGCAGGAGCCTGTATGCATCGCCGTATTGCCTGATCACCTGACGCCTGTAGAGATGCGTATCCACGTAGGACAACCTGTGCCGTTCCTCATCTGGTACAAGGGTATTGAGCCTGACGAGGTGCAACAGTACGATGAAGTGAGCTGTGTATCCGGCGCTTATGGTCTGCTGAAACTCGACGAGTTTATGAAGGAATTAATGAAAATCAATTAAGATATGAAATATTACAGTACCAACGGGAATGCTCCCATAGCCGACTTAAACAAGGCCGTTGTGAAAGGACTGGCTGAAGACCGTGGCCTCTATATGCCCGAGAGAATCAATCAGTTGCCGAAGGAATTCTTCGACAATATCGAGAAGATGAGTTTCCAGGAGATAGCCTATACCGTGGCCTGCGCCTTCTTCGGAGAGGATGTCGATCTGGACTCCCTGCTCGACATCGTGAACGACACGCTGTCGTTCGATTGTCCGGTGGAGAAAGTAAAGGATAATATCTACACGCTGGAGCTCTTCCATGGTCCTACCCTCGCCTTCAAAGATGTGGGCGCGAGGTTTATGGCACGGCTGTTGCAGTACTTTATCCGTCTGGAGAGAAAGAACGAACAGGTGAACGTCCTTGTGGCGACTTCGGGCGATACGGGCTCTGCCGTAGCCAATGGTTTCCTGGGCGTTGACGGCATTCACGTCTACGTGCTCTATCCGAAAGGAAAGGTATCACCGATCCAAGAGTGCCAGTTCACGACACTGGGCAAGAATATCACGGCTATCGAAGTCGATGGTGTCTTCGACGACTGTCAGGCACTGGTGAAGAATGCCTTCATGGATGCCGAGTTGAACCAGCACATGATGCTCACATCGGCCAACTCGATCAATGTGGCCCGTTTCCTGCCACAGGCTTTCTATTACTTCAATGCCTATGCCAGAATGAAAGCTCTGGGCAAGGCCGATAATCTGGTGATGTGCGTGCCGAGCGGCAACTTCGGAAACATCTGCGCTGCCCTCTTCGGCCACGAGATGGGACTCCCCGTCAAGCGCTTCATCGCCGCCAACAATGCCAACGACATCTTCTTCAAATACCTGCAAACGGGCCGTTACGAGCCGAAACCCTCGAAGCAAACGCTGGCCAATGCGATGGACGTGGGTGATCCCTCGAACTTCGCCCGCATCTACGATCTCTATGGCAAGAGTCACGAGCGCATCACAGCTCTCATCAGCGGCGCCACCTACAGCGACGATGAGATCCGCCAGACCATGCGCCAGTGTTTCGAGGAGACAAAGTACATCCTCGACCCCCACGGTGCCTGTGGCTATCAGGCACTGGTCGACGGACTGAAGTCAGGCGAGGTCGGTGTATTCTGCGAGACTGCCCACCCCGCCAAATTCAAGGAAAAAGTGGACGAGATCCTCGGCATTGACGTCGAAATCCCCGACCGTCTGGCCGCTTTCATGAAGGGCAAGAAGCAGAGCGTCGCCATGACTAAGAACTTTGCCGACTTCAAGCAGTATCTTCTGAAGCAATAGTCTCACCACAGATTTGCGATGGATGCCCAAGTCATCGAGATTCAGTCTCTGACACAGCCCGAGGTTCAGATCTTCAGTTCGTTGACTGAAGCGCAGTTGCGCAACCGTCTGAATGCCGAGCAGGGGCTGTTCATTGCCGAGAGTCCGAAAGTGATCCGCGTGGCGCTCGATGCCGGCTACGAGGCTGTGTCGCTGCTCTGTGAAAGGAAGCACATCGACGGCGACGCGGCCGACATCATCGCAAAATGCCATCACACACCAGTCTATACCGGCGAGCGCGAACTGTTGTCAGAGTTGACGGGCTACACACTGACGCGGGGCGTGCTCTGTGCGATGCGCCGCAAACCCGCCCCTCTTCTCACAGACATTCTCAACGGTGCAAGGCGCGTCTGCGTGATCGATGCCGTCTGCGACACGACGAACATCGGAGCCATCTTCCGCTCAGCAGCTGCTCTGGGTATCGACGCCGTGCTGTTGACACCGAGTGCGTGCGACCCGCTGAACCGAAGAGCCATCCGCGTGTCGATGGGAACAGTATTCCTCGTTCCATGGACCCGGCTCGAGGCCTACTCCCAGCTCCGTGAACTCGGTTTCAAGACGGCCGCCATGGCACTCACCGATAAATCCATCCCGTTAGACGACCCCATCCTGAAACAGCAGGACCGTCTGGCCATCATCATGGGAACCGAGGGCGACGGTCTGCCCCATGAAACGATCGAGAATGCAGATTTCACCGTCCGCATCCCCATGTATCATCAGGTTGACTCCCTCAACGTGGCCTCAGCAGCCGCCGTCGCTTTCTGGGAACTAAGAATATAAATCAGATGGAGTTCGGCGCAGCGCCGAGGTATGTTTTCAGGGCAGTTCTTTCACAAATCGCATTTCCTTGAGGATGCGGGTCTGGCGCTTGAGCATATAAGCAGAAGGATGCTTGCTCGAATACTTACGCGGGTTGGGGAGCGTGGCGGCGATCAGGGCGCACTGAGCCTTCGAGAGGCTCTTGGCATCGGTATTGAAATGCTCCTCAGCCACAGCCTCAGCACCATAGATACCATCGCCCATCTCAATCGAGTTCAGATAGACCTCCATGATACGCTGCTTCGACCACATCAGTTCGATCAGCGTCGTGAAATACACCTCAAAACCCTTACGCACCCACGATCGGCCTGGCCAGAGAAACACGTTCTTAGCCGTCTGCTGAGAGATGGTTGAGGCGCCGAGTTTGCGCTTCTCCGGATGCTCGCGGTTACGCTTGGCAGCAGACTCGATGGCCTTGTAGTCGAAGCCGTGATGATTCAGGAAGTTCGCATCCTCGCTGCCCATGACGGCACGGGGGAGATCGGGCGAGATACGCTCTATCGGCACCCAGTGATGTGCCAGCTTCAGATCCTTGTCATCTTCGATCTGCTGGTAGCAGCGGATGAACATCAGGGGTGTGAAATAGACTGGCAGAAAACGGAGCGCCACCACCGCAAGAATAGTGGAGCCGAAGAAAGCTACCAATACCCAGCGTATGATGGCGCGCAGTTTTTTCAGAAAGAAATGCATGGATTACTGGCCTGCTGCAGCATTAGCCTCGTTGATCATCTTCTGAGAAGCATACATATAAACCTCTACGCGACGATTCAGAGCCTGTCCCTCCTTGGTAGCGTTAGAAGCCACGGGATTAGCCTCGCCAAGTCCCTCAACACTCTTAATCTGAGAAGCGGGAACGCTGAGAGCCATCAGGTATGAGGAAACAGAAGTAGCGCGATCGAGCGACAGAGCCTGATTCTTCTGAGCGCTCTGGGCAGCGGTGGAGTTCTTCCATCCCTGATTGTCGGTATAGCCCTGAATGGCCACATCGCAATCGCTGTTGTTCTTCAGAACGGTAGCCAACTGCTGCAGAGAAGCTTTCGATTCAGCAGTAAGGTCAGACTTACCGGTCTTGAAGAGAATACCAGAGTCGAAGGTCATCTTCACAGCCTCGAGACCATTGGCATCGGTCACCTCTTCTACCTGAGCGTTCTGGATAGCCTCAGCCTCCTTCTTGGCCTTGTCCATCTTCTTACCAATGATCGCACCGGCACCAGCACCAACAGCACCGCCGACAGCAGCACCAATAGCAGTATTTCCAGCAATAGCACCGACGATAGCTCCAAGAGCAGCACCGCCACCGGCACCGATCAGAGCACCCTGACCAGTCTTACTCATTCCACATCCTGCGAGCACCAAGGCTGCGCAGAGACTTACGCAAATTGACTTTAAACTTTTCATAATTCTCGTTGTTTTTAATCATTAAACGTTGTTCTTGGGTACAAAGATAGTAATTAATTTTAATAATGTATGCAGGTTTCGTATTTTTTATGTAATTTTGCACTCAAAATTGATAAAACGAAAAAATAATGGCTAAAGAATTAAAAGAATTAACGAAAAGGGCTGACAATTACAGTCAGTGGTTCAATGATCTGGTGGTGAAGGCCGATCTCGCAGAGCAAAGCGCTGTCCGCGGATGTATGGTCATCAAGCCTTATGGTTATGCCATCTGGGAGAAGATGCAGCAGCAGCTGGATAAGATGTTCAAGGAGACAGGTGCTCAGAATGCCTATTTCCCCCTGTTGATTCCAAAATCTTTCCTGAGCCGCGAAGCCGAGCATGTGGAGGGATTTGCCAAGGAGTGTGCCGTTGTGACACACTATCGTCTGCGTGCCAAGGATGACAAGAGCGGCGTTGAAGTTGATCCCTCTGCCAAACTGGAGGAAGAACTGATCATCCGTCCTACTTCGGAGACCATCATCTGGAACACCTATAAGAATTGGATTCAGTCCTGGCGCGACCTGCCCCTGATGTGCAACCAGTGGTGTAACGTCATGCGCTGGGAGATGCGTACACGTCCGTTCCTTCGTACTTCAGAATTCCTTTGGCAGGAGGGTCATACGGCTCATGCCACTCGCGAGGAGGCCGAAGAAGAAGCACAGAAGATGCTGAAGGTTTATGCAAAGTTCGCTGAAGAGTGGATGGCCGTGCCTGTGGTTCAGGGTGTGAAGAGTGAGACAGAGCGCTTCGCCGGTGCACTTGACACCTACACCATCGAGGCCATGATGCAGGACGGTAAGGCCCTTCAATCCGGAACCTCTCACTTCCTGGGTCAGAACTTCGCCAAGGCATTCGAGGTCACCTATCTGAATAAGGAGAACAAGCCTGAGTACGTATGGGCCACATCATGGGGCGTATCAACCCGACTGATTGGTGCGCTGATCATGACCCACTCAGACGACAATGGTCTCGTTCTGCCTCCACGTCTGGCTCCTATCCAGGTAGTCATCATCCCCATTGCCACCAAGCCCGAGCAGATGGAGCAGGTCAACAAGGAAGTGACACCTATCATCGAAGCTCTGCGCGCCAAGGGTATCAGCGTTAAGTTTGACGATGCTGATAACAAGCGTCCTGGCTTCAAGTTCGCCGACTACGAGCTGAAGGGCGTTCCCGTACGTCTGGTATTGGGTGCCCGCGACCTGGAGAACGGCACTATCGAGGTGATGCGTCGTGATACCTTGGAGAAGGAAACCCGCCCCATCGAGGGTATCACTGAGTACGTTGAGCAGCTGCTCGACGACATCCAGCAGAACATCTTCAAGAAGGCCAAGGACTATCGCGATGCTCACATCTTCGAGTGCGAGAACTACGAGGAGTTCAAGGAGAAGGTCAAGGACGGAGGTTTCTTCCTCTGCCACTGGGACGGTACAGCCGAGACCGAGGCACAGATCAAGGAAGAGACCCAGGCCACTATCCGCTGCGTCCCCTTCGGCGTAGAGCAGACCCCAGGTGTCGACATGGTCACCGGCAAGCCCTCCAAGGCCCGCGTCATTATTGCAAGAAGCTATTAATAAACAGATACCTCACATGGGAAACGGGACACTCGAAAGAGCATCCCGTTTTCTTTTGTTTTTCAAGCCTTTATGAATTCCATCTTCCTACGATTTCCTTATGGACTTTATTTTCCCTACAACTTCCAAGTCGGCTGGCAACCACCTTACGCTGTCCAGTTCATCTATTGTAAGCCACTTCGCAGCCTCATGTTCATTCAAGTGTAGTGCTTCAGTCTGCAACGAACAAAGATAGCAGTGCATGGTCAGATGGAATTTGGGAATCTTCTCCACCCAGAACTCCCGATTAGTATTGGGAATCTTACAACACTCCGAATTTGCAATTGTAAATCGGACTCGCGAAGCGTTTGGCTCGTCCAAGAAATCGTCAAATCGTAAATCTACATTGTGTCCATGCCAGAAGCACCCTTTCACGAAGATGCAAGTGCGATACTTTCTCAGCACCAGATCATCCATATTTCTTCCCTATTTCCAATGAGGGCTATGCGATATCACCATGCACAATGATTTCATATTGAGGCTACTTAAATAATTCTAAACGGGATTGAAGACTGAGTGATGGGAATTCTTTCGAAACCACAAGAATCCATTTCCAAATTATGACAATTTTCAATTATGTCAGAATTTGCACAAGGTCCTAGAATGATTTCCCGTCGACTAAGGCTCCCCTAGTTCGTGGTAGATCAACTGTACCTCTGCGGGCGTGAACGTGCGACGCATGAGGTCATGAAGGTGGCGGTGCTGACTGCTCTCGAAGCAACATCCTGTATGGAAAGTGTAATCTAAACGAAATCCCCTTGGTTTAATGACCTGGGGGATTCTTATTCGCAAAATTCTATTTATATTTGGTAGTTTCAAAGAAAAGGTGTATCTTTGCGATGAATTATCAAGGAGGCAAGAAATGGGAATAAAGAATAATCGACACAGAATGAGAGCTATTGTATGGTGTGCGCTGATAGGTGCAGTGTTGCTCATTGGCGCTTGTAGTAATAACGACAATGGAGTTGAAGAGCCTGTGCTGACGGGCAAGATTACGTCGTACAATGAGTTTAACGGCGCTATGTTCGACATCCGCGGAGAGGATATGACAAAGGCTGGATTCGCCCTTGGTGACCTCATCAGCATCACAGTTGACGGGCGCGAGATGATCATGCCCTACTACGACGGTTACTATAGCAAGAATGGTGAATTCCTGTGTGTTGACTACCCAACCTACCCAAGCATCTGCTTCACTGCCTGCAATACAGGATTGCCACAGGATCTGATGAATCTGGAGGGGCATGCTGTTACCATCAAACTGAAGGAGAAGGGTGGTTGCTTGGATGTGCAGAAGGCACTGAGCATGCAATATACCAACAAGCGCGAGGACTACTCCACCTTCACTGATGCGCAGTTTGCCAACGCTCGCAGCGTGAGTGTTACCGGCATTCCCCATGGCAGGCTCCATCGCAGTTCTACGCCATTCTCTGATGAGATAGGCCGCTCCTCCTACGTGTCAGACTACCTTTCTGAGCAAGGGGTGGTTACAGTGCTAAATCTTACTGACACAGAAGAGAAGATGCTCTCTTACAACATGCCTTCATACAGCGATTCACTCTGGGAGGGAGGCCATGTGATACTATGCCCGCTGAAGGCTGACCCCACTGCCGATGATTACAACGCCCGACTGATAGAAAGTCTCAAAGAACTCCCCTCACGTCCAGCACCCTATCTGGTGCACTGCACAGAGGGCAAAGACCGCACTGGCTATGTCTGCGCCCTGTTGGAGGGGCTCTGTGGCGCCACCTACGACGAGATCGTTGCAGACTACCTGATAACCTACGACAACTTCTATCATGTCACTCCTGAGACAGACCCTGATGTTTGCTCCGTACTGGTTTCCCTGCGACTGAACAACTGTCTGATGTACTATGCTGGTGTCACTGACGAGGCTCAACTCCGTACAGTTGACTATGCAAAGGCATTCTCCAGTTATCTGCTCTCTCACGGCATGAGTCAAGCACAATTGAATGCACTCATCCAGGCTCTTACCGAGTAGTGTCCTTCAGGCCGACATGCAGGCTGTCATAGAAAAAGGGAACCTTCGCAGGCTCCCTTTTTTTGAACCATCCGCATTATAAAATCTTATACTGCGCATGGAGTTCGAATCATATCTATCTCGCGATAAATAGAATTCTAATTAACCTTAATAATCTAATACCATGAAAAACACATCGCAAAGATAAAAAGATTTCCTGTTACATCCAATAATGATTTCACAGAGAAACCTATAATTTAACTTTTATTCAGCCTATCATTGTCCCATTTAAGGATATTTTGCATATTTAGGCTTTCGATGCGTTTCCTTTGTATATCGTTCCATGGAATATCTCTTGTAATCCGTTGCCAGTCAGGAGTATAGAATTTTACTACAGTCTCACCATAGACAGAGTCTGTCAAGAAAGACTCAGCAAAAACCACCACCTGCCGGATCGTATCAATTGGTTCGTCCAATGTCAGCAGCATGATGTCAATCCGCAATGCATCGCTCATCCTGACGGAAAGACTGTCATCCGCCAAAATGGTCATCTCACTCATTCCACCAAATGAATTTCTCACCACCGCCCTCATATTAGAATCCATGAAATCTATGAAATCCAATCTATTATTGACAGACAGTGAAGGCATCAGAGAGTCGGGAACTTGGCGGAAAACATCACGCAGTGCCAGTTCCTGTGCGGAGCTGACACTGGTCATGCATATCAGCAGACATGCTGCAAACCATTTTCTCATCCTCTGCCTTCTCTTAAATCCTTCACACGGACGGCCTTGCCCTCGCTCATAGGCAGAGAGCCCTTCTTCACTAACTTCACTTGAGGCTTCAGCAGGATCTCACTCTTCAGGGCTGCCTGGATGTCCCTCGTCATATTCTGAATATCGGGGAAGATATCCGACTCCAGTCCTTCAAGCTCTACCTCAACCGTCATCACATCGCTGTCATCAATGGTATCGAGTGTGATCAGATAGTTGCTACCCAAGCCAGGATACTGCACTAAGACTTTCTCCACCTGCATAGGGAAGACGTTGACACCCTTGATGATGAACATATCATCAGTACGACCCTTGATGCGGTCAATACGGCGATGGGTACGGCCACACTTACACTCACCAGGGATGATGCGGGTGAGGTCACGGGTGCGATACCTCAGCACAGGCATCATATCACGGTCAAGGGTGGTCAGCACCATCTCGCCCATCTCACCATCGGGTACAGGCTCCAAAGTGTCAGGATTGACAATCTCCACGATGTAGTTGTCCTCCCAGAGGTGCATACCATCCTGATACTTACACTCAAAGGCCACACCAGGACCGTTCATCTCTGTCATACCGAAGGAGTTGTAGGCCTTGACATTCAGCAAGCGCTCAATACGACGACGCTGCTCCTCTGTATGTGGCTCTGCTCCGATACAGAGCGTGTGGAGTTTCAGATCTTTTGGATCAATACCTTCTTCCTTAATGGCCTCTGCCAAATAGATGGCATAAGAGGGTATGGCGTGAAGAACGGTAGTACCAAAGTCCTTGATGAACTTGATCTGGCGCTTGGTGTTACCAGCAGCAGCAGGAACAGTCATAGTACCCAGCCACTCAGCACCATACTGGAAGCCTAAGCCACCTGTGAACATACCATAGCCAGAAGAGTTCTGGAAGATGTCGCTCTTGCGGCAGCCCACCATATAGAGGTTACGGGCAATCATGTTGGCCCATGAACAGATGTCGTGCTCAGAATAGACCACCACACAAGGATTACCTGTGGTACCACTGGTAGAGTGGATACGCACAGCATCATCCAGACTCCTGCCGACAAGGCCATAAGGATAGTTGTCGCGCAGATCCTGCTTCGTGGTGAAAGGAATCTTACGCAGATCAGCCAACGAATTAATGGAGTCGGCAGTGATGCCTAACTCACCCAGACGCTTCTTGTAAAAAGGAGACTTCAGGGCAATGTCGATGCTCTTCTTCAGTTTCTTTACTTGCAACTGTTCAAGTTGCTCTCTTGGCATAGTTTCAATTTCCGGTTGCCAGCACTCACCATCGGGTTTGATGGTTGACATAATTTTCTCGTCAGTCATATTTCTCAGTTTTATTTGTTATTATTCATATTTTGTGATAACTGCATCATCATGACGGCAGAAAGTCCTGCCGTTTCTGTACGCAGACGACTCTTACCCAAATCTACAGACTGGTATCCGTTCGCCATTGCCAGTTTTACTTCTTCGATAGAGAAGTCACCCTCAGGGCCTATCAGCACCGTAACGTCCTCCTCATCTGATGATTTGCACAACTCATCAAAGAGACTCACACGAGGGACCTCCTCATAACAGTGCGCAATATATTTTCTTCCCTTGCGTATTTCTCCGACAAACGCCTTGAACGTCTGCATATCATGGAGCATTGGCATCCAGGCCTTATGGCTCTGTTTAACAGCCGATACGACAATCTTGTCAAGTCGTGGTATCTTCACGACCTTACGCTCTGAGAACACACAATTCAGAAATGATATTTCATCCACGCCAACTTCAGTTGCTTTCTCCACCATCCACTCCATACGCTCCATCATCTTTGTTGGAGCAATAGCCAGATGAAGATGTCCCTTCCATTGTGGCTGCTGAGGTTGTTGTTCCAGAATCTCATAGCAACAATGATGAGAGGATGATATCGTAATCCGAGCCTTGAAATAAGAGCCGACACCATCCATCAGGAAGATTTCATCCCCTTCCTTCAGTCTAAGCACCCGTGTGGCATGCATCGCCTCATCAGAAGGTAACTCCTTCTGATTGGCGGCATCAGGCACATGGAAGTATCTACTCTCTTTCATCATCCAAAACTTATGTACGGGTTTTCTCGGGATGGAACACCAATGCAAACGATACTGCAACGACCAAGGCAAAAGCAGAGAAGATGAACCAACAGGTTCTCCAGTCGCCCTGCAGATAGTCGTTCTGCCACTGACAGTAGTGGTTTACGATTTCACCAGCTGCCAGTGTTCCGAATGTAGCACCTATACCATTGGTCATCATCATAAACAATCCCTGAGCCGATGCCTTGATGCTTGACTCACACTCCTGATCGACAAAAATACCGCCCGAGACATTGAAGAAGTCGAAGGCAACACCATAGACAATGCATGACAAGATGAAGAAGATAACACCTGGCATTGTAGGATGGCCTATACCAAAGAAGCCAAAGCGGAATACCCAGGCAAACATTGACATCAACATCACCACCTTAATGCCAAAACGCTTCAGGAAGAACGGAATCATCAGGATACACAGGGCCTCACTAATCTGTGAGATACTTGTCAGCAACGTTGCATTGTCAGCAGCAAAAGAATCTGCGATTGCAGGGTCAGGACTACTATTAAAATGAGTGAGGAATGGACCCGCAAAGCCGTTGGTAACCTGCAGACACATGCCCAGCAACGCCGAGAAGATAAAGAACAAAGCCATCTGGCGGCGCTTGAAGAGCTTGAAGGCGTTCAGTCCCAGACTCTCAACGAGCGAAACCTTAGTTTCCTTCTTCTGTAGCTTACACTCAGGCAACGTAAAGCAATAGGCACAGAGCACAAGGCTCAGAATGCCAGACACCATAAACTGCAAATAAGTATATTGGAACTTATGCGGATTATCACCCAACGTAAATCCGAAACCACTCTCATCCATGAAAGCACAGTTCACAAACCACATGGTAGCAATGAAACCTACAGTACCCAGCACACGGATTGGCGGGAAGTCCTTGACGGTATCCAAGCCGTTATTCTTCAGAATGGAAAATGCAACTGTATTGGTCAGTGCGATGGTAGGCATATAGAAAGCCACACTCATCGTATAGAGTGCAATAAATAACGATTTGTCAGGCAACTCGTTACCGAAACCTGCCTGTTCGCCCATCCACCAGCAGCTCAGCATAAAGCCACCAGCCAGCAGATGACACAGACCTAACAGGCGCTGAGGCTGCATATACTTGTCTGCTACAATACCCATCAGCGTGGGCATAAAGATACTTACGATACCCTGAATAGCATAAAACCAGGAGATTTTATCACCAAGACCAGCTACACCAAGGTAATTTCCCATACAGGTTAGATACGCTCCCCAAACTGCGAACTCCAGGAAGTTCATCAAAGACAAACGAAACTTCATATCCTATTTCTTTATTGAGTCACTATTCAAAGAATCATGCTTCAGCGTATCAACCGCAGTCGTCGATGGGATGGGAGTCCTTGCGGAACGCTTGTGATGGAACCTGACCAATTGGATGTTATCCAACAGCAGTACACACATATCATTCTCATTGTCAAAGCCCTGTCTCTTTGGCATATAGACAAAGCCCTTCAGTTCCTTGGCCTTTAAACCACAGGGGGGAATACGAAGAGTGGTATTTCCTGCCTGAGAGACGGTCGTACTATTGGTGATGATACTGTCGTTCTCGTAATATACCGACAACACCAATGAAGCATTCTTGGAACCGCTCTGAACCAGGAAGGTATTGCCAAAAGTCATCAGGAAACTGTCTCCCTGATAATATGACGTATCGGCTTTCTGACAGAACTGTACAACATTGTACGGAGGTTTGGGGAGAATGACCATCTGTCGGGAACCTTCCCACACATCCGTGGTATCACCAGAGAGTGACTGAGTCGTATAACGTTCCACCTCGGTCGTTGAAGCGCCC
>Ga0310695_10011499_pt1 | contig 12630 bp, 14 predicted proteins | sample RumenRJG_04DNA_FD_203882 | JGI IMG/M metagenome (GOLD analysis project Ga0310695, IMG submission 203882) | Bovine rumen microbial communities from Lethbridge, Alberta, Canada - RJG_04 (v2) (version 2) | ecosystem: Host-associated > Mammals > Digestive system > Stomach > Rumen | place: Canada...
TATTCAGACTTCAGGATAGTCCACTTCTTGTCTTCCATATATAGTATATTCTTTTGTACCGGTTATCTGTTTGTTGTTTTCTTCTTCGCTCTCGACCTTGCATAATCTTCATGGGCTGTACTGAATTCTGGCGCGATACCCTGACCAGGCCATGGCTACTCCACTGAAAAAGGAGCAGTTCATACAGGTGAACATCATCGTGGACGACATACACAAGTCTGCCAAGGCACCATAGGGGTCTCTCCCGGCAGCAGTTGGACTATCGTTGATACGGAGGACGTGCTGGGTGTCAACCTGAACATCAAGCCGAAGCGTTGACCTACTTGCCCCTTAAAAACTGACGTCCATTCGCAGTAAGCCGACGCAGTTGGTGATGTCATTGGTGGTGATGACATGCACCACGGGCGTGACCGTCAGGAAGTCGGTGAGGTGGAGATTACAGACTAATTCGGTGCCCCATTCATCGATGTCACTCACACGGGTGTAGTCTGTGAACAAGCCGAGTTCTGCACGTTTGACAGTGATTTTCCCACCAATGCCGCAGAAGTTTTTGCAAGAGATATTGCCACCGAAAGCATGACCGTAGGCGGCCAGCAAGGTGATGTCGGGCGACAGCGCCTGCTCGGCATAAGTCCATACCGTAGGCCGAACAAAAGGCAAGGTGTGCATGCTGCCTCCGAGGAAATAGTGACTGCCGCGATAGCGGTATTCCACCTGTCCCATGGCAAAGACACCATCACTTTTGGGGCAGACGCGGAAGACGTTATCGCGCCCCGTAAACCGGTAGTTTCCCACACCGTTGTAGAGCGACGCCTGCAGGCAGAGTTTCTCCACGTTGTAGACATAGTGGATGCCCATCGCGGCGTATGGGAACGTGCCGATGGGGAAGTTCCAACTGATAGTGGGAAAGATGCCGCACGAACTGTTGGTGAAAAGCCCAAGCCCGTCGCTGCAGAAATAATCCTCATCGGTGCGACGGATGCCGGCAAAGAGCGAATGATGGTCGTTTGGTTGCCAGGTAATGCCTGCCACAGTGAGTGCGAATGGAATGTTCAAACCATAAGTCTCGATGTTGGAATAGCCCCGCATTTCAAAGATGTCCAGCATTTTTCTTGACGCCAGGGTACTTAAAGAAGCCATCTGAACGGACAGTGTCCTTGAAAGGGGGACGTCGGCATGTAGTTGGAGAAGGTGGGCCGTGCGTGCACGTTCGAAATTCGTCTGCACCTCGCCCGTATAATCAACGCCAAACGATGCTTTATGGGAGACGCTGTCTGCGCTCTGTGCCATCAGATTCAGGCTTCCCGCCAATAGTGCCGACAAAATGTAGTTTGTTTTACTCACGCCCCAATCCGGTTGATTTGTTTCACACTTTCATAAACAGGGTGCAAAATTAAGCAAATTTCCTCAATTACAGGTACAAAAACAGGGAAAACAACCTGTCCTCCAATATACTGTCGATAAACTGATTACACTTCCTGCTTCGCGAAACTAATGGCCAACTGGGCACTCATCTTACAACAATAAACGATAAAGATTGGAGATAGATTCATAATCATGTAAATTTGTCGCTGAAAGGCTCCTTTTGCGCGACTAGTCCCCCAAATTGAAATAGAATAAGAAACAGTGCCTTAACACAGTTCAATTTACACTACCAATCAGTATTGCTCATTTTCTTTTCTTTATGGTCATCTGCTTGTTGGCAGCCATTTTCTCAGCAAAGGATTCCTCGCCATGCTCCCGGATATCATGGATGCAGGCCGCCCTGTCGCTGTTGAACAAGAATGCAAAGATTTTGCCGACGAAGTTGTTGTGAATCTTACACTCCTTCACCTCCTTGTCGCACTCGGCACAGGTATGGAAGCCCTTTTCCTGACAGCACTTCCTAATCTTGCACCATTGAAGCCTCTTGTCAAGGGGGTGGCCTAAGCCAGGGATGCACCCAGGGCATTTCCCATTGAGGAATTTCCTGCACGCTCCGCAATACAGTCCACATGCGGCTATATGCTGCGGATTGCTCTTTATTGTTTCCATATCAGTGTGCTCTTTTCCTTATTCTTCATTGTTTATACTCAAAGAAATAGAAGTCTGTCCATCCCGTATTCTCGGCATAGAGATGCTGTTTGCCGCGGTACTCAAATCCCAACCGTTCATAGAGTCTGTGGGCAGGGGTGTTCGAGGCGAGGGCATCGAGACGGATGCTTTTCATGCCCTTTTCCTGGGCAAGCCGTATGGCCTCGCGAATCATCTCCGAACCGATGCCATTGCCCTGGCTGTCGGGGCTGACAGCCAGGATATGAATGACGGCCACTTCGTTGTCGTTCACCTGCCGCGACCACTCTATGGCATGATAGTCCTCGCCCTGATACATCGGCAGTGCCATGGCCGCCACTATCTTCTCATTCTCCTTGTAGAGATACATGCTGCCTTCCTCGATATAGGCTCGGATGCCGTCTGCCGTAGGATGTTTCCCCTTGCTCCATCGGGCATAGGTGGCTATCTCGAGCGTGCGGTCCGTCACATCATCGTAAAAGGCGATGATGGGGTCGAAATCCTCTTGTGTCGCTTTGTCTATTCTCATTGGCGTTTCTCATTCTATAGGTATCTGAATGACCGACAGCCACTTCTCTGGGTCCTCCTGGTTCCAGACTCCATCGATGTAGCAAGTGCGGTGCAACCCTGTCACTTTATATCCCTGTTCCTCAATATAGCGAAAGGCTTCGACAAACGATTCGTAGAACCGTTCGTACGGACCGACATGCTTCATGCAGAGAGCCTTTGGCACGGCCGGCAGACGCTTGAACTGGATGATGGCGCTGTCTTCGCCCATTTCCTCCACCTGTTCGCAATACTCGATGTCGATGTCCGTAGGGGTGTATTCCTTGTTGTGCTCGATGGTGAAGCAGTATCCCGGGGGTGGACACTTGCATCCGAGCCGGTGCATCTCAGGGGCGATTTTCTCCACGCACATCGGTCCGATGGCGGCGAAGTCAGGGATGACTTCACGATGACTTGCCACGATGATTTCGGGCAGTGACTGAATGCTGAATTTTTCCATTGTCTTCATTTCTTTGCGGGCGTTCCTCCAGTCGAGCAGTCGGTTGCGGCGGGCAATCAGTTGTCGCAGTTGCGCCTCCGTTTCCTTAATCTTCTCAGTCAGTTGGCGGATGCTTGGAATATGCGAGTTGTCCTCAAACAAATCCTTGATTTCATCCAGCGAGAAGCCGAGTCGTTGCAGGTCGCGGATGGTTTGCAACCGCTGCATCTGGTTGATGCTGTAGTAACGGTAGCCCGTCCACTCGTCCACCTCGTCAGGCATCAGCAGTCCCTTCTGCTCATAGTGACGCAAGGTCTTTACGGTGACCTGCATCAACTGTGAGAACTCTCCGATTTTTAGTTTCGTTTTATAACTCATTATCGTACGATGTTATTGCTAAGCGACTGCGAAATTAATGCATGCCCCTAGGGACGGGTCAAGAGGAAACAGGTTTTTAACATGGATTTAACATTCTGGTCGTAAAAGTAACTATTCAGCAAATGGGCGTTCGGGCGGATTTGCGATCCGCCCAGACTGAGTATAAGCATTTTCAATGCGCTTTTTCGGATTAAAATTGGCTTTGACTTCCGCTTCGCACGTCGATTTTCAATTCCCTTCGGCCGCCGACCGTTGGTTCCTGATTTCACTGCGTCGGGATTGCAAAACTGCGAATAAGAGAATGCAGCGCAAATTATTACTGCAATTTGCCGATTTCCTCCATCAGGATGTCGATGCCTTCCACTGCTGTCTTCTGTATGTGATGGAAGTCTTCGGGCAGCCTGCCTTGCATGTCTCCTGGATCGATGAGGAATTTCGGCACCTCGTGTTGGGCAAAGTTCACCAGTATGGCAGCAGGGTAGACCACCAATGATGTGCCGATGACCAAAAAGATGTCGGCATTCTCAATCAAGATGACAGCCTGTTCGATTTCAGGACCAAGAGATTCCCCAAACCAGACGATATATGGACGCAGTTGTGACCCGTCAGCGGCCTTGTCGCCCATTTTTATGGGCATATCGAGTGGATATTCCTTGATGTTTTCGGGATTGAGCCTGTCGAGAGAAGATGTGACTTTGGTCAGTTCGCCATGCAGATGGACGACACGGCTACTGCCTGCCCTCTCATGCAGGTCGTCCACATTTTGTGTGATGATGGTCACGTCGTGCTGTTTCTCCAATTCTGCCAGCATCTTGTGGGCATGGTTGGGCTGTACCTCCAAGAGATTCTTCCTTCGGGCATTGTAGAAGTCGAGCACGGCCTGAGGGTCTTCCTCAAAGCCTTCCACACTCGCCAGTTTTTGTGCGTCATACTTCATCCACATGCCATTAGTGTCGCGGAAAGTAGGTATTCCACTCTCTTTGCTGATTCCAGCACCTGAGAGGACTACTATTTTTTTTCTTGTTGCCATTGATTGATGTTTTTGGGGTTAATTGTTAGATATTTTTAATTAGGCTAATCATTTCATGCCACTAATCATTTTTTATGTATTAAGATTCTATCTATATTTTCAAAAATAATAAAAAAGTAAACACTTATCTCTGTTTTTCAATTTTTTTTTGATTAAACCACTTTTTGGAAAGGTGAAGGAAGTTTCGCTTCGTTCTACGACATATGGTCTCAACTCTCGATAGTTGAATCAAATAAAATAGGATTTCTGTTCAGATGTACTACAATCAATCAAAGTTCATTTCTCAATTAGGGGGTATCCATGAGTCTACTCTCCTGATCTGTTAACTGTCTATACGATACATGCGTAGATTCCCGCTCCGATGAGACAGGGGATGAGACCGATGAGCATGCCCCAAAGGGATTGCACGAAATGATACTGTTTCTGGTGGTAAGCCTTGTCCATGTGCTCCGTTCCAGGCAGCCGCACGGCTTTCATATTAGCGAACAGCACCCAGTCAAGGAAGAAGCAGTCGTACCAGTCGATGAATAGCCAGATACCGTAACTCAACGCAAGTGCCGACCAGAATCCGTAGGCTCCTGCCAGTTTCATCAAGGCAAGCATCAGCAAGAGGGCTACGAGCAGTGCGCAGCCTTTCTTTAGCAGTACGCTCTTCGAGAAGAACTCCGAGGGCACCCGCTCGTGTGTCTTGAAATACTCCTCCTGGATGTCCTTCGGGTAGTCGTGAATCCACCACACGGGATTTTTCACCAGCGGAATCAGGACCATTGCCGTGAACGCTATGGTCATGATGACAGTCTCACAAATGATAATCATCCAGTTCATATTACATTATTCCTTTTCCTTTTTCTTTTTCTTTTTCTTCCATTTGTCTATTGGCTTGCCCATGAGAAACTTGTTTCTGAGACCTTTCACTGCCGGGGTGTAAAATGACATGTCCATCCCTTCGATGGTGCGTTTCAACTCTCCCATAAGTTCAGGGTAAAAAGCACACATGCGGTAAGCGAGTTTCATGCAAACAGCCTGGATGCCAGGATACTCCTTGACGCTGATCATGTGCTCAAGACAGAAGTCAAGAAAGTCAGTCCGCAAGTCTTCCTCGTCCATCTTCAAACGCTCGATGATATTCAGAGTCAGACGCCTTACCGAAGAATTCTCTGTCTGCATGGCCAAATCTATCAGGTCGTTGAGTATCACCTGCAACTCTGACAGTTCATCGACATTGGCCTTTGTCAGCCCCCAAAGAGCACTCCTTGCCACCATGCAATCGCCCTCGAAGACGTATTGTCTGGCGAAGTCAAGGAAATTGCCCTCCGACTTAATATCTCGGTAAATCTCCTGGGCACCGCCCTCGCTGAACGTCTGTCGAAGTCTCTCACTTGTTATTGCCATATCCCTTCCTCCAATGGCAACATGACGCCGCACTCGTAATCGGGCGATTGGATGTCGGTGCCCTTATACCACTCCATCATCGATGCATTGTTCATGCATCTGAACTCAGGATGCTGGGGTAGCCATTCCTTGAAAAACATCACGTGTTGCTGCTGAAACGCCTTCATGCCGCCCTCAAAATGCACTTTCAGCCATTTGCCGCTATGTATGGGGAAGAGTCTCATGCCCTCGGGCACATGTCCACCCTTGTAAATGCCGCCAATCACGTAAGTGAAAGTTTTGCTGCTGCAAGTGCCGAAATTCACCTCAGCGCATGTAGCGCAGTTGTGTTCGGGAATATTGCAGGTACAGAGTCCGTATTCGCCGACTCCGTTTTCCAATGCCGCCTGCTGGAAGGCATCTGGAGTCTTCTTCTCCAATACGACGGGTTTGATGATTCTTTCCACATACTCACCCCAGAATTTCGGACAGTCTTCGTGCCCCTTGCAGAAAGCGATTTCCCTGGCCATGCCGATGACCTGCACATTTTCCAATGTGATAATCTCATGTTTCATAAGGCTCTTTTTTCTTTTATCATTTGCAATGCGATTACAAAGATACGATATATTGTATAACTTTTTTGATTTCTGGGATAATTTGTATGCAATTGTGATGAATGGCTCAACAATCACAACCTTCAGTTCGCACCCACAATAGTATTTTCTCTCCCAAAGGTTATTATACCTATATTTAGTCTGACCATTTCAATGATTTGACATACTTTTGCTTCAGTCTTTCAGACACCTCCCATTTACGGGAATGCCTAAGCGCTCTTTGACTTACTGAAACACCCTGAGATAGCCATGAACTGCTGTAGAATACGAACACTGTCTTTCGGCATATCGCGGAAAGACCCTCTGGATCTTTATACAAATACTATTAACATTTACAACATAAAAGGAGAAAGCATGTTTGACGAAGATTTTGATTACATTACACCCGATTATGACAACGAGTACGAAGAACCCGAATCATGGACCCTTATCTCAGCCCTTGACCGGGTGCTGAGTGTGGTACTTGAGGAACGCCTCTCTAATAATTTCTGGGAGAAAGCCAAAAATCCCATCGATTATCTGAAGAACGAACTTGACATGACAGGAATTCAGGTGGCCATATTGGCGATACTTCTGGAGAATGAAGAGCCTATGACATGGAAAGGGATAGCCAAATGCGTAAGGTGCAGCCGTTTGTCCATCATGAAGTATTCCGACGACATCGACGACTTGTTGAAGAGACGTTGGCTTATACATAGGAATGTGCGTGAATACAGCAATTGTTATCAGGGCTTCTGCGTGGCTCCTGGAGTGGCAAGTGCGTTGCGGGAAAACAGACCATTCGTGCCGGAGAAAATCGACGGCTTGGAACTCGGTGTCTTTGTCGGCAAGGTGATGAAATACGTCAAAACCAATGTCAGAAACATGGATACAAGCCTGTCTGACGACGAGGACTGGATACTGATGATGTGCGAGGCCAACAACCATTTGCCGTTATGCAGAGAGGCTCTCAAATACCAAGATAACTTGCATGACATGTTGTGCTTCATGATGGTTGTCTGCGACTATGCCGAATGGGGAGGTACGGAGGACGAAGGTCTCAACCTTGACGAATTGAACCTGGCTTTCCCTGACAACGACTATTTCGACAACATGAAGTACACATTATGCCAGGGTACGCACAGATTGTTCGAGGATGGCTTGATAGAGCATGCCTGTGTGGATGGCATGGCCATAACAAGTCGTTTTGTTCTCACTGGTAAATGCAAGGAACTGCTCGAGGGATTTGAGCCACAGGGAAATAAGGGCTTGGAAATAAACCCGCATGCCCAGGGAGTGATTCCCCACACGAACATCAAGGAGAAGGCCATGTTCTACAACACGACAGAACAGCAGCAGATAGAGCGTCTGACCAACTTGCTGAGCCAGGAGAACCTTCCTGTCGTACAGCAGCGGTTGACAGACCAAGGGATGCGCAAGGGTTTTGCATGCCTCTTCTACGGTGCTCCTGGCACGGGCAAGACGGAGACGGTGCTGCAGATAGCACGTCGCACCGGACGCGACATCTTGCAGGTGGACATCGCCAACATGCGCGACAAGTATGTGGGGGAGACCGAGAAGAACATCAAGGCAGTGTTCGATTCCTACCGCAGGGTATGCAAGTGCTGCGAGGTAATGCCCATCCTCTTCTTCAACGAGGCTGACGCCATTTTCAACAAGCGCACGGAGAATGTGGAGAAGTCGGTAGACAAAATGGATAACGCCATGCAGAACATCATCCTTCAGGAAATGGAGAACTTGGAAGGCATACTCATCGCAACGACGAACTTGACCTCCAACCTCGACAAAGCCTTCGAGCGGAGGTTCCTATTCAAGGTGGAGTTCCGTATACCAGAGGTACCGGTGAAGCAGCAGTTGTGGAGCAGCATGCTGCAGGGCCTCACCGACGAGGAGGCACATCGGCTGGCTGTGAATTACAACTTCTCTGGCGGACAGATAGAGAACATCGCACGCCAGCGTGCCATCGACTTCATCTTGTCGGGAAAGCAAGCATCGCTGGAGGATATCGAGGGGTACTGCAAGGCTGAAATGATAGGAAGAAGTAACAACAAAAGGTCTGCCATCGGATTTCGATGACAGACCTTTCTTCTTTCTATAGTTTCCTCTTTTTCTCCAATGGGTTGTATCTATTTCCAACCCTTCAGTATTTATACAAGATAGGAGTTGTATATTCTGCTAACGGATGCCTCCTCCGCCGCCACCTCCAGAGAAGCCGCCTCCTCCGCCACCCCATGAGGAGCGTCCGCCCTCTCCAGATGAACGTGAAGATGAACTATTCCGTTTTTTCGAAGACCTGTTGGACTTGCGACGGTTCTCGTCAATTTCGTCGAGCATTTTTTCTGTGCTCTGACAGACAGAAGCATACACAGCGGGAAGTACTGCGCTATCCAACAGTTGACGGGCTGTCTGGTCCATTTTAAAGAATTCTGGGTTGATGGCTTGCATATCTTTCTTCACTTGCTCTGCATTGCCAAAGAGTGTGGCCCACACCATATAATCACGCCAGAGTTTGGTTTCCGTCAGATTGCGTTCGTTAACCAGTGAAAAGTCGTCGAGAAATCTTCTGAATCCATACACCTCGCACATATCTTCCTTATGGTCTTTGTAATAACCTCTGTCACGTTTGGTGCATAGCAAATTCACAAATGTCCGTACAAGTTTTCTGTTGGCGTTATCTTTCATAAATGTCTCCAACTCTTTAGGATCGAGCACATGGTCTTCGCCAGAAGCCTTCTTGAAAATCTCGTGCATTTTATATGCCAGCGGTGACATGTCTTTCTCCAGCGGCAACTCCTCCTTTACCTCAAATCGTTTCTCCAACTCACCACTACCTGTCGTCACGGACTTGACACAGAAAGCCCCTTCGTTTATAAGTTGCAATACAGTGGCGGATATGAGTCGCGTGTAATCCGCATCTCTGCCATAATCAAAGGCATTCAACATGTCGTTGGCCTGCTGCAGGTTGCCTTCCAGCGGAACAGACCTGAAATAATCGACGGTGTTGGTCCACTTCTCATGTTTCTTTCGCTTCAGCCATGACAGCAATTTAGCACATAGGAAAGCCAAACCGCCCAAACCGGCTAAAATGCCCAACAACTTAAGGATGAATACCAAATAATAGACGACCCCCCTCTCTTCTTCTTTGATAGCATCGCCGTAATCACTACCTTCAAAGGCAAGTTGCTTTTTGTGTTCAAAAGTGTCATCGGAAATTTGTATGGCAGGCTCCAACATCCCCTTGGGAAATTTTGCCATGATGTAAATGGCTGCCTCTGCGTTCATCGGCTCAATGGTCTTTGCAGTCATCGTGCCGTTCTCAAACTGCATGTCGCCATTGAAGCGGAATCCCCAAATGCCACAAGCCTCAGGAGTGAACACCAACATGGTGTCTGATGCCATGATGGTCACTTTCGCCCGTTCTGGTTTGGGCTTTACGCTTTCATCGAGAAATACATGGCGGAGAGCGTCAGCATCGGGGTATCCGCGCACCAGCCCTGTTATGGTGTAACTCGTGATGTATGTGCGTTGTCCGCTCTCGCCAATACCCCAGCATAGTTCGTAGCCGTTGCCCGTTTCCACAATACCGCAACGGCCTTCTTTCTCCGACCTGCTAAGGTCCTTATTCCATTTTCCGACATTTTCGTATTGTTTTTTGGTCTCATCACTGACGGTTAGTTCTTTGACAGTGCTTGGACGCATGTCACCCAGTCCGATATAGCACTCCGTTCCTTCGCTGTCTATGGTCATCTGACGAGTCTCTGTGATACGGGCATCCCCGTTCTTGTCCAATACTACTTGGATGTCGAGGTCGTGCAACCGAGATTGTGCAAACGTAATTGACGCAGATGCCAACAGCCCCACCAATAATGTAATGAACCTTATTTTTCTTGTCATTTTCTTATTTTACTTTTATATAATTTTGTTCTGCAAATTTACGCCATTATTTTCAAATGTCAAAATGGCTTTTCCAGAATGTTCCTTTATAACGAGCATAAGCAAGGAGAATTTGCTCGATGGTTATACTAATATACCTATATAAAACCTATCTGTTTCAATACTTTACCTTATCTTCGTATTCGAAAAGCAATTAAGCCAACAAAATGAATATACAAAGTATGAATAACAATGACATTTCAAAATTCTGCGTCACTATCAAGCAGGTGGCCAGTGATGAACAGTTGTACACTGCCATAGAAAAAGAAATTGAGAAGGATGGTTACAATGTCAAAACATTTTGGAATCTTCTTTATGGCGAGGATACTCGAAGGTCTTCCCCAAGGTTATGGGCCATCGTAGTGGAAGGACAGTTGATAGGCTATGTCATCACGATTGATTTCTTTCAGGCGACATATATCACATGTCTTCAAATCAATGAGGCGCACCGTGGAGAAGGGTGGGGGAGTATGCTGTTGCAGCATGTCTGCAAAGACCCCAACCGCACCTATGTGCTGCTTAGTGAAGTGGCGATGAGCGACAGCGAACAACTGTCGGTTTGCGTCCGAAGGAAGATGTTTTATCTGAAAAATGGGTTTAGGACAGCGCCTGTTAAGTGGCATAGCGAATATTACTACAAGTTTGATGTTCATGTCAAGGGCCCGGACTTGGAACTGGGGGCCCTGCTGGCAGTATTGAGAAAGGGCAGAGAGATATGGCTTACGGCGTACGTTAACCATTCGTAAATATGAATCAGAACAATCACCAGACAAACAACACGATTCAATATGAACGAGAAAAAGACAACAGGATTTGAAGACAGGTTTGAAGGCGAAGAACGTCATACCTCACCTCTTAATCTTCGTACTAACGAATTCGACAACCTTACTGCGATGCATTATATCGGGAGTCCGGAACCGGATAATCCCAATGTGATTCTTGACTTTTTCCGTCAACAAGGCAGTCCATACAAATATGTGGTCAGACCTTTCCTGCAAGTAGCCGAAGCGAAAACTCTTGCGATGAACATAGATGCCGTTGATTTCTACTTGCATGCCGTGCTATGGGCGCTGAAGCATGGTGCCGTTGTCAATGGCTCTTCCAGCCGCCAGTCTTCGCTCGATGTCGTACGTAAGTTGATGGGTAAGCCGGCACTGGCCCCTATCATCAATACCCTTCGAGAAGTGGAGAACTGTTTGCTTCAAAGAGGTGCCAAGACCAAGGCTGAACTGGATGAGGAGGAAAACTCCAATACCGACTACTACAAGGAACTCGAACGAATGCGCTTGTCGCCACTTTAAATCATCTGCCAGAATCGGGCATTTGAGTATCGGGATCATGAAGACTTTGAAACCAACTCACAACACCATAAAAAACAATAACTCATAAATATGATTGCAAATATCACCACCATGTCGAAAATGTTCAGAGAGTGTAATGAGAAATACTTCGACGGCTCTCTGCCCACACCCGGTTTCCAATTGATTAACAAGTTGAATACTCTGGCCAGATTCGTATACAACAAGGACAAGAAGGGCAAGCATCCCATCAAGTGGCAGGTAGTGAAATTCACCGACTGTTATGACTTCCCTGAAGAGGATTTCCGGGAAATAATGGTTCATGAACTCATTCACTATTACATCGCCTGGAATGGCATTAAGGACAACAAAGACCATGGCAGGGAGTTTATGAGAATAGCCAACGAAATCAACGAAAAGTATGGGCTCAACGTCACCAAAACAAAGGATGCATCCTCATTCAAAAGAACAGAGAATGCACCCGATTTTACCGGCTTCTTCCAATTCCTGTGGGGATAAATAACTAAATTTTGTAATTGCGGAGACGATTACCATGCAAATACGTTTCTTTGGCCTGGAACGCAAATAGCACAAAATACATATCATCCCAATCAGTTTCTCTACAAACAGCATTGAAATTGCAAAACAATGTGTATCTTTACAGCCTCAAATAGTTCTCTCTGATACGTCATACAAACCAATAGGACGATATTCCGAGAGTAAATGGGGCTTGAGATTTCGGCCCTCATCCCCTAGTCCGTTTCATTTGAAACATACAGCCATGAAGCAACGGAAAATCATCCATGTCGATATGGATGCCTTTTTTGTCTCTGTAGAGGAACTAGACGATCCTTCACTAAAAGGGAAGCCTGTCGTAGTGGGCCACGACGGGCCAAGGGGTGTTGTATCTACTGCCAACTATGAGGCACGAAAGTATGGCATACATTCCGCACTTTCTATAGCCATGGC
>Ga0310695_10011502_pt1 | contig 12626 bp, 10 predicted proteins | sample RumenRJG_04DNA_FD_203882 | JGI IMG/M metagenome (GOLD analysis project Ga0310695, IMG submission 203882) | Bovine rumen microbial communities from Lethbridge, Alberta, Canada - RJG_04 (v2) (version 2) | ecosystem: Host-associated > Mammals > Digestive system > Stomach > Rumen | place: Canada...
ACGTCAGCCTCAAGCGCAAGTTTTACAGCGTGGATTTCGACGACCTCATCAACGAGGCCTACCTCTACCTGGAACAGTCGCCGCTCGCAGACGAGCGACGCTACAGCTGGGTGCTGATCGACGAGGTACAGGATTTGAATCCACTACAGTGGCAGATCGTGCGGGGACTGACGGTGTCACAGGCAGTGAGCGTGTATTTCGGCGATGCCGAACAGGCGATCTTCTCCTTTCTTGGCGCCTCGGAGGAAAACTTCGCCGAGAACGTGTACACGTGCGAACGCCATTTCTTCAAGACGAATTTCCGCGCGACGCCTCTGCTGCTGGAAATCCTGATGCGCTATTCCCTTGACGCCTTGCGATCCGAATGGGCGTTTCTTCCGCAGCCGTCCGATGCACGCCGCGCGAACGGCGAGGTGTTCGCCACGGGGGCGACAACCGAGGAGGGCGTGTTGCAGTGCGTGCGGAGGCTGTTGGATTCGGGAACGGCATCGAACGTGGCGATTCTCGTCCGCCGCAATCTTGATGCCGATCTGCTTGAGATGCGTGTGCGCGAACTGGGTTGTCGTTACACGAAGGTTTCTGGCGTCGATCTCTTTGCCCTCGCGGCGATGCGCGATTTTATCGCGTATGTTTCCGTGCTGGTGGGGAAGGCTTCGCGCACGGACTGGGCGCGGTTGATGCGTCGATTTGCGTCTGGCGTCTTTTCCGCCAAGGCGGCGCGATATCTGGTGCGCGAGATGTTTGCGGCCGGGTTTGAACCGATGGAGCTGTGGGAGAAAGGAAATCGCATCCCCTCATTCCCCTACCCGGGGAACCGTCGGCGGATGTGGGCATGGCGCCACCGCAAGGCATTGCAATCCCTTCGTGAAACATTGCGGGATGCGGTGCAGGACGGGACGGCGGCTCTCGCGCACGCGGAATCAATTCGCGCTCTCTTCAAGTTGTTCTCCGACGTGGCATTTGGGAAACCCAGACGATACTCTCCGCGTGAATTGTGGCCGGAGCTGGGTGGCGTACGCGACGATGCGGATACCGAGTCGTTTGAGGAGGCGGAAGGGCATTCGCGGGAACGGATCGAAAAGTTTCTGCGATATGTGGATTCCATCTGCAAAGACGGGAAACAGGTGTTGGGAGAGTTTCTTTCCGCTGAATGGGATCGGTTGAGGAGATTGAAAGAGGCCGATTTGCTTGTCGGCGACGAGAAAATCGTGCTCTCGACAATTCACAAGGCGAAGGGACGTCAATTCGACGCGATCGTGATTCCTGATGTCACGGATGTTCTGAAAGGTGTGGGGGATTCGCAGGGAGAGTCGGATCGGTTGTTGTACGTGGCCATGAGCCGTGCGAAACGGCACTTGATGCTGTTTGGGTGCCCCGATACGCCCGTCTTCCGCCGTCTGAAGCCTTGCTTCGCACCAGGATACACCGGCTACTATCTGCAAAAGGCCGACGGAAAGGATTTATCTGGGGATTGGCTCTTCGTATGGGAACAACTGGCCGCCCTCAACTCCGAATCGGTGTATCAAGAGGAGTTGGTGACGGCAGCACTAGTCTCGGCAAATGGTCCGCTTGTGCGAATGGCCTTGAAGGTGATGCGGTATCATCCGGATCGGGAGGCGTTGCGGCAACGCTATCTGGAAATGGCACGGGGACCGTCCATCCCATGCGACTGCCTTGAAACACTTGTGAACTGTCTTTCCGCATGCTTTGAATGCGACCGGGAGGTCATGCAGGCGGTTCGGGCGTTGGCAAGACGGGTGATGCGGAACGAGGTGTGGGGTGCGGTTTTGCGCTATTGCCAATCAGCGGCGAAGGAACCGTCTCTCAAGGCCGAGGCGATGGCGTGTCTCGCCGACGGGCTCTATTGCCGCTCGCCCGAGTTGCGAATCAAGACGGCCCAGGCACTCTTTGATTTGGGGGATGTCCGATGGGTTGAGGCAGTCAAGGGAACCGCAGCCGATTTTGAGCGTCTGGGAAAGATTGATGCGCCAGCCCATGAGGAAACGATACGCGCCCTGATTGCCGCTACGGATTCATGCGGGGCGAGTAACTATGCCAAGAAGTTGCGCAACGTGATCTTCGTGCGTGCACAACGAATACGTGGGCCGCTTGACTTTGAGCGTATGACATGATACCATAGTGCCCATGAAAACTCAGATGACGCAGATTGGCATTGGCATCGCGGCGCTCTCGGCGCTTGCGGTGGAAGGTAAGAATTTCAACCGCGACGAGCTGAACGCGATGCTCGACAGGCTCGCTGCATCGCCCGAACCGAAGGTTCGCCGCGGACCGCAGGCGACGTGCTACAGTGTGGCGGTGCCGCAGCCAGAACGCTTTGAGTACGTCTGCAAGAATTGCGGCATGCACACCGTCTATCCAAGGAACACCCGTCGGATGGCAAATACGCTCTCGAGGTATCGCGACGACGCGGCGAGTCTCCGCGCGCTCGGTCTCGACATCGCGCTTGACGAGTCGGTGCTGTGCCAGAAGTGCAACCCGTTCACGCAGGATTGCTGGATCAACGCAAAGTACATTTCGGAAACAGGCGAACTTCTTGGTGATAACGTGAACATCAGATCGGCGCCGAAGCTCGATTCACAGGTACTGCGTACAATCAGCAGATATGAGCTCTTGTCACGTAAGCGTATTTTCAAGGATCCGAGCAATGACGATGAAAGTGAAAATGCGCGCTTAAAGCGTCTGCCGGCGCGACCGGGCGATCCTGCGGATTGGGTAAGGATTGATCCTGTCATCTGCGGTATTGACCGCATCGAGAAGTTGGCGTGGGTGATCAACGGCAAGCGAACGATCGTAGATAGATACGACGCACGGATTATGAGGGCGTTTCTGACCGGACGGGAAAAGTGGACGCGTGACTTCGGGGAAGAAGTCTCGGTGAAGGAATCTCTGCCCCGTTTGCGCAAACTGCTCGGCGCCGAGACCGCGAAATGACGACCGTCCTTCCATCGGTTGCCGTGCTTGAACTGACCTACCGCTGCAACCATGCGTGCAGGTTCTGTTCGTGTCCGTGGTTCGCGGGGATGTTGAAGCCGGGACCGGAGATGGACGTTGGAGAATGGCAGCGGCTCGTTGAAGTGTATTCGGCGGCTGGCGTTTCGCAGTTCTCGTTCACCGGGGGCGAGGCGCTCTTGAAGGAGGGATGTCTCGAGCTGATGGACTTTGCGGCGAAGCGCGCGAAGGTCGGTCTGCTCTCGAACGGACGCGTCCTGACGGAGGACGTGCTGCGGTTCTGCGCCGAACGCGGTATCCATGTTCTCATGAGCATGCCGGGATTGCGGTCGTTCGCGGCGAACACCGACAGCGACACGCCCGTGGAGCACATCCTTGAGATGTTCGGCAGGGCGCACGAACTCGGCTGTGCGACGACGGTCGGTGTCGCCGTCACGAAGCTCAACTTGCCGGAACTCTACGAGACGGTTTCGGCGGCGCTCATCGCGGGCGTAGACTCGCTTCTCCTGAACCGCTTCCTTCCCGGCGGACGCGGCCTTTCGCATCCGGAGCTGATGCTGACGGCGGACGACGTGCGCCATGCCGCCGATGTCGCCGAGGAGGTGCTTTCGCGGGCGAAGCGGCGCGGTCATTTCGGCACGGAACTTCCGTCGTGCATGATCGACGCGGGCAAGTACGAATACCTCGACGTCACCACGGGGTGCTCGGCGGCGACGGACTTCTTTGCCGTCGGGCCGAACGGCATGATCCGCGTCTGCAACCACAGTCCTGTCGAATTGCTCAAGTGGGACGAGTGGGAGCGGTTGCCCGACTGCTCGGAGTGGATGCACTTCGTCCGCCACGACTATCTGCCGAAGATGTGCGACGGCTGCGACAAGGCCGCAACGTGCCTCGGCGGCTGCCGCGAAGCCGCGCGCGTATTTGGCGGCTCGCCAACCGCCCCCGATCCGATATTTGTATGATTGCGAAAACGATGTGGCGGTACAGCGAAAGAAAGGAATGTCGATGAATGCGAAAACAATATTTTCCCTGATGTGCGCGTCGGCGATGATGATGCTTGGCGCGACGGCGAAGGACTCCGTTGGCGGGAAGACAGGTGAAAGGGTCTTTTACCGCATGGACGCAGCCGAACTCGTGAAGTGCGCGGAGTCCGGCGATGCCGAGGCGCAGCATGCGTATGCGTTTCACCTGCTCCGAAAAGGGGGCAAGAAACCTGATATGGCGGAGATCGTACGCTGGATGTCAAAGTCCGCCGAGGGCGGATTTGTTCCTGCGCAGTTCAATTTGGGCGAGATTCTGCTCAACGGATATGGCGGCGTGGCGACGAACGAGATCGCGGGCGTCGAATGGATACGCAAGGCCGCAGAGTCGAAACCAGGCTCGGACGACTGGGGTTCGCAAATATCCACGGCGGACGCGCGGTACGAGCTTGGCGTCTGCTATCGAGACGGGCGTGGCGTCAAGAAGGACGCCAAAAGGGTATTTGAGCTCTTCACCAGTGCCCAAGTGGACGGCAAACGACACGGCAAGGCGGATGTCGCCCTCGCGGAATGCTATGAAAAGGGTATAGGCGTCGCGAAAGACGAGGCACAGGCGGAGAAAATCTATCGAGCCGTAGCGGACGCAGGAACCGGCTACACGTGGTTTCAAAACGCCGACGCCGTCGGCAAGGCGAACGAATGGCTCTGGCGCAACGGGAAGAAAGATTTGTACGGTACGCGCTCCTTTCGCGTAAAGCGCGGCGAGTCGAATCCGCCGCCGCCCGTTGTCTGCACCGAACCAGATATCTCTGCGGCACCGCTTGCCGCGCCCACGCCGCGTTTCCTGCCAGACGCCCAGGTCGTGTTCGCGGCGTTCGCGTGGCCGGAAAAGCCGGATGCGTGGCTACGGCTCACAGCTTGGTTCGGCGAATACATGACCCACGGACTCGGAATGGACGATCTTGCGGGATCGTTCGACGCGCTCGGGCTTTCGCCCACGAACCTGAATTGGGTCGCTGGAACGATCGGTGGGATATCCAGAAAGCGGGCAGACCCATGGAGCGAAATGGGCGATTTCGAGGATACGCAAGCAGTCGTTGTCGTTGCATCTTTCGACAAGAACGCGAAGCCGAGGAAGTCCATGCGCCGCGAGTTGAAGAAACTGATACGAAAGGCATCGGGAAGGGAACGAGAGGAATTTACACGTAAGGAGCCTGACCTGAAGGAAGTCAAGGAGGTTCTGCCAGAGGTCGGCAAGTTCGATGGACGAATCTACCGGCTGGCATCGTCGAGAGGTGCCCTCAATCTGTCTGGCAAGGGCGACATATTGATCGCCGTCGGAGACGATGGGCTCGTCTATTGTTCGCTGGACGCCAAGACGCTTGGCCGCGCGATACGTCTGTATCGTGGCGAGGAGCGCGGCGGATTCGAGGATTTCGCGGCGCGCGGGCCGTATATGTTCCGTTTGGCAGTCCCAGCGACAGGAGCGTTGTTAAAGCGCATCATGAACTACCGGACGTTGTCGGAATACGGCGCACACCTGTTCGCCAATGGCGCGCGGATACTTTCGTCTCTTGGTCGCTTTGAGGTCTGTGGCAAGTTGACGGAAGGCGGTACGCTGAAGGTGGTGGTGCGGTTGGAGGTCGCCGACGAAAAGGACGTGGAGAAGTTCGCCACTCCGCTGCGGACGGTCGTGACCGTCATACGCGAGGCCATCTACAAGGAAGGGCCGAATGCGGCTCTTGCCTCTTGGATCGTTGGCAACCTCCGCGTATTGACTGAAGGCAAGTCAATTATTCTCGAGACTTGCGACAAGACTCCGTAGCACTATGTCCCGCTTTCTCCAGTTCGACAACGTCGCCTTCTCCTATCCGGGGATGGCCGAGCCGCTACTCGGCGGAGTCACCGCGCATTTCCCCGAAGGCGCGTGGACGGGCATTGTCGGCGCGAACGGCGCGGGAAAGACGACGCTCCTCAAGCTCGCGGCGGGCGAGCTTGCGCCGACCGATGGACACATCCGCCAGATCGGCAGTGCGCGGTATGCCGTCCAACGCACGGACGCACCGCCCGACGACTGGCTTGAGTTCATGGATTCGTGGGATCCGCCTGCGATGGACGCGCGGGCGCTGCTCGGCGTCGAGCCGGAATGGGCCGACCGCTGGGACTCCCTCAGCCACGGCGAGCGCAAGCGCGCGCAGATCGCCGCCGCGCTGTGGCGAAGGCCGGACGTCCTGGCGCTCGACGAGCCGACGAACCACCTCGACGCACACGCGAAGGGCGTGCTGCTCGCCGCGCTGAAGTCGTTCCGCGGCGTGGGGCTTCTCGTCTCGCACGACCGCGACTTCCTCGACGAGCTCTGTTCCCAGTGCCTTTTCATCTTCCCGCCGCGCATCGTGATGCGTCCGGGCGGAGTCTCCGCCGGCATGGAGCAGGACCGCATCGAGCAGACGCGCGCAAAGAATCTGCACGATTCAAACGCCGGCAAGGCGCGCCGGCTCCAGGCCGCCGCGCAACAGCGTCGCGAGGCGGCCGAGCAGTCCGCTGCGCGCACGAACCGCCTCAAGCGGAAGAAACTCCCCGAGAACGACCATGACGGACGCGCCAAGCGTCAGCTCGCGAAGCTCACGAACAAGGATGGATGGGGCTTCTCGCAGTCCGCCGCGCTCAGGACGCGCGCGGCGAAGCTGCTTGCGCCGGACGCGGCGATACGCGTTGACTACGAAATGGGTTTCTGGTTGGAGGGTTCCGGAAAGTCCTCGCGCAACTACGTGGCGGAACTGCCGGAAGGGGAGATCGACCTCGGCGACGGACGCACGCTCGTCCATCCTGCGCTGTCGATCCGTCCCGACGACAGGATCGCGCTTGTCGGCGACAACGGACTCGGCAAGTCCACGCTCGTGAAGAAGATCGTGGCAAACGCGAACGTTCCGTCCGAGAAGCTGCTTGTCATCCCGCAGGAGATTGGAGAGGAAGAGTCGCAGGCGATCCATGCGGATGTCAAGCGGCTCGACCGCGTTCCGCTCGGTCGCGTGATGACGCTCATCAGCCGCCTCGGGTCGCGTCCCGGCCGCCTGCTCGCCTCCACGACGCCCAGTCCGGGCGAGATACGGAAAATCCTGCTTGCTCGCGGCGTGGAAAGGGGGCCCCATTTCATCGTCATGGATGAGCCGACGAATCACCTCGACCTTCCCAGCATCGAGCGTTTGGAGAATGCGCTCGCGGAGACGCCATGTGCGCTTCTGCTCGTCTCGCACGACGAACGCTTTCTTGCGCGACTCACCATCCGCCGCTGGCAGCTGACGCAATCCGGCAACACAGTTCGCTTGACAACGGTGATTTCGGACTAACGATCAATTGACTTTTGTTTCTGAAGTATGGTATAATATTCACGTTTTGGAAACAAAAATGAACTACATAACATTCAGAAGTCGATTCCATGCCTTTGCCTGTTTCTCCAATGAGCAGGTATTGGCGGCGTTTCCCCGTTTCGACAGGGGAAATTATTCAACATGGCTTGGGAAGGGCTACATCAAGCGGCTCAGGCGCTCGTGGTACGCCTTTGCGGATGTCGCAGACACGCCAGGGATAGGAGACTACTTTGCGGGAAGGATGTATTCGCCAAGCTATCTTTCGTGTGAGTATGTGATGGCAAGGGCTGGATTGATTCCTGAATCTGTCGTGCAGTTCACGTCCGTCACCTCGCTCAAGACTGCCTCGTTCAAGAACGACTTCGGGGAGTTCTCATACCGTAGTGTCAAGCCGCAGCTGATGTTTGGCTATGGCGTGGAATCAGCGGGCGACGGATTGCCGGTCAATGTCGCGACGCCGGCGAAGGCGCTTTGCGACTTCCTGTATCTCAATTCGCAGTATGACACGCCGGAGGAGATTGAGGCGCTGCGCCTTGATCCTGATGTCCTCGCGGAAATTGCCGCAAACGGTGACATGGATGGAGTGGTGGCTCGCTTCGGTTCGCAGGCGCTTGCGCGACGGATGAGGCTTGTCAAGGAGGTGTATTCGATATGATTGCGCTTGAGTCGATAAGGGGATTCTTCCCCGAGGAACTTCGCGCAGGACAGTTCGCGAAGCACATCTTGAAGGAGTATGTCGAGTGCCTTGCGCTCGAATGGATTGCCAGAAGTCCGTGGGCGGCAAAGTTGACGTTCATCGGCGGCACGAACCTGCGTTTGACGAAGGATATCGACAGGTTCTCTGAAGATCTTGATTTCGACTGCAAGGGGCTTGAGCCGGACGATTTCGTGCGCTTCACCGATTCTCTCATTGCACATCTTAGGCGCAACGGAATTAATGCCGTGTCGAAGGAGAGGGAGTCTGATCGTCTGACGGCGATGTGGCGGAGCATTCTTTTTCCTGGCCTTCTACACGAGCTGGGGCTTTCCGCTTTCAGGGAAGAGCGGTTTATGATGAAGATCGAGGCGCAAGACCAAGGAAGGGAATACGAGAGGGTTTTCGCTGACGTTCGGCGTTGTGGGTTCTTTTTCCCGGTGTGTGTGCCGACCGAGGCGACGCTCTGCGCCATGAAACTATCGGCGCTCTTGACACGCGGCAAAGGTCGGGACTTCTACGACGCGATCTTTCTTTTGCAGCGCACGGAACCGGACTATTCGTTCCTGTCCGCAGCACATCCGGAAGTCACCGACCTCATGTCGCTCAAGACGGCGCTTAATGCGATGTCCCAGTCCGTAAACCTGGAACTCAAGCGGCGCGACGTGGAGCATCTGCTTTTCCATCGCGAGCGTGCAGAACTCGTCACGCGCTTCCCTGCGTTTGTCGAATCGTTGTAAGGACGCAAGGAAAGGAAAACGGTTATGAAGAGAATGATTATGGTGCTTGGATGCGCGGTGATCGTGGCGTCGTCTGCGGCGATGGCGGGGACGAACAACGTCGATATCGTCGCGGCGGCGCGGAAGCAGATTGGCGTGACGGTCGGATATGATCCCGCGTACAAGCGCCTTGCGTATCCGAACGGCGACGTGCCGCGGTCGAGCGGCGTGTGTACGGATGTGGTTATACGGGCGTTGCGCGATGCGCGGAAGGTTGATCTGCAGAAACTCGTCCATGAGGACATGAAGGCCAACTTCGCGAAATACCCGCAGCAGTGGGGGCTCAAGCGGACTGATTCCAACATCGACCATCGCCGTGTGCCGAACCTCCAGTGCTACTTCAAGCGGAAAGGCTGGAGCCTCAAGGCGACCAAGAAGGCGTCCGACTACGAACCTGGAGATTTCGTGACCGTCATCGTCGGCGGAAGGCTTCCGCACATCATGATCGTGAGCGACAAAAAGGCGGCAGATGGAACGCCGCTCGTCATCCATAACATCGGCTCGGGAACGAAAGAGGAAGACTGCCTCTTCACGTATCCTTTGACCGGGCATTATCGAATGAAAGCCGTTGCACGGTAAACTGTAAGAAGGGTGCGTGGTAATGACTAGAAAAAACATGTTCAAGTTCGGGGGCGCGGCGGCAATGGCGTTTGCGCTGCGCTGGTTGGTGGCAGTCGTATGTGTGATCTTTTTTGCAATGGGCGCAGAAGCCGATGCCGCGAGGGATGGGGGACTACCGTGCTTGGATTCGGCAGGGCCGTATGTCTGCGAGTATCGCAAGGGCGTGACGCTGAAAAAGCTCGTTCTCGAGAAGCCCCGTCGGATGGTCGCGTACGTCGCCCGCGTTGATTTGAAAGAGCCAGGCATCAGTTTCACCGGAACGGAGCGCGATCCGCTTTGGGGGAAACCAATGCCGGACTACACCAATGAGACCTGGCTCGTCAACACGAAGCGCGAGACGACGGCGGACTTCATGATGCGAAAGCGCAGCGAGGGTAAGAACGTGGAAATCGCCGTCAACACTTCTGGGTGGAGACCGTGGGGCGGCCCAGGGTGCTACTCGACATACGCCGCACTTTATCGCTATGCCGCATCAGAAGGCATGGAGGTTTCGCACGGCAAGGATCCGGAGCGAGGCGTGTTCTTTATCGTGCGTAAAGATGGACAGGTGCTGATACGTCCGCACGTCCCCGTCTCCATGACAAACGACGTGACCATTGCGGTGTACGGTAACAGGCGCATTCTGAGGCGCGGTGTACGGACGGCCGACGCCGATCCGGCGAAGGCCGTCGATGTCCATCCGCGCACGGCGTTCGGTCTTTCGCGCGACAGAAAGACGTTCGTCATCCTTGCCGTGGACGGCCGCCAGCCGGGATACAGCGAGGGTGCGACGTGCGCCGACCTGGCCGATCTCCTGCTGCGCGAAGGATGCTGGGACGCGATCAACATGGACGGCGGTGGCTCCACGTCGCTCGTCATCTACGACCGCAAGCACAACCGTCCGATCATGCTCAACCACCACGCGAACGGCTACGTTCGCAAGACAGCCCTCAACCTCGGTCTGATTTTCCCTGCTAAAGAATAGACGGTATTGGAGTTTTCATGAAACGTGATGAATCAATTCCTGCACACAAGATCTTGTTCCTGTGCCACGGGAACATCTGTCGGTCGCCGATGGCGGAGTTCGTGATGAAGGAACTCGTCAGAAGGGCGGGGCGCGACGACATCATGGTCGAGTCCGCCGCGCTGCACACAGACGAGATCGGCAACGACATCCATTACGGCACCCGAAGGAAACTACTGGCAGAGGGAATCCCGTTCGCGCCGCGTCGCGCATGGCTGCTGAATGCCGCGAAGGCGCGGGAATATGACCTCCTCATCGGGATGGACGACTACAACATGGCCGATCTTCGGCGGCTTGTGTTTCCGGAGGATGCAGGGAAGGTTAGGAAGCTGTTGTCGTTCGCCGGGTCCGAGCGCGATATTGCCGACCCGTGGTACACCGGCAACTTCGACGAGACCTACGCCGACATCCTTGAAGGCTGCACGGCGCTTCTGAAGAGCCTGTAATCGCGTCCTGCGGCGGCTAACTAAAGGAGGGAAAGAAAAATGAAAAAACTGGAAACTGGCAACATTGGAACTGGCAACGTTTCCACATTGGCAACAATCGGCAGACTGCTTGCCGCAGTTGTGCTGCTGGCATCAGGTGGTTGCCAGTCGATGAAGGAGAACGGCATGCTTTCGCCTCGTTCCGGCGAACTGTTCCAGACGACGAAGATGGGAACGGGCGTGCTGGCGTCAAGTTGCGTCTTCCCAACGGTGCTGGGTTGGTTTTACGTGCAAAAGGGACATTTGATCGGGTTGCCGGTCGCCATCATCTTTTCGCCGTTTGCCATTGTCGCGCCCGTCTTGGACCTTGGCGTGGTTTCGCCATTGACGGACTTGGCCTGTCTGCCGTACGACTTGTCCAAACCACAGCATGGTTTTTACATCCGGATCGTCGATGAGGACGGCAAGCCGATTCCAGGAGCCCGGATTTCCGGAAGCGTAGTCAATGATGAAGATAGCCACCTTTTGTCAACGACGGATTTGAGCGGCACGACGGACGAGGCTGGAGAATTCTATGTCGGGCGGCTCTTCAAGTGTAAAGGTTCGATGGAGGCAAAGGCTTCGGGGTATGCACCTTGGCTTGGGTCGGAAAGTATTCGGCTTCCTAAGAACGAGAAGTGTTCTGGCGGGCAGACGGCAGTCACCAACGCCATCCCCACGGGGGAGCGTATCGTGTTGCAGTATGTAATGAAGCGGTCGAACGTCGGCGATTGGAACCAGAAGTCCGACCTTTCGCGCGAAGAAGTCGAGAAGCTTTGCGTGGGAACCTGGAGGCCCGACGAAGACGCATGCAAGTTCATCGTTGATGAATTAGGCATGAAGACCGGACAGGAGAACCCGGCTGAACACTGGATTGAACTGCGTTCCGATGGAACTGCTGTCTGTCATGCGCCAGGGCGTTACTACAAGAGCAGTGTCAGTTCGCTCTACAGCCATGAACTGCGCCATTTTCAGAAGCCATTCGCATGGGCGGTCGAACGAAACGAGGCGTCTCCATGGAGGCCTGTGTCTGGGAATGCCTGGATACTTATGCGATGGACATGGCGTGCGCGCCTGTCCGTTGTGGATGAGAAGGAAAAACATCGCAAGGATGTGCGGTACTATCTTGGGGAAGACGATAAAGGTGTCTATCTTGCTGCAGAGTGCGAAGACTATTACGTACCCCCACGCTGTATACTTAAGTTCCGCAAGGTGCCTGTCTTGACACAACCCTCACCCTTACGCGTCAGCTCTGCCTCAGGCATGTGAGTGCGGCGTGTCGGGCGGGCGACGGGCGGGGTACGCCCTGCGGCGGCAAGCGAAAGGAGTAGATGAGCCATGCAGAAACTGAAAACTGGCAACATTGGAACTGGCAACATTTCCACATTGGCAACATTCAACAAAATTATTGCCATTGTCGCGCTCTTGGTGTCAGGTGGTTGCCAGTCGATGAAGGAGAACGGCATGCTTTCGCCTCGTTCCGGCGAACTGTTCCAGACGACGCGCATGGGGCCGGGGAAGACCACGGAGTCATGCTGCATGGTAACGGTGTGGGGTCTGTTTGCCGCGTCAGAGGGGCATTCGTTTGGCTATCTGGTCGCCCTTGCAGGATTGCCATTGGCGCTACCGGCTTATATTGTAGATGAGTGTGTCATGTCGCCATTGACGGACATCGTCTGCCTGCCCTACGATCTGTGCCAACCCAACCACGGGTTCTACATCCGGATTGTCGATGAAGACGGAAAGC
>Ga0310695_10011503_pt1 | contig 12625 bp, 11 predicted proteins | sample RumenRJG_04DNA_FD_203882 | JGI IMG/M metagenome (GOLD analysis project Ga0310695, IMG submission 203882) | Bovine rumen microbial communities from Lethbridge, Alberta, Canada - RJG_04 (v2) (version 2) | ecosystem: Host-associated > Mammals > Digestive system > Stomach > Rumen | place: Canada...
CGCTAAAAACCAGCGCCCAAGTACCAGGCACGCAACATCTCCTTCGGAGCTGCGCAATGGTCCTGCGGTTGTATGTGCATATTGACGAGACTCAGAGCCTTTTCCTGGCTTTTGACCTTTACATCATGTCATAACTATAGAATAACCCGGAGGGAAAAATGCTGCTTGAACTCAATGAAATCAGAAAGTCCTACGGAAAGGACGACAGCCGCGTCCAAGTTCTGAAGGGGATCAGCCTGGGGGTGGAAAAGGGGGAGTTTTGTGTTCTGCTCGGACCTTCGGGATCTGGCAAATCCACTCTTTTAAATATTATCGGAGGCATCGACACCGCGGACAGCGGTGAGATTCTGATCGACGGAGAGATGATGAGCCGGATGAATGAAAAAAAGCTGACGCGCTACCGCCGGCAGCATCTGGGATATGTTTTTCAGATGTATAATCTGATTCCGAACCTGACGGTCAGGGAAAACATTGAAGTGGGAGCTTTTCTGAGCCGCAGGCCTCTGGATGTAAATGAGATCCTGAACACATTGGGGCTGTATGATCACAGGGACAAGCTGCCCGGCCAGCTCTCGGGCGGTCAGCAGCAGCGTACCAGCATAGGGAGAGCGATTGTCAAGAATCCGGATATCCTGCTATGCGACGAGCCGACGGGCGCGCTGGATTACAACACATCCAGGGAAATCCTGCAGTTGATCGAAAGAGTGAGTCTCAAGTATCACACGACAGTGGTGATGGTCACTCACAATGAGGCAATCGGAGCGATGGCAGACACCATAATCCGGCTCCGCGACGGCATGATCAGGGAACGCCTGGTCAATGAGATCCGGATGCCCGCTGAAAAACTCGAGTGGTGAGATCCCGGATGCCCGCTGAAAAACTCGAGTGGTGAGATCCCGGATGCCCGCTGAAAAACCCGAGTGGTGAGGCCCGTATGCCCGCTGAAAAGCCCGAGTGGCGGAATCCGGATGCCCGTTGAAAAATCGAGTGGCAGATCTTTGAAAGGACAACATGAGCATTGCACATAAAAGCAGAGATGAAGCCGGCTCCCTGTTAACCGGAAGCCCGGACCAAAGAGCCGGGAAGAGCAGAGATCAGTCTGAGAGACCGGACAAAATACACAATAAAACCGGGAATCCGCTCCGCCACCGCTATCTTCGGGAGCTGAGGACCGAATTTGGCAAATACCTGGTCATTTTTCTGCTGCTGATCTTCACGATCGGGTTTATTTCCGGATTTCTTGTGGCGGACGGGAGCATGATCATCGCCTATAATGACAGCTTCGAAAAATACAGGATCGAAGACGGCAATTTCCGTACGGATGAAGAGATTTCCAAGTCAAACCGCAGGGACATCGAAGAGCTGGGAGTGACTCTTTATAAAAATTTTTATATAGAGAAGGGTATTGAGAATGGCAGCACCCTCCGCCTCTTTCAAAACAGGGAGGAAATAAATCTCCTTTGCCTGATGAAGGGGAGGTTCCCCGAAAAGACAGGAGAACTGGTCCTGGACCGCATGTACGCGGATAACAACAGTATCAAAGTGGGGGACAGCATCCGTTTCGGGAGATATGATTTCGTGGTGACGGGACTTGTGGCCTTCCCCGATTACAGCGCCCTCTTCCAGGACAATAATGACACCATGTTCGACTCGGTGAAATTCGGGATCGCGGCGGTCGGAAAGGAGGATTTTGAGAGATTTCCGTCCGATGAATTCGAATACTGCTACAGCTGGAAATACAGGAATCCTCCCTCATCCGCCGAAGAGGAAAAGAAGGTGTCGGACCGCCTGATGGAGGATATTTCAGAGGAGGTGTATCTGGAGGACTATATTCCAAGGTATCTCAACCAGGCGATCCAGTTCACGGGCGAGGATATGGGAGGCGACCGCGCTATGATGCTGATCCTTCTATATATTGTCATCGCCATTATAGCCTTTGTGTTCGTGATTACCATCAATGACACGATCGCAAAGGAAGCGGCGGTGATCGGAACCCTGCGCGCGACAGGTTTCACACGGATGGAGCTGGTCAGGCACTACATGACCCTGCCTCTGATCGTGACCCTGACGGCCGCCCTGATCGGAAACCTGCTGGGCTATACTGTCTTTAAAAATGTCTGCGCCGACATGTATTACGGAAGCTACAGCCTTCCGACCTACGTCACGGTCTGGAACGCGGAAGCCTTCCGACTGACTACAGTCGTGCCCTGCCTGATCATGGCTGTGACCACGTTTCTGACCCTGCGGCAGAAACTCTCCCTTTCGCCCCTGCAGTTTCTGCGCAGGGACCTGCACAGGCGCGGAAGAAGCCGGGCTGTCCGGCTCAGTGCTCATATTCCTTTTTATACCCGCTTCCGGCTCAGAATCTTTTTTCAGAATATTGGCAGCTATCTGATCCTGCTGGTGGGGATTCTCTTCGCCAACCTGCTTCTTTTGTTCGGTATGGCCCTGCCGGTCGTCCTGGACCGCTACCAGGAATCCATGAAGGACAATATGCTCTGCAACTATCAGTATTATCTGAAAATTCCCGCTTACCGCATGGACCGGGACTATGAGATGGACAAAATCATGTCCTTTTCTTTTCTGCGCCTGTCCGCCATGACTTCCAATCCGGATGCCGAAGCTTTTTCTTCCTATACATTAAAGATCCCGGAGGGGGAGGCGCTGCGCGTCGAAAACATCAATGTCTACGGTGTCAAAAAGAACAGCCGTTATGTGAAGGCTCCGATTGCGCGGGGAGAGATCTGGATCTCCTCCGCCTATGCCGATAAGTGCAGAAAAAAGGTCGGAGATACCCTGCGTCTCCGGGAGCCCTATGAGGATAAATATTATGAATTCAGGGTGGACGGAATTTACAACTACGAGGGCGCCCTCTGTATGTTCATGCGCAGGGAGGACCTGACACAGACCTTCGATCTCTTCGAAGACTACACTGCCGGGTATTTTTCGGACACTAAGATCACAGATATCAGCAGGGACCTGATCGTATCGGTAGTCGATTACGAAGCCCTGATCAAGATCAGCCGCCAGCTGGATGTGTCCATGGGAGGCATGATGGGTCTGGTCGATGTCTTTGCCGTGGGCCTCTTCATTATCCTGATCTATCTGATGTCCCGCATGATCATTGAAAAAAATGCCCATCCGATCTCCATGACCAAGATCCTGGGTTACACGGACGCAGAGATAGGCGGACTCTATATCGTGACGACATCCATTGTGACACTGATCATGCTGGCTGTCACCATTCCTCTGGATAATGTGATCATGCGGCTGATCTTTCAGAATTATCTGGCTGCCAGGATGACGGGATGGATAACCTATGACATCCCCCCTGACCTCTTTATAAAAATGTTCCTGACCGGGGCGGCAGCCTATCTGTCGGTGGCGGTCTTAGAGATCCGCAAGATCCGGGCTGTCCCCATGGCGGACGCACTCAAAGACGTGATGTGATCAAAAAAGCATCCTGTAAGGAGTATAGGGGAGTCTGAGCCTTGAGAGGAGGGGCTCCCCGGGGAGAGAAAACCAGAGAGAAAACCTGATTTTTTTGCTGAATTTTTTGCTGAATTTTTTGCTGAACTTTTTGCTGAATTTTTTTAAAATAGTACTTGCTTTTTTCGAGCGGGCATGGTAACATACATTTTGCGTGTTACGAAGAACCGTGACAGGCAGCTGAATTATTTCAGATCGGGGTGTAGCGCAGCTGGCTAGCGCACTTCGTTAGGGACGAAGGGGTCGTGGGTTCGAATCCCGTCACTCCGATGAAGAGACCATGAGCAAAGCTCATGGTCTTTTTTTTTCTTATGACACGGCCCGCGTAATGTATTTTCCGCCCTGCGGCGGACGCGGGCCGGTAGGAGGGCAGAGGGCGGCATATGAACTGCATGGCAGTTCATATTGACGCCTCTACCCTATTGTAACACTGCCGGTCCGGTGCCTTTTCCATGTTTCGGCGGACAGGGGCAGGGGCCTGCCTGGGAGCAGAGGGCGGCAGGACCGCCTCTGCACTGCTTTTATTGAATTGTTGTATACAATTCTGTGCAGAAAGTAGTTGAAAAAAGAGAAAGAGAGGCGCTTTTTTTTAAAAATCATGGTACAATAATGCACAGGAATAAGGCAATAAGACAGTTAATGCCGGTAGTAGGGGGATGTTTTTCCGGTCTGCTGTTTTATATGATTATCTCCTGTTTTACTAGTTGTATTTTTTTCCAGTGATTTAGTTTTTAGGGAGGTTTAATATGTACGGCTTTGGTGCAATGATCAAGCAGCTGAAAAAGAATCCCAAGACAATTGTCTTCACAGAGGGATCTGATCCCCGTATCCTTGAGGCGGCTTCCCGCCTTCTGGCCAGCAGCTTTCTGACTCCTATCCTTCTGGGTAAGGAAGATGAAGTGCAGGCGGCGGCAGAAGAGGCAGGCTACAATATCCGCGGCGCTCAGATTCTGGATCCTGAGAATTATGATAAGATGGATGAGATGGTTGCAGAGTTCTGCGAGCTCAGAAAGAGCAAAGGCATGACTCCCGAGAAGGCTCTTCCTATTCTCAAGCAGGGCAACTACTTCGGTACCATGCTGGTCAAGATGGGGATTGCGGACTGCCTGCTCGGCGGCGCCACCTATTCCACTGCTGATACAGTTCGTCCCGCTCTTCAGATCATCAAGACAAAACCCGGCAACAGCATCGTGTCTTCCTGCTTCATTCTGGTCCGTCCCTCAGCGACCGGTGAAAACGAAGTCGTGGCAATGGCTGACTGCGCGATCAACATCCATCCCTCTGAGGATGAGCTGGTTGAGATCTGCGGCGAGACTGTAGAGTGCGCAAAGGTCTTCGGTGTGGATCCCAAGGTCGCCTTCCTTTCCTTCTCCACTAACGGCTCCGCAAAGGATCCCGATGTCACCAAGATGCACAATGCCGCTCAGAAGGCAAAAGAGAAATATCCGGATATCCCGATCGCAGGTGAGATCCAGTTCGACGCAGCTGTTTCTCCCCGTGTCGCGGCAACCAAGGTTCCCGGCTGGGCAGCTGCTGGTCATGCCAACACCTTCATTTTCCCTGACATCAACGCAGGTAATATCGGCTACAAGATCGCGCAGCGCTTCGGTAACTTCGACGCTTACGGCCCGATCCTTCTCGGCCTGAACGCTCAGATCAATGACCTGTCCAGAGGCTGCAATGCTCTGGAAGTTTATTCCATGTCCATCATCACTGCGGCTCTGTCCTGATCGCATACAGCACAGAAGAGGGGGCTGCACTGGTATAGCCTGATATGAGGGCGCTCCGGCGGCAGGAGCAAGACAAAGGAAAAGAATTAATTATAGAAAACAAAAAAAGAGCGTCTCCCGGTTTTCCGGGGGACGCTCGTTTTCGTGAATCGGTCCGGTGTGATCAGTCTTATTCCGGCCAGGGGAAGAAGCGGCTTTGCCGGCAGAAGAGGCAAAGACGCTATTGCGCTGCCGGGCTGTTTCTTTCAACGGTCCTCCATGGATTCAGAGGTTCTGTAGGGAATCCTTCTGTAGCGGATCGTGATATTGCCGGCGCTGTCGCGGACCTTGTACTGTACCGTGTCGTCATTGACGGTGACTTCCACTTTTTTGGTGAGATCGCCGTCCGTGTCGTCATAGGCGGCATAGCCCTCTTCTTCGTAGGGCTCGCCGGGCTCGACGAAATAGCGGTTGTCCCGTGTCAGAAAAATCGAGGGTGGAGTGTGGTCGGCGTTGGGTTCAGCCTGCGGCTTCCGCCTGAACATACCCGCGCCCCTCAGAATGGCCAGCAGGATTACTGCGGGCAGAAGGATCAGAAGGAGATTTCGGATGATTTTCCTGAGTCTGCTCTGTGTATTTTTTTCCATGAGTTTTCCTTTATATTCCTTTATATTAAGAAGCCGGCTTTCTTTTTTAAGACACGGCCCGTGTAATGTGTTTTTCCGCCTTGCGGCGTACATGGTCCGGCCGGGGGAAAGAGGGCAGCGAGGCTGTCTCTGCTCTGTTTACGAGGCCGGATTTCAGTGCCGTATTTCCTTTGCGGAAGAAGCCGTGCTGCAGTTCAGGCCCTGCCTGTTTTTAGGGACGCCTTTTGTGCATGCTGTTTAAGGCGGGCCTTGAAAAACGCCGGTACTTGCTTTTTGCAAGCTCTGGCGCAGCAAAAAGCTTAGTATCCGCTGCGTTTTTCACGGAGCGGGAGCGTCCCACCGAAACAGCATGCACAAAAGGCGCATTGTTTTCAGCAGGGCCTGAACGAAGGACCTGAACGAAGTCGTATTTCCTTTGCGGAAGAAGTCGTATTTCCTGTTGACGGACAGAATTCTTTGTGCTATGTTATATCAAAGGTTGCAAAAGGTCTTTTTTTTTTGCGCGAAAAGCCGGGGAAGCGGCGCTGCAGCGGCCGCACACCCGCCCGGACGGCAGGCGCGGATTAAAAAATCAAAGCATAAACGCATTTATTTGGAGGTTCGGCATGCGTACAAGGATTACATTGTCATGCACTGAGTGCAAGCAGAGAAATTATAACACAACTAAGGATAAGAAAACACATCCTGAGCGTCTTGAAATGAAGAAGTACTGCAGATTCTGCAGAAAGCACACTGTTCATAAAGAGACAAAGTAAGGAGTCATTCATGGCAGCGAAGGAAAATGGAAAAGCGAAGAAATCCGGCAAGGGATCTTTCTTCAAAGGCGTCAGAACCGAGTTTGCCAAGATCATCTGGCCCAGCCGCGATACCATGGTCAAACAGCTGATCGCAGTTGTATGCGCGACGACGATCACTGCGCTGCTGATCGCAGTTCTTGATTACGGCGCTCAGAATCTGATAGATATTCTGGTAAAGATCAACGCGTAACAGCGGAATCAATGAAGTCTGATGAAAGTCTGATGACATCATTGCAGTTGCTGAAAAAAGACTGCAAGTCAGTTTGATGAGGTATATGAATGGCAGATAATAACTTCGATGCTAAGCCGGCGAAAGCAAGGCTGAAGCCCGGAGTCCTTCCGGGAGTGCGCCAGATCAGACGTCCTGATTTCTCTGTCCGCGCTGCGGATATCGAGAAGGCCGAAGAGGCGAGGGCGATGGCGGAAACTGCGGAAGCGGGCGATGCCGGCGCTGCGGATTCATCCGCGCTTGAGGATGCCCGGGAGGCAGCTGCGGTTGCGGCTTCTCTTGCGGCACAGGAGGGCGCTTCGGAAGAAGACCAGCTCGACGAGAGCGCGATCACGGATGAGCCGAAGTGGTATGTGGCACACACCTATTCGGGCTATGAAAACAAGGTTAAGATCAATATTCAGAAGACAATCGAGAACCGGCATCTGGAAAACCAGATTTTCGAGGTCCGGGTTCCCATGTATGATGATATTGAGATCAAGGACGGCAAAAAGAGAAACGTCTCGAGAAAGATGTTTCCCGGCTATGTGCTGGTCCGTATGATCATGAACGACGACACCTGGTATGTAGTGAGAAACACGAGGGGCGTCACCGGATTTGTCGGGCCGGGCAGCAAACCTGTTCCGCTCACAGAGACGGAGATGAAGTCGCTCGGTATCCAGGGCAAGAGCATCACGGTCGACTACGAGGTGGGAGACAGGGTTTCCGTGATCGCGGGAATCTGGAAGAACACCGTCGGAGTTGTCCAGAAGATGGATTACAACAAGCAGTCCGCCACGATCAACGTGGATGTCTTCGGGCGCGAGACGCCTGTTGAGATCGGATTTGCGGAAATCCGCAGATTTTCGTGAGTACCCGGCCGACGGCCGGATATCCGCGTAATGCGGGCGGTACCTGACAGGCGCCGCGATTGTGGAAAACCCTTCAGAGGAATCCCCGTCTTCAGAGCCTGGTCCGGGCAGGAAGAGGGAATCTTTTTCAGGGCGCCGCTCTGCAGGGCGGCAGACAGATATAGTTTCGTGGGAGCAGCAGCCATGCTGCGTATACCACAAAGGAGGAAAAATGGCTAAGAAAGTTACTGGTTACATCAAATTGCAGATTCCTGCCGGCAAGGCAACACCCGCTCCCCCGGTAGGCCCCGCACTTGGTCAGCACGGTGTCAACATCGTTCAGTTTACCAAGGAGTTCAATGCAAGGACAGCTGACAAGGGCGACCTGATCATTCCCGTCGTCATCACTGTCTATGCTGACAGAACCTTCAGCTTCATCACGAAGACTCCCCCGGCAGCAGTCCTGATCAAAAAGGCTGCAGGCCTTCAGAAGGCCTCCGGTGTCCCGAACAAGGAGAAGGTCGGTAAGATCACAAAGGATCAGGTCAAGGAAATCGCTGAGACAAAGATGCCTGATCTCAACGCTGCAAGCCTTGAGGCTGCCATGAGCATGATCGCCGGCACTGCCAGAAGTATGGGAATCGTTGTAGTAGATTGAGTTATCGCCGATAGGAGGAAACACAAATGAAGCATGGAAAGAAGTATGTTGAAGCGGCGAAGCTCGTCGACCGCGCTGCTGTTTATGAGCCGGCTGAAGCTATCGCTCTTGTAAAGAAGACCGCAACTGCAAAATTTGATGAGACTATTGAGATCAATATCCGCACAAGCTGCGACGGACGTCACGCTGACCAGCAGGTCCGCGGCGCTGTTGTCCTTCCCGCCGGCACCGGCAAGAAGGTCCGCGTTCTCGTTTTCGCAAAGGGCGCGAAGCTGGACGAAGCACAGGCAGCAGGCGCTGATTACGTCGGCGGCCAGGAGCTCCTTCCCCGCATCCAGAACGAAGGCTGGCTTGATTTCGACGTAGTCGTTGCTACCCCTGATATGATGAGCGTTGTCGGCCGTCTCGGTCGTATCCTCGGACCTAAAGGCCTTATGCCGAACCCCAAGGCCGGTACCGTCACGATGGACGTCACCAAGGCAATCAACGATATCAAAGCCGGTAAGATTGAGTACAGACTGGACAAGTCCAATATCATCCACTGCCCGATCGGCAAGTCTTCCTTCACAGAGGACCAGCTGCTGACCAACTACACCGCTCTGATCGACGCAGTCGTCAAGGCGAGACCCGCAGCTGTCAAGGGCCAGTACATCAAGAGCATCTCTCTTGCGACTACTATGGGCCCCGGCGTCAAGGTTGTCTGCAACAGATATTGATAGACCGACAATCTTTCAAAAATCAAAAATCTTTTGAGGAGTCGAAGATCTTTGAGAAATCAAATTTTTTGAGAAATCGGGGATCATTGAGGAATCAGATTTTTTGAGGGATCAGATTTTTTGAGAAATCAAAAATCTTTGAGAAATCGAAGCTCTTTGAGAAATCGAAGCTCTTTGAGAAATCAAAAAGTCCTGAAAGATTTAAAATTTCGAGAAATCGGTGATTTAAAACTGTCTTCTCACGGATGCGCGTCTTCTGTGAGAAGACAGAACTTTTTATTTCTGATACTCTGAAAGAATACCTGAAGAATGCTTTGGAAATAGAATCCGGATATATCTTAAAAAATATTTCGGATACATCTTGACAGGTATCTCTTTAAGTTTTAAAATTACATACTGTTCAGCAGGGCGGCAGATCAATCATGTCCCCGGCTGTAAAGTATATCACCCACCGAAGACAGCGGGTGCCGTGGAATCCGGATTCTGACGGATTCAAGGCGTAAAGGTTTCCTGCCCGCCGAGGATGAGTAATTTCGTGAATAGCACATTTCCGGGCGAAAGCTGCGGATGATGATAGATATTCCGAACTCTCTGTCTTCGCGGCAGAGAGTTTTTCTTTTTACTCTCCGTCGGAAAAATGCGGCGAATCAGGTGAACGCCGCAAAGAAATCTACAAGGAGGTAAGATAATGGCAAAAGTTGAATTGAAGCAGCCTATCGTTCAGGAAATTTCCGAGAAGATCGATGGCGCCCAGTCTCTGGTCCTTGTTGACCACAGAGGCCTGACAGTTCAGCAGGACACGGAACTCCGTAAGCAGCTCCGCGAGGCCGGCGTATTCTACAAAGTTTACAAAAACACGATGATGAATTTCGCGTTTAAGGGAACAGCGTTTGAAGGTCTCTCCGATCTGCTCAATGGTCCCAGTGCCATCGCAGTTTCCAAGGAAGACGCGACAGCACCCGCAAGGATCATCTTCGAGTTCGCCAAGACTGCTAAGAACCTGGAGGTCAAGGGCGGTGTTGTAGAGGATAAAGTCCTCGACCTCAAGCAGCTCGAGGAAGTGGCCCAGATCCCTTCCAGAGAAGTCCTGCTCGGAAGACTGTTCGGCAGCATGCAGTCCCCTATCGCAAACTTCGCACGCGTCATCAAGCAGATCGCGGAGAAGGACGGCGAGGGAGAAGCTGCTCCCGCAGAGGCTGCAGCAGCGGAATGATCCACGGTTTTTTCCGCGGAACAGACTGCGAGAGAGCAGCATGAATGAATGCCGGTATCCGTCCCCCATGCGGTGACAGATGAGGCAGTGTTTTTTAAGATTTGATTATGTGATTTGATTATAAGGAGGTCATACAATGGCTAAACTTACAACTGCTGAATTTATCGAAGCGATCAAAGAGCTGTCCGTTCTTGAGCTGAACGAGCTCGTAAAGGCCTGCGAAGAGGCATTCGGTGTCTCCGCAGCAGCCGGTGCTGTTATGGTTGCAGGTCCTGCAGCTGCAGCTGAGGAAGAGAAGACTGAGTTCGACGTCGAGCTGACTGACTTCGGCGCACAGAAGATCAAGGTTATCAAGGTTGTCCGTGAGATCACCGGCCTTGGACTGAAGGAAGCTAAGGCTCTCGTTGAGGGTGCTCCCAAGAACATCAAAGAAGGCGTCTCCAAGGAAGAGGCTGAGGCAATCAAGGCTAAGGTCGAGGAGCAGGGTGCAAAGGTTACTCTCAAGTAATTCAGCCTGAACTAACATTTTTTATTAACAACTGTGCGGTCGGCCTGCTGATGGCCGGCCGCATTTCTTTACCCCTGCGGGGGATGAACGCGGACGAGGGAGACAGGGGACGGTTCTTTGTCTCCTCTCCGGAGGAGACAAAGAACCGTCCCTGTCTCCCTGGCCTGAAATGAATATTTTGTAAATATTAATAAATTTTTGTTGACGTGAAGCGAATGCAGTAGTAGAATGTTATTCGCATCTTTTTTGCGTGCATTTCTAAAGCCTTCCATTAAAGATGATTCGGACCGCGTGCCAAAATCAAGTCTGGGCAGATCGCCAGGTTTGCACAGATGCGCTGAATGCTGTCCGGAAGAACCGCCCGGCCATGCGGCAGCCCGCACCCGGCGTACAGGATTCCCACTCGGGTCCTGAATTGAAAACTCACAGATTAACGGGGTGAATTAGATGGAAAAATACAGGATACATCCTACAGGCAGTGGCAAGAACATTCGAATGAGTTATCAGCGTCAGAGGGAAGTTCTGCCGATGCCCAATCTGATCGAAGTTCAGAAGAACTCCTATCAGTGGTTTCGTGAAAAAGGCCTTCAGGAAGTATTGGATGACATTTCTCCGATCGAGGACTACAGCGGACATCTAAGCCTTACTTTTACCAAACTCAGGTTTGAGGAAGAAGACGCCAAGTATTCGATCGAAAAGTGCAAAGAGGGAGACCGCACTTACGCTGCTCCTCTGAAAGTATCTGTTCGTCTGTATGACAAGGAGAAAGACCGCGAGATCAAGGAGCAGGAGATTTTCATGGGAGATCTTCCTCTCATGACCAAGAACGGCACCTTTGTGATCAACGGCGCGGAGCGTGTCATCGTCAGCCAGCTGGTCCGTTCCCCCGGTATCTATTATGGGATCGATAAGGATAAATTCGGCAAAAGACTGTTCTCCTGTACGGTAATCCCCAACAGGGGCGCCTGGCTCGAGTATGAGACTGACGCCAATGATGTATTTTATGTGCGTGTTGACAGGACCAGAAAGGTCCCTGTCACTGTTCTTGTGCGCGCATTAGGCATCGGAACAGATGAGGAGATCATCGAACTTTTCGGCGACGAGCCCAAGCTGAGGGCAAGTTTCGGTAAGGATCCTTCACATGACTTCGAGAGCGGCCTTCTTGAACTCTACAAGAAGATCCGCCCCGGCGAGCCCCTCTCTGTGGAGAGTGCTGACAGCCTGATCAACTCCATGTTTTTTGATTCCAGGAGATATGACCTGGCCAAGGTGGGCAGATATAAATTTAATAAGAAGCTGGCTATGAGAAGCAGGATCACCGGTCATATCCTGGCAGAGGACGTGATCGATGAGGCCAACGGAGATATTCTGGGCAGCGCCGGAGAAGAGGTCACCCGCGAAATGGCGGATATGATCCAGGATTCGGCTGTGCCTTATGTCATGATCCGCACAGAAGAGCGCGACGTCAAGGTGCTTTCCAACCTCATGGTAGATCTCACCCACTACGTCGACTGTGACCCCGCGGATTTCGGCATCACGGAGAAAGTTTATTATCCCGCCCTCCATGAGATCCTCCTTGCCTTCCAGCAGAGCGAGAGCAATGACCCCGAGACCCTGGGAGACATGCTGCGCAAGAGCGTGCACGAGCTGGTTCCCAAGCACGTCACAAAGGAAGATATCATCGCCTCGATCAATTACAATATGCATATTGAGTACGGCATCGGAACCGACGACGACATTGACCACCTGGGCAACCGCCGCATCCGCAGCGTGGGCGAACTTCTTCAGAATCAGTACCGCATCGGTCTGTCCAGACTGGAGCGCGTGGT
>Ga0310695_10011510_pt1 | contig 12621 bp, 13 predicted proteins | sample RumenRJG_04DNA_FD_203882 | JGI IMG/M metagenome (GOLD analysis project Ga0310695, IMG submission 203882) | Bovine rumen microbial communities from Lethbridge, Alberta, Canada - RJG_04 (v2) (version 2) | ecosystem: Host-associated > Mammals > Digestive system > Stomach > Rumen | place: Canada...
CGATCCGGCCGTGCTCGACCGCCTTGATGAGCGGCAGCGACGACTGGTCGAAGAGCGGCGGGTCGCCGGAGTTCACCTTCAGAACGACGTCGTCGAGGCCGATGCCGTTCTTGAGCGCGATGATGTGCTCGACCATGCGCAGGTAGTTGTGCTCGGAGCCCGAGCGCAGCACGAGGTTCTGCGCGCTCGTCCAGAGATTCGCGATGTCGACGAACGTGTCGAGCTGCTCGGGGTGGTCCATGCGGCGGATCCACCAGCCCGGCTTCGCGCTCGGCGCGAAGGTCAGCGTCTGCTTGCGGCTGCCCTCGAACGTGCCGACGCCGGCGACCGGCGCCTCCTGCGCGAGCGTGGTGCGCTTCGCGGAAAACGGCGACGTGCGCGCCGGCGCGAGGCGCGTCTCGTCGACGGGCTGCGCGCGGAACGATTCGCAGGCCGCCGCGATCGCCGCGGCGCTGCCGAAGACGATCCGGCCGATCTTGTAGTCTGGCATCTCCATGTCGGCGGGTATTATATCATATTTGCGCCGCCCGCAGAAAGCCGCGGCCTACCACGCGAGGGCGCCGAGCGCGTCGTTCAGGAGCCGCGCGGCGTGCGCGTCGCGCTCCTTGGCGCCCGCCGAGCCGACGACGACCACGATCGCGCGGTGGCCGTCGCGCGTGCCCGTCAGCACGATCGAGCTGCCGCCGGCGTCGATGTAGCCGGTCTTGAGCCCGTCGACGCCCGCGACCTTGACGCTCTTCTTCCAGAGGAGGTTGTTGTGGTTGTAGACCGTGAGCGGCTCGCCGCCCCGCCCGGGGATCGTCGCCTTTTCCATCTTCGTGAACGCGAGGATCTCCGGCTGCTCCTTCACGAGCGCCACGCCGAGTTTCGCGAGGTCGGCGGCGGTCGACCGGTCGAATCCGCGCTTCGAGCCCTTCGGCGGCGGCAGGCCGTTCGGCGAGACGAAATGCGTGTGCGTCATGCCGAGCGCGGCGGCCTCGTCGTTCATCATCCGCGCGAAGCCCTCGATGGAGCCGCCGAGCCGTTCGGCGACGATCACCGCCACGTCGTTCGCGCTCTTGAGCATGAGCGCCGTCATCGCGTTGCGCACGGAGATCGTCTCGCCGGGGAGGAGGTCGATCTTCGACGGCTGCTCCTGCGCCGAGCGCGTGCTCTGCACGAGCTGCTCGTCGGGCGCGATCGTGCCGTCGCGCACGGCCTTCAGCAGAAGGCGCGCCGTCATCAGCTTCGTGCAGGAGGCGGGGTAGCACTCACGGTCGACGCGGTCGGCCACCAGGACGCGCCCCGTCTCCGCCTCGACCGCGATCGCGCCGACGTAGGGCGAGGCCCGGTGCGCGTTCGGCACGGGGCCGCGCACGACCGCCGCCGCCAGGACCGCCGCTAACGCAAACGTTTTCACTTGACGGTGCGCCGGGTCGCCTTGACGATCACCTTCCAGAGGGCGGCGGGCGTCTCGGCGGCCACCGCGGCGGCGAAGTTCTCCTTGTTGGCGAAGGCCTGGCCGAGCGAGGCCATCAGCCGCAGATAGAACGCCGACACGGCGACGGGAATCGCCGAGAGGACGACGATGTGGACCTTCTGGCCCTCCCAGTCGATGCCGTCGCGGGAGCAGCCGATCGCCAGCGTCAGGCTGCCGCCCTCGACGCCGCGCACGTGCGGAAACGCCACGCCGCTGGGCATGGCCGTCGACAGGACCCCCTCGCGCGCGAGCGCCGCCGTGACGAGCGACTCCGCGTTGGAAATGAACTTGCCGGCCTCCATCGCCGCCGCGAGCGCGGCGATCGCGTCCGCCGGCGTCTTCGCCGCGAGGTCCGGCACCATCAGCTCCTCGGCGCTGAAGCGCGAGATCCCCGTCTTCGGGTCGTCGCCCGGCGCGGGCTTCTCGGTGATGTTGCGCGCCTCGTCCGCGTCGACGGCGTAGAGGATGCGCCCGCAGCTCGAACAGGTGACGAGATGCTGCGCGAGCCGGACCTGCTGGCTCTGCGCGATCGGCACCTGCATCCCGCAGCCCGAGCAGCAGCCGTTGCTCATCGCCGCCATCACGATGTGGCTCTTCTTGTAGAGACGCGAATAGATGCCCTGCACCTGCGGATCGAGCCTGTCCTGCATCTCGAAGATCGCGTCGTTGAGCGCGTCCAGACTGCTGCCGTCCCCCGTCTGCGTATGCTCGTCGCGGGTCAGGACGAGTTCCTGCAGCTGCCGCAGTTGATTGATCTGGCTTTTCATCTCCTTCTTCTCCCCCATTTATTCATCTCTTTTCGTTGTCGGTCTTTTCACGCACGGCCGTTCCGTTTTCACGGCCGCTCCGTAAACGTCCGAATCTTGTCCATCGTCTCCGCCGAGAGGATGTGCTCCATCATGCATGCGTCCTTGTCCGCCGTCTTCCGGCTGACGCCGAGCTTCATCAGGAACGACCGCAGCAGCGTATGGCGGTTCAGGACCGTATTCGCCACGCGCCGCCCCTTCGCGGTCAGTTCGATCGCGGAATACGGCTCCTGCGTCACCAGCTCCAGCTTCTTCAGCTCGTGGATCGCCTTGACGACGCTCGGCATCTTGACGTCGAGCGTCTTCGCCACGTCGCGGACGCACGCGAGCTTCTTCTCCTTGATCAGGATGTAGATCGCCTCCAGGTAGTCTTCCAGGCTCTGGGTCATCGCGTGCATCTCCGGTGTTCCTTTCGTTCCTGTTTTCATGATCCTCACTTCCCGAACGGACTCGTCTTCTTCATCAGCTGCGCGAACTTGACCGATTCGATCGAATCCTCCAGCTGCAGCGGGAACGGCGCGGCCGTGCGCACCGTGTCGTAGACATGCTTCCAGAACGCGCTCGGCCCGTGCGGCGTGCCCTTCGGCAGCGTGACCGGGATCGTCACCACCGGGAAGTCCTCGTGCAGATCGACGATCTCCGGCGTGCGGACGCTCGAGCGGCGGCGCGGGAACTTGAAATCGGGGTCGATGACCGTCAGCGTCCCCTCCGTCGCGCCCGGCTCCACGCGGAAGACGCCGCGCTCGGCGCGGATCTCGAACGACGGCGCGCGCGTCTCGGCGAGGCAGCCGCCGTTGAACTCGATGTCGGCGGAGACCTGCCCGCGCGTCTTGAGATTGACGTGCACGTAGTCCTCGGCGTCGCCGAGCGAGGCGATGCGCTTGAGCTCGCTCCACATCTGGATCGGCGGCGAGGGCAGCAGCTTGAGCGCCTGCTGGATCAGGTCGGTCATCTGGTAGTACGACGCGCCGCCGCCGAGGCGTTTGACGGTCTGCCAGTCGTCGCGGCGGATGTAGTCCTCCTTGCGGATGCGGATCTGGTAGATTTCGCCGAGGCGCGGATCGCCCATCATCTGGCGAGTCAGCAGGAAGTCGGGCGCGAAGAGCCCGCGCTGGAGGATGAGCAGGCGGTTCTTCGCCTTCGCCGCCGCCCCGCGCATCACCTGCGCGTCGTCGATCGTCAGCGCCATCGGCGACTCGAGGAGCGTCCAGAAGCCGCGTTCGAGCGACGCCATCGCGTGCTCCATGTGGTCGACGGTGCACGTCGCGATGTCGACGATGTCGATGTCGCGCTCGTAGAGCATGTCGTGGAACTGGCGGAACATGCGGCAGTCGGGATAGTCCTGCGCCACGATGTCGCGCCGCTCCTTCGACAGGTCGCACGCCGCCACCACCTTGAAGAGCGCGGGGTGCGCCTTGAACACGGGGTAATGGGTCGAGAACATCGCCCGGCCGAGACCCATCAGGGCGACCCTCACCGGCGGACGCTGGTAGTCAACGCTCATTTCTTCACGATCTCCGTTATGGCCTGCAGGAACTGCGCGACGTCGGTGAACTGACGGTACACGCTCGCAAAACGGATGTAGGCGACCTCGTCGGTGCGGTGCAACTCGTCCATCACCAGCTGCGCGATCTTGTCCGCGCCGACCTCGCCGCCCTCCAGCTTGGCGACGACATGATCGATCATCGTGCGGATCTGGTCGTCGCTGATCGGGCGCTTGCCGCACGCGTGGCGGATCGCCTTGTCGAGCTTCTGGCGGTCGAACGGCTGGCGGGTGCCGTCGCGCTTGACGACGACCACCTCGTCGCGGTCGATCTCCTCGTAGGTCGTGAAGCGGTGCCCGCACGCGCAGCATTCGCGACGGCGACGGATGGCCGCGCCCTCGCGCGCGGCGCGCGAGTCCAGCACCTTGTCGTCATCCTGGCCGCATTTCGGGCACTTCATCTTTCAGATCTCCTTCCTTTCTCTCTCTTTCTCCGTCCGTTCGCTCCGGTCACTTGCCGTTCGGGCACATCGTGCAGTGGCGGCAGTCGAGATTGACCGGCAGCGGCGGCGGCGCCCCGTGGCGGCGCGCGTTGACGGCGCCGATGTGGTTGATGAGCGCCAGCAGGAGCCCCAGCGTGATGAAGCCGCCCGCCGGCAGGATCGCCAGCGTGACCGGCCCCGGATTGAGGCCCTTGATCGCGAGGTCGCCCCAGACGGTGAGCGTGCCCGCGCCGACGATCTCGCGCACCGACGCGATGAGCGCGAGCGACAGCGTGAAGCCGATGCCCGAGCCGAGACCGTCCGCGAGCGAGGCGACGACGCCGTTCTTGGAGGCGAACGCCTCCGCGCGGCCGAGGATGATGCAGTTGACGACGATGAGCGGAATGAAGATGCCGAGGCTTGCCGAGAGGTCCGGGAGGTACGCCTGCATCAGGAGGTCGATCGCCGTCACGAACGTCGCGATGATGACGATATAGCACGGGATGTGGACGGCGCCGGGAATGACCTTGCGCAGCGCCGAGACGAGGCCGTTCGAGCAGATGAGGACGAACGTCGCCGCGAGCCCCATGCCGAGCGCGTTCTCGAGGCTAGTCGTCACCGCCAGCGTCGGGCACAGGCCGAGCACCAGACGGAAGATCGGGTTATTCTTGAAAATCCCGTACCAAAACGCCAGATAGGTTTTCATTTTTTCTTTCGTTCTTCGTTGTTGTGAATATTTGCCTTGCATATTTGCCTTGCCCAACACTACCGACAGTATATCTTTTTTTTCGCACAAACGCAAGCGGAAACTGACGGCCCAAAAGAAAGGCGCGGCGAAACCGCCGCGCCCCTCTTTTGCGTCCTGCGTCACAAGCCCTTCAAGCTCATCGGCAGGCTGACCAGCCGTCCTGCGTCACAAGCCCTTCAGGCTCATCGGCAGACTGACCAGCCGTCCTGCGTCACAAGCCCTTCAGGCTCATCGGCAGGCTGACCAGCCGTCCTGCGTCACAAGCCCTTCAGGCTTGTGACACCTCCACCTCAGCACACGCCCTGCGCCACCATCGCATCGGCCACCTTGGTGAAGCCGGCGATGTTCGCGCCCACGACGTAGTTGCCCTTCTTGCCGTACTTCGCGGCGGCTTCCCAGGCGTTGTCGTGGATGGCCTTCATGATGCCCTTGAGCTTCGCGTCGACTTCCTCGCGCGTCCAGCTCAGGCGCTCCGAGTTCTGCGACATTTCGAGGCCCGAGGTCGCCACGCCGCCGGCGTTCGACGCCTTGCCGGGCGAGTACATGATCTTCGCCTTGACGAAGGCCGCGATCGCGTCCGGGGTCGAAGGCATGTTCGCGCCTTCGCCGACGAGCGTGCAGCCGTGCTTGAGGAGGTACTCCGCGTCCTTGCCGTTCAGCTCGTTCTGGCGCGCGCACGGGAACGCCGCGTCGATCTTGTCGGCGAGCTGCCAGCTGTTGACGCCCTTGGCGAACTTCGCGCCCTTCCACTTGAGCTCGCTCAACTCGCCGCGCTTGACGGTCTTGAGGTACATGACCTCCTGCACCTGCTCCTGGGTCATGCCGGCCGGGATGTAGATCGCGCCCGAGCGGTCCGAGAAGGTCACGACCTTCGCGCCGAGCTGGATCAGCTTCTCCGCCGCGTAGCTCGCGACGTTGCCCGCGCCCGAGATGACGCAGACCTTGCCCTCGAACGTCTCGCCGCGCTTGGCGAGCATGTTCTCGGCGAAGTAGACGTCGCCGTAGCCCGTCGCCTCGGGGCGGATGAGCGAGCCGCCGAAGGAGAGGCCCTTGCCCGTCAGAACGCCCGTCCATTCGTTCGCGAGGCGCTTGTACTGGCCGAACATGTAGCCGATCTCGCGCCCGCCCACGTTCATGTCGCCCGCGGGCACGTCGGTGTCGGGGCCGATGTGGCGGTAGAGCTCGGTCATGAAGCTCTGGCAGAAGCGCATCACCTCGGCGTCGCTGCAGCGCTTGCCGGGGGTGTGCGGCGACTGCTTCGGGTTGAAGTCGCTGCCGCCCTTGCCGCCGCCCATCGGCAGCGTCGTGAGCGAGTTCTTGAAGACCTGCTCGAAGGCGAGGAACTTGAGGACGGAGAGGTTGACCGACGGATCGAACCGCAGGCCGCCCTTGTACGGGCCGATCGCGCTGTTCATCTGGATGCGGTAGCCGCGGTTCACGCGCACGATGCCCTTGTCGTCCACCCACGGGACGCGGAACATGATCACGCGCTCCGGCTCGACCATGCGCTCGAGGATGGCGTTCGCCTCATACTGCGGATTCGCCTTGATGACGGGATCGAGTGTCGTCAGCACTTCGTCCACCGCCTGGAGGAACTCCGGCTCGTTCGCGTTCTTGGCCTTCACGTCCTTCAGGACGCTCTCAACGTACTTGTTCATTTTGTCCTTTTTGTTCGGTCTTTACCTTGTTCGATTTTATTTGCAAAATCCGTTTTTCCCTAAGCAATAACCGTGCCAATTTAAGAAAAAGAGGATTTTCAGTCATTTTTGCGACTTTCAGAAATGTGATTTTACATTTGATGTAATGCGATTTTTATGATTTTTACAATTTTTGTAAAAATCACGGGGTCTGTCCCCAAACCACGGGATCTGTCCCCAGAGCTTTCCAATGTTTTTAGACCTCTAGACCGCTCGCTGCGCTCACTATTCTATTGCTCCGGCAATTAAAGGGTTTGATTTGCATCAGGGAGGGACGGGCTCTGTCCCGTCCGTCATATGTGGCCGCGACGGAGCGCGGCCCTCCCAATGAATCAACCCCATTTGTTGCCGTTTCTATAGAATTCTAGATTTCTAGAATCCTAGCCCCTAAAAAAATTCAAAAAAATCTCCAAGCGAGCAAAATAACAAAATTTATGATATAATACCGCCATGTCGCACGAAGTTCTCAACCTCCAGCAGGCCGCCGCGCACGTGTTTGTCGATGCCAACGACCTCAGGCACGTCGCCCAGCGCGGCGAAATTGCCGCGCAAAAGCGCGGCGACGACTGGTTCTTCGAGCACCGTGCGCTCGACGAGTGGGCGCAGCGCAACCTGCTCGCCGCCAAGCCCAAGACGCTGAGCGAAGTCCACCGCTCGATGGCCGACGGCGACCGCCGTGCCCGGCGCGAGGTCTTCTCCATCGTCCCGCTCTTCCGCACCGACGGCATTTCGCTCGACCTGCTCGCCAAGACGAAGGGCGGCGCGATCCGCGACATGACCGACCTCGCCATCGCGACCGGCCTCGTCTACGACGACGAGGGCCTGTTCAAGGAGCTCGTCGACCGCGAGGAGGCCGCGCCCACCGCCGTCGGCCGCAACGCCGCGTTCCTCCACCCGCGCTACCACGACCCCTACTTTTTCGAGGATACGTTCATCGCCTACGGCCGCGCGCGGCGCCCCGTCTTCTTCGGCGCGCCCGACGGCGAAGGCACGCGCCACTTCTTCATGATCTGCTCGACCGACCACGAGCGCCACCTCCAGATTCTCGCGCGCCTCGCCCTGCTCGCGCACGGCACCGCGCTCATGGAGCGGCTCGACCTCGCGGAATCGGCCGACGACGTCATCGCCGCCGTGCGCGACTGCGAATCGGAGTTCGTCAAATGAAGCGCTTCTGGTTCTTCGATCTCGACGGCACGCTGGCCGACACCGACGGCGACATCCGCCTCGCCTGGAAGGCCGCGCTCGCCGACCTCGGCCTCGCCTGCCCGACGTTCGACCGCGACTTCATCGCGGGCCCGCCCATCGACGAGATGGTGAAGAAGCTCTTCCCCGACCGCTGCGCCGACCCCGCCGCCGCCGAACGGCTGATCGCCGACGTGCGCACGCTCTTCGGCCGGCACTACGACCGCGACGGCTTCCCGACGACACGGGAATATCCGGGCGTGCTCGACGCCGCGCGGCGGCTCAAGGCGGCCGGCGCGCGCCTCTTCATCGCCACCAACAAGCGCTACGCGGGCGCGGCCGCGCTCGCGGCGAAGTTCGGCTGGACGGATGTTTTCGAAAAGCTCTACACGGGCGACATGTTCTTCGCGACACGCGGCGTCAAGATGCGCAAGCCGGAGCTGCTGAAGTTCATCCTGGACGAGATCGGCGCGCCGCCCGCGGACTGCGTCATGGTCGGCGACACGATCAACGACTTCGAGGCCGCGCGCGCGAACAACATCGATTCCATCGCCGTCGCGTGGGGCTACGGCACCGCCGCCGAGCGGCGCGCCGCCGGGCGCACCGTCACGGACGCGGCGGAACTTCGCTGACGCACCAGTCCGCGATGCCGTCGGCGATGGCGCAGCCGATGAAGCGGCGGCGCGCGACGTCCCAGCACGCCTCCTCGCCTTCGGGCGTCGTGATGAAGTCGACCTCGATGAGCACGCTCGGCACCTCGGGACTGCGCGTCACCGCAAAGTTCGCATGGAGCGGCCCCTTCGACGGAATGTCGCCGTCAAGCGCCTCGGCCATGCGCGCGTTGATCGCCTGGGCGAGCGCCGCGCCGAGCGGGTTCCACGAATAGACGGTGTGGTAGCGCACCGTGCGCGGGTCCGAGCCGAATCCCGGCGCGTTGTGGTGGATCGAGACGAACGCGTCCGCCCCTTCCGCGTGCGCCGCGCGCGCGCGTTCCGCCAGGACGAGCGCGACGTCGCTGTCGCGCGTCATCTTCACCCGGTAGCCCTTCGCCTCCAGCGCCTTGCGCACCTCGCGCGCCACGCGCAGGTTCGCGTCCTTCTCCGGGAACGCGTGCGGCGACAGGGTGCCCGTGTCGCTGCCACCGTGGCCGGGGTCGAGGTAGATGAGCGTCTCGGCGGGCGTCTTGCCGCGCGGGTGCGGACGCGGCGAATCCGCCGCGTAGTCGAGCTTCTCGTAGACGCGCGGCTTCGGCGGCGGCAGGGGATTGCCGTCCGCATCCACGCGCGGCGGCTGCGGTTGCGGCGGCGGCTCCACGAAAAAGACGTGGTTGGTCGCGACGCCGCCCGCGACGAGTTCGATCGTGTTGGTGCCGGGCACGAGGTCGAGCATCGTCACCCAGCCGCCCGTCCGGTAGACGTCCACCGCGCGGCCCTGCACGGTCAGGTTCGTGACGCCGCGTTCGCACGCGCCCGACATGTAGCAGCGTTCGAGGTGCGGCAGCTTCGCCCCCGCGCCCGGAAACGCCACCGTCACCGCCAGCAGCAGAGCGATCATCAGCTCAGGTTCTGGAAGATGGCCGCGAGGAAGTCGTCGTACGTCTCGAACGCGGGGATGTCGGGGTTCGCCGCCTTGATCTCCGGCGTCGACCGGAAGAGGAAGCCGGCCTTCGACGCGCGGATCATCCCGAGGTCGTTGTAGCTGTCGCCGGCCGCGATCGTGTCGAAGCCGCAGCTCTGGAGCGCGCGCACCGTCGTCAGCTTCGACTGCGGGCAGCGCATCTTGTAGCCCGTCACGCGGCCGTTCTCGACCGTCAGCGAGTTGCAGAAGATCGCCGGCCAGTTCAGCTTCTGCATGAGCGGCTGGGAGAACTGGTCGAACGTGTCGGAGAGGATCAGCACCTGCGTGCGCTCGCGCAGCTGGTCGAGGAATTCCTGCGCGCCGATCAGCGGGCGCATCGAGCGGATGACGTCCTGGATCTGCTTCAGGTTGAAGCCGTGCCTGTCCAGGAGGTCGATGCGGTAATGCATCAGCTTGTCGTAGTCGGGCTCGTCGCGCGTCGTGCGGCGGAATTCAGGGATGCCGGTCGCCTCCGCAAACGCAATCCAGATTTCCGGCACCAGGACGCCTTCCAGGTCGAGACAGACGATTTCCATGTTCGTTTTGATCCTTGTTCGTGTGTTTGTTCGTGTGTACTTTCTTAGTATATCATATTTCCCACAGCCGGCGGATGTGCGCGACGCCCTTCCGGAGCTGCGCCTCGCTCACGTGCGCGTGCGGCTCGAAGACGACGTGCTTCACCGCGTGCGCGAGCGTCTTGAGCGCGGCGAAATCGACCTTGCCGTCGCCGGGCGCGAGATGGTCGTCGGTGTAGGCGACCACGTCGTTGAGGTGCAGGCCCTGGATGTCGCCGTCACCGGGCGGCGGCGCGGCGAGCCAGCCGTGCATCTCGCGCACGCGGTGGTGGCCCGTGTCGAACCACGCCTTGACCGGCGCGCCCTTGAACGCATCGAGGAGCCGCGCCATCTCCGCCTCGTCCGGGAAGCCTTCGAGATACGGCAGGTTTTCGAGCGCCAGCGTCACGCCGCATTTTTCGAGCTCGGGCACGAGCGCGGCGATTTCGCCGCGGAAGACGTCCAGGAGCTTCGCCGCGCGCGCGTCGCGCACCGCGCGGGCCTTCGCGAGCAGCTTGCGGTAGCGCGCGTCGTCGCGGTTTCCCTTCGCCTTCTCCAGCGCGTCGCGGAGCGTCCCCGAATCGAAGCCGCGCCGGAAGAAGCGGCCGTCGAACGTCGCGCGCCCCGCGTGGAGGACGACCGTGTCTGCGCCCATCTCGGCGGCGAAGGCGATGTTCTTCTTCACGTGGAAGCGGGCGAGGCCGCGCGCGTCCTCGTCGAGGCTCGCGAGCGTGTAGAGCTCGGGGTAGCCCTGCGGCGCGGAGAGCGGCACGGGGCAGAACGCATGGACGGAGCCGACGGGGATGCGCGAAAGCATCTTCTTGAAGCCCGGCACCTGCACGAGCGTCGTGTGGAACCCGAGCTCGAGCTCCTCGAAGCCGAGTTCCAGCGCCTTCTCGGCGATCGCCTCGCCGGTCTCCAGCCGCCGGTTGCACCAGTTTGTCGATAACGAAAGTTTCATGATGTCGCGTGCGTAGTATATCATATTCTCCCTCGGGATTTGATATACTGTGCGCATGACAACGAAAGACATCGCCGCCGTCGACCGCGCGCTCAAGAAGGAATTCGCCGCGCACGCCGCGCCCATCATCGAACTCATCGAGGCGCAGACGCACGACCCCTTCTGCGTGCTCGTCGGGACCATCCTCTCCGCCCGCACGAAGGATGCGTGCACGACGGGCGCCGTCAAGCGCCTCTTCGCGACCGCGCGCGGGGCGGTGTTCGCGCCCGCCGACCTGGAGCGGCTGACGACCGAAGAGATTGAAAAGCTCATCTATCCCGTCGGCTTCTTCCGCGACAAGGCGCGCCACCTCAAGGAGCTGCCGCGCGTCCTGAAGGAGAAGTTCGGCGGCACGCTGCCGCACACGGTCGAGGAGCTGTGCGAGCTGCCGGGCGTCGGGCGCAAGACGGCCAACCTCACCGTCGCCGTCGGCTTCGATCTGCCGGCGATCTGCGTGGACGTCCACGTGCACCGCATCTGCAACTGGCTGGAGCTCGTGCACACGAAGAAGCCGGTCGAGACGGAGATGGCGCTGCGGCGCATCCTGCCCGTCAAGTACTGGAAGACGTGGAACAGCCATCTCGTCTCCTTCGTCCAGACGCGCTGCGATCCCGTGCGGCCCCGCTGCGACGGCTGCCCCATCGCCCGCTTCTGCCATTCACCGAAGAAGCGCTGAGCGACGGGCCGCTCTGGGGGACAGACCGCGGGAACTGGGGAAAAGGCGATCTTGGGACCCAAACTTGTTGATCCTCTGCGCCTCTGCGCGAGACAATCATCCCTGCCCAACCGTCTGCCACGCAGACGAGCGCCGCGCGCCCCTCGCCGCGCTATTCTAGAAGTCTAGGATTCTAAGTTTCTAGAAGTCTAGATTAGCCCGCGTAAGCGGGCGGTCTAGCGTAGCGAGCAAAGCGAGCGGTCTAGCCCCTCTAGAAAAAATTGCGGTGGGGCCCCAACCAACATTGACATTTATCAACTCCGAGCGTTTGGGCTCCCGCGACCGCTCCGCCGCTTCGCGTTTTTCAACGGCTTTCAGGTTGGGTCAGCATCTTTAGAGGCTGCCTTCGGCAGACAAGGCGATCCTCATTCAGACACGAGGAGGTCGGAAGGAAACCTCCTCCAGTCACAAACAGAGATTTCTCATCAGCTACAAAACAATTTCACGCGCGACGCAGAACGAATTGCGCGAAGTGGTAACGAAAGCCCAGCTGCTCGGAGTTAATTAAAAACAGGAGAACCGCGCCCGTAATCACGAACATGCGTATTCACAATCGCGGACATGCGTATTCACAATCGCGGACATGCGTATTCACGAACGCAAACATGCGTGTTCACGATCACGGACATGCGTGTTCACAAACGCGGACATGCGTGTTCGGGCCCGCCGGATTATGGCGCACGAATGGCTGACGTGCCGACCGACGGATTCGGCGGCATCTTCCAGACGTATTCTCGCGCAAATTCATCATGGCTAGCAGTCTATCAAAATTACTTAGACCGTATCACTTCGACCGTATCACAAGGGTCTGACCCTCGCAGTCCCCAATGAGACTATTGCAAAGATCGATTTAGCCTTCCCATCAATTCCTCTTTCTC
>Ga0310695_10011513_pt1 | contig 12620 bp, 7 predicted proteins | sample RumenRJG_04DNA_FD_203882 | JGI IMG/M metagenome (GOLD analysis project Ga0310695, IMG submission 203882) | Bovine rumen microbial communities from Lethbridge, Alberta, Canada - RJG_04 (v2) (version 2) | ecosystem: Host-associated > Mammals > Digestive system > Stomach > Rumen | place: Canada...
CCACCCTCCGTATGACGGAACGTGCTACGGAAGAGGTAATAGATAGCGATAGACAGTATCAACGAGGCACAAGCCACAGCAAACGAGAAGTGGTAGGCATCGTTGCTGCTATAGCCCAACGATGTTTCAGCATACTCCTTAATCTTAATAGCTGCAGTAGGTGCAAACAAGGCACCGATGTTGATAGCCATATAGAAAATAGAAAAACCTGCATCGCGTTTGTCCTTATACTGCGGATCGTTATAGAGGTCGCCCACCATCACCTGCAGGTTGCCTTTAAACAGGCCTGTACCAAAGCCGATGAGCAACAGGGCGGCCAGCATCACAACCAATGCCACGCTATCGCCTCCCAAGGGTACCGACAACAGCAGATAGCCAGCAAACATGATGATGATACCCGTGGTTACCATCTTGCCAAAACCGAATTTATCGGCCATCATACCACCGATAAGCGGGAAGAAATACACAAACATGAGAAACGCGCTGTAGATAGTGCCTGCCATAGCGGGCGACAATCCGTAGTTGGCTCTCAGGAACAAAGCAAATACGGCCAGCATGGTGTAGTAACCAAAGCGCTCGCCAGTGTTGGCCAATGCCAACGCGAATAGTCCTTTCGGCTGTCCTTCAAACATAGTACTAAATTTTAATTATTATTGATTTTACTTGATTTTGTCATTCTTTGTACGCACCAGGTCGAAGAGGTAGGTGGCCTTGATGACGATTTGTCCGAGGTTACTGCGGCCAAAATAGTCACTCTTCGAGTTGCCGTAGATATCGCCCAAACCGTAGTAGTAACGACCCTCTATCATAAAATGGCCCAACTTACGATGCGAGAACTCAAGACCGATGCCACCAGCGATACCGTAGTCGAACTTCTTCTCGACAGCCATCGTATCCTGGGCTATCACTTGTGATGTACGCGTATTCAGCGTTTCCTTACCCTTTATGACATTAGTCGACGTCGATTCTCCCAGGAACATACCTATCTGCGGACCTACCTGAAAGAAGAACTGGAAACCCTTACGTTCACGTCCCCACCCCATACGGGCCATCAGGGGAATCTGCAGATAGGTCATCTTGCGTTCATAAAACAGCGGATTAAGCTTCTGGGGATCATCCTTGTAGTATATAGGCTGGCGGTCGGCATCCTTGATATCTTCTTTCCATCCTGTCTGGGCTACATTCACCTCGGCCACGATGGAACAAATGCTCTTAAAATACTTCTCACAGGTATAGCGTAACGTCAAACCGCCCGTCAGGCCGCCCAACATATTCTGTGGCACCTCAGGCATAAAGCCCACATTACTCAACATGTAGCCTCCGTTCACGCCTACGGCAAAGTCGGTTCGATATTCACCAATTTGCGCCCTTGCAGAGAAAGGTAAAAAGATAAAAAGGTAAAAAGGTAAAAAACATTTTACCACCTTTAAAACCTTACAAAATAATATCGTAATCATTCTCTTTTATTTCTTTACCTTTTTACTTTTTTACCTTTAAAAGTTGATAGTTTCTATACGCTGGTCCTTGGTATAGTGCACAAACAGACGTGCACGGTTCTGCAAACCTCCACCATTCAGACGTTCAAAATGCAATGGCGTCTGATACGGCGTATAACCTACCATGCCTGATGCACCCGTAAAGTTTTGACCATACATGTGCAAGCCCTTGATAAAGAAATAGGCGTGGTCGAAACCTGTCACGGCATAACGCTGATGGTAGTTCTGCATGTCCTGATGGAAGTTCCAGCGATATTTCTGCTTGAAGCGAGCCGTACGTGACGACACAGGATTCATATAATAAGTTGAGGGTATGCAGACGTCGTACTTATAGAAATTGTCCAGATGTCGACTGGTATACATAAGCCATTCAGGATAGCCAAACACTGTGACCTGTATCTGAGAATGCGACATCGTCATACCATTGAGCTTGGCAAAAGCAACGTTCAACTCCTGCGAACGACTGGTGTTCAGCACGACGACGTTAGGCTCGGTGGTCGAGAACGACTTCTGGAACATTGATTCGCCAGAACGCAGATTGGTAATGCTGTACTTCTTGCCTTCCATTTCCAGTTTGCGACGCAAAGCCGAGGTAAAGCCACCCTTTGTGCTGGTAGTATCGTTACAGTCGATGATAACAGTATGATAGTTCTTGTAACGTTCGTAGAAACGAGCGACGTAGCCGTCGTTCAACACATTGCCGTTCTGATATACCTGGAACAGCTGGGCATTGGTAAACACCTCTGGCGAATTGATACTGAACGGAATCATCACGCGGATGTTGTGCTGACGGGCAAAATCGCCCAGTGCCTTAACCTGCTTGGTGTATAGCGGACCGATTATCAGGTCTCGGTCGGCAGCATGCGGGTCTTGCAGTATCTCGTTGATATCCGTATCTTCTGCCACATTCCACGCACGGACATCGGTCGAAATACCATTGGCACGCAGACTGTCGCAAGCCATCAGTATGCCACGATAGTACTCCACCATGCGTTTGCCATCGCCATTGATGTTATGCAATGGCAACATGATACCAACACGAATCTCGCGCTGACGCATATCGGTCTCCACAACCTGAGGCTTGGTAGGCATCGCGATTTCCTGAGTCGTAGACTCCTGTTTTGCATTTGGGTCGTGAGAAGGAAAGGGAATCTTGATGAAGTCGCCCTTCTTCAGTTCGTAACCAGGCGAATTCATTTCCGGGTTGGCATCAATCAGCTCCTGAACGGTAAGACCATTCTCACGAGCAATGCCAAATATGGTTTCCTTACGCTTTACCTTATGCAATTCCTTATAGGTTTGTACCTGTGCCAAGGCTGTCTCTGCCGTGAAGCAGAAAAGCACCAAAAGCATGAAAATTCTCAATGTTCGTATCATAAAAACTGTTTATTTTCAATTTTTCGTTGCAAAATTACAAAAAAAGATGCGGAAGTCCGACTTTTTTCGCTAATTTTGCACAAATATTTATTTCTTAAGATGAAAAAAGGCATTTTTATAGCAATATTTCTTATTGGATGGCTTCCTGTAAGTATGTGGGCCACCATTAATCCTTCGGCAACCTATACCAATAGTAGTGGTGAGGAAATAACCGTATATGCAGCCGACGAGTCAGGTTCGGGGAGCGGTTCAGCTGGCAGTTTGGAAGGCGATGCTCCACTGCTTGTGCGCTTTATGGCCAATGCATCGAACCTTGAAGCCGGTTCGACGCTTGAATGGCGTTTCCGTCACTCTGGTGCAGGAAACAGCAACAGCGAGATAACACGTTACGAAGAGAACCCTGAGTTTACCTTTACGGAATCCGGTCTGACCGTTGCAACACTCTATGTGCGTCTCAATAACGACCTGGTAGATTCTGCATCCATCAATGTGACGATTACTGAGAGTCATCTCGAAATGCCCAATGCTTTTTCGCCCAATGATGACGGGCACAATGACTTCTATGGTGCAAAAGGGGCATGCCATCCTGAAGCCAGCGGTAAATATAAGAGCATTGTCGAGTTCCACGGCTACATCTTCAATCGTTGGGGACAGAAGCTCTTCGACTGGACGGACATCTCTAAGGGTTGGGACGGTACGTACAATGGTTCTCCCTGTAAGGACGGCGTTTATTTTGTACTGGTAAAAGCCCGTGGTGCCGATGGCAAGGAGTATAATATCCGTCGCGACGTCACCCTGATTCGCAACTTTAATGAAGTAACCTCGACAGCAACATCCAACCCATGAGCAACGACAGCAAGATTAACATCTACGGCGCACGGGTTCACAACCTGAAGAATATTGATGTCGAGATACCCCGCCACTCCTTGACTGTGCTGACGGGACTGAGTGGTTCGGGTAAGTCGAGTCTGGCCTTCGACACCATCTTTGCCGAGGGTCAGCGTCGCTATATCGAGACCTTCTCGGCTTACGCCCGCAACTTCTTAGGGGGCATGGAACGTCCTGATGTCGATAAGATTACAGGTCTGTCGCCTGTTATCAGTATTGAACAGAAAACTACCAACAAGAATCCGCGTTCGACGGTAGGCACGACCACCGAAATTTACGACTATATGCGTCTGCTGTTTGCCCGAGCAGGCAAAGCTTATAGCTACGAAACGGGCGAACCAATGGTGAAATACACCGAGGAGAAGGTCATCAACATGATTCAGAACGACTATGCTGGACGAAAGATACTGATTTTGGCACCACTGGTACATGGTCGTAAGGGGCACTATCGCGAACTGTTCGAGTCGATGCGCAAGAAGGGCTATCTGCATATTCGTGTCGACGGTGAGGTGCAGGAAATCAGACAAGGCATGAAAGTGGACCGCTATAAGACCCACGATATTGAGGTTGTCATTGACCGTATAGCCGTCAAGGGTGCCGACGAGCGACTGAAGAAGACCATCCAGACAGCTATGAAGCAGGGCGAAGGTCTTATCATGATTATGGACTACGAAACAGGCGAGGTCAAGCATTTCTCCAAGCGGCTGATGTGTCCTACGACTGGTATATCTTACAGTGACCCAGCGCCTAACACATTTTCATTCAACTCTCCACAAGGCGCTTGTCCACGTTGTAAAGGTTTGGGCTATATCAACGAGATTGATATGGCTAAAGTGATTCCCGACACCAAGAAGAACATTCACGAAGGCGGTATCGTGCCACTGGGAAAGTATAAGAATCAGATGATATTCTGGCAAATTGATGCCATCCTGCACAAGTATGAGTGCGACCTGAAAACACCCATTGCCGACATACCCGATGAGTGTATGAACGAGATACTTTACGGTTCGCTGGATAGTGTACGCATTGACAAGGAACTGGTGCATACATCGAGCGACTACTTTGTGGATTATGACGGTGTCATCAAGTATCTGCGCTCGGTTATGGAGAACGACGATACGTCAGCAGGTGCCAAATGGGCCGATCAATTCCTGGCTGAATGCCAATGTCCTGAGTGTCATGGTCAGCGTCTGAACCGCGAGGCCCTGTCGTATAAGGTCTGGAACAAGAACATTGCCGAACTGGCCAATATGGATTTGGGCGAGTTGCGTGAGTGGCTAAACACCTGTGAGCCGCATTTGGACCACCAACAGCAACAGATTGCTGCAGAGATTCTGAAAGAGATACGCACACGACTGGACTTCCTGCTGGAGGTAGGACTGGACTATCTGGCCCTGAACCGTCAGTCGGCATCATTATCGGGCGGTGAAAGCCAGCGCATTCGTCTGGCCACACAGATTGGTTCACAATTAGTCAACGTACTCTACATACTGGACGAGCCATCGATTGGTTTGCATCAGCGTGACAACCAACGTCTCATCAAGTCGCTGAAAGAGTTGCGCGACCTGGGTAATACCGTGATTGTCGTAGAACACGACGAGGACATGATGCGCCAGTCTGACTATATCGTAGACATCGGTCCACGTGCCGGTCGTAAGGGTGGCGAAGTGGTATTCCAAGGGACCATCGACGATATGCTGAAGACGGATACCATTACGGCCCAATACCTGAATGGCACGATGAGCATTCCTATCCCTGAAAAGCGTCGCAAGGGCAATGGTCACGAACTGGTGCTACGAGGCTGTACGGGTAACAACCTCAAGAGCGTAACGGCTACCTTCCCATTGGGTAAGCTCATCGTCGTGACTGGTGTTTCGGGCTCTGGTAAGTCGACACTGGTCAACGAGACGCTCTACCCCATCCTATCCAAGCACTTTTATCGCTCGCTGCAACAGCCCATGCCCTACGAGAGCATCGAGGGTCTGGAGTATATAGATAAGGTGGTAAACGTAGACCAATCGCCCATCGGTCGCACACCACGTTCTAATCCCGCTACTTATACAGGTGTCTTCAGCGACATCCGCAGCCTGTTCGTCAACCTGCCCGAAGCACAGATTCGCGGCTACAAGCCAGGACGCTTCTCGTTCAACGTAAAGGGCGGACGCTGCGAGACATGTGGTGGCAATGGCTATAAGACCATCGAAATGAACTTCCTGCCCGACATTCAGGTGCCCTGTGAGGAGTGTCACGGCAAGCGCTATAACCGTGAGACCTTAGAGGTGCGCTTCAAGGGCAAGTCGATTGCCGACGTGCTGGACATGACCATCAATCAGGCCTGCGAGTTCTTCGAGAACGTGCCCGACATCCTGCGCAAGATTAAGACCATACAGGACGTCGGTCTTGGATACATCAAGTTAGGACAGCCCTCTACCACGCTTAGCGGCGGCGAGAGCCAGCGTGTCAAACTGGCTACCGAACTATCGAAGAAGGATACGGGTAAGACGCTGTACATTCTGGACGAGCCTACCACGGGGCTGCACTTCGAGGATATCCGCATTCTGATGGATGTGCTGCAGCGACTGGTAGACCGTGGCAATACCGTCATCGTCATCGAACACAATCTGGACGTCATCCGACTGGCTGACCACATCATAGACATGGGACCAGAAGGAGGACGTGCCGGCGGTACCATACTTACCACCGGCACGCCCGAAGAAGTAGCCAAATCAAAGAAAGGCTACACACCACGATTCCTAAAAGAAGCACTCAAGGCAGCCCGTTAATGGACTGCCTTGATATTTTGCTTAGTTCTTCACGAGTCTGACCTCGTATATTTCGCCTATTTGCTTGCGCGGCTTAGCCTGGAACTTGACGCGTACCTGTTTCTTGCCCTTCAGCAGTTCGGCAGGTATGGGATATGTCTCGTACTTGAATTCTGAAATACGATACTTGCCCGTATTATTCACCGAGGTCACAACCACATCGTCGACAAGGATATCGAACTCGTGACTCTTCCACTCACCAACGCCCCAGTACTTCAGGCGCAGGCTCAGCTCAGTCTGTCCGCCCGTCTGCAACAGATAACTGAAGTAGTGACCATCGCTGGCATCACGATAGAACACATCATTGGTGTTGCCCACATTCGAACGGTCGGTCTCCATAAAGTGGTCTGACTCAGGCTGCTGCTCACCGGGCTGCACCTTATCAACAGTGCGGTCTTCAAGGGCCTGACGCTCCTGCTCTCGTTTAGCCAAGTTATCGAGATAACCCTTATAGCTATTCTCCGAGAGTGCCAGCCAGTACATCATGTAACGCGAATCGTGCAACTCGAAGAACGGCATCAACTCGTTGCGAATCTCGTTTTCCATCCGCGTGGTCAGCGTGAAGTGCAGCGGTTTGCCTGCAACGGGCACCAACTGGTTGGCAATATCCTCCAGATTATTATTAATAAGGATAGGAGCCTGGTCGACGGGCAACTTCTTGCCTACCGCCAACTGTCCGAAACGACTGTCGTCGGCAATCAGACGTACCAAATCCTCAGTACCAGTCTTCATAGCCAGCATGACAGGACCGTGCATCAAGGCTATATACTGCGGCAGGTTGGGCAGATACTTGATACTGTTATGCATGGGGAAGGTCATCTCTACCACGTCGCCCTTCTTCCACTGGCGGCTGATGGCGACATAGCTGGACGGGCCAGTAACGATGCTGACAGGTTTGCCGTTTACCTTCACGTCGAACTCACCTGGCTTAACCCAACCCGGATAGCGCACCTGAAGCGTGAACTTACCCTTACCTTGGGCAATGGTAATCTTGCTATTCTCTGTATAGGGGAAACCGGTCTCCTGACGAAGCACAATGCCGCGTTCCTTCCAGTTCAGCTCTGTCGATACGAAGAGGTTTACGAACAGGTTGTCGCCCTTATGGGTATAGACAAACTGACCGTACTTGCCGTGGTTCTCCATACCCGTACCAACGCAGCACCACATCGCTTCGTTAGGAGCTGAATAGTTACGATAGTGACGTGGACGAGCCGACGTAAAGTACACATATCCACCATGTTCCGGATGTTGACTCGACAAAATATGATTGAATGTAGCCAACTCGTAGAAGTCGGCATAACGGGCCTCAGGATTACGGCGGTGCAACTCTTCCGACAGCTTCAGCATGTTGTTTGTGTTACACGTCTCAGGACCGTCGATATCCTCTACGAAGTCCTTACAGGCCTCCTTGCTGGGGAAGTGCTCACGACGCGAATTACCACCAAAGGCCAATGTGCGTTCGCCAGTCACGATGTCCCAGAAGAACGATGCTGCATTGTGGTAAGCCTCGTCGCCTGACAGTTCGCTGATGCGCTCGAAACCGACCACCTTAGGCACCTGCGTGTTGGCATGCATGTTGTCCAAACAGTCCTGACGCTGTTCCAATGGCAACAGCAATCTTTTGTGCGAGAAACGCTTGGCAACATCCAAGTACTTCTTGTCGCCCGTGATGGCATAGGCATCGGCCAGCACCTCGTTCATGCCGCCATGCTCAGTATGTAGTGTGCGCTCCACTTGTTCGTCGGTCAGTCCGCTGGTCAGGTCGATAGCCCAGTCGCAGAAGTCCAAGAACAGCTTCTTGGCCTGCTCGTTACCGCAGTACACCCAGCAGTCGCGCAGTCCGGCATACATCTTATGCAGATTATAGAAAGGTACCCAAGCGCCTGAATAGGGACCGAAATTGCCCTTCTTGTAGTTCGACCAGATACGGTCCGAGCCGGGCACACCGCCAACATAGCCCTTACCCCACTCCGGATGGTTCTTGGCATTGGCATCGGCGCAACGCTGCAACTCGCTAATCCAGTACTCCATGCGCTCACGGCAGGCCTCCGAGCCCGTAGCAGCATTCATGGCCAGCGCCGTCAGATAGTGGCCACCCACGTGACCGTCCAGTCCTGCCCAGTTCGGATACAACTCACCCTTCGGCGTCAGTCCGGCTTCCTTCAGGAAGGGTGCCAGCAGTCGGTCGTTGTCGTACTTCAACAGCACTTGTATGTTCAGGTCGCGTGCCTTCTTCAACGGACCGTCCAACAATGTGACGTCACCAAGTGGAAACTCGTCGGCATAGAGCCGATCCTGTGCTTGCATGCTGCCTGCCATAAGGAGCATCGCCAACGTAAAGGATGTTCTTCCTATACTTACCAAATGTCTTCTCATAATTCACGAATAGTTAATTGAGTGGCAAAATTACACATTATTTTCGACATTCTTTACTATCGAGTGTTTAAAGATTGTTAAGAGTTAAAGAATTAATCGAAATTGTTTCGTATCTTTGTACCAACAAATAACCATTTTTATCAAAAAAACTATTATGTTAGTACTTGTTATCCTTATCGTCGTGGCAGTTATCGCCATTGGTTACTTCATCAGCACCCAGCGCTCGCTGGTCAGTCTCGATGAGATGTGTAAGAACGCCCTGAGTCAGATTGAGGTTCAGCTCAACTCCCGTTTCGATGCTGTCATTGCGTTGGCTAAGACGGCAGCCAAATATGCCGAGCACGAGTCTGAGACCATTATCAAGACCGTCGAGGCCCGTGGTGGACATACACCCTCTGCCGGTGCTACCCCCGAAGCCATCAACCAGCAGAGCGACCTGCTCTCACAGATGATGGGCAAGTTGAACGTTGTCTTCGAGCAATATCCCGACCTGAAGGCCAGCGACCTTTATATCGAGGCACAGCAGGGCCAGAAACAGTATGAGGAGAATGTCCGCATCTCGCGCATGGTCTATAACGACACCGCTACGAAGATGAACCGCATGGTTCGCCAGTGGCCTTCCAGCATTGTTGCCTCAACGCTGAACTTCACGGTCAAGGAGTATCTGAAGATTGACGATGAGCAGAAGAAGAGTTATCCCAACCTCGATGAAGCGTTCAAAAAGTAAATTTGCCTCTTGGCTGTTAGCCATGGGCTTTTGGCTGACAGCAACAAGTGCTACAGCCCGTCCCTTCCTGCACGACCTGAACATCCGCGTGGTGCTGAGCCACAATGGCGATGCGCAGATTACGGAGACACGTCTGATGGACATCGACAACGAGGGTACCGAGTGCTACATCGGCCTGGGTAACATGGGCCAGAGCATTGTCGGCAATCTGAGGGTCAAGGACGAGACTGGGCGCGAATTTACCTGCGTCGACGACTGGGACATTGACCAAAGCCGACAATGGAAGGCTGGCAAGTGTGGTATCATCGAGAAGCGCAACGGCTATGAGCTTTGCTGGGGACTTGGCGATGAAGGTCACCGCACATACACCACCACGTATACAATTACCAGTCTGGTACATGACTATCCTGATGCTGACGCTATCCGCCACGTATTCCTCGACGAGGCTGTCAGGCCCAAGCCTGCCCATGTTCGCATGACCATCGTGACTGCTGACGGTACACATATTTCACCCGACAGCTGCGGCATCTGGGGATTCCGTTTCCAAGGCGAGTTGTGGTTCGAGGGCGACAGCATCGTGGTGGAGAGTACCGAGGCCTTCGAGGACCGTAGCGCCCTCTACGTAATGGTCAAGTTCCCCAAAGGCATGTTCGAGCCTACCATTCAGGAGGACGACACCTTCGAGCACAAGCAGCAGCTGGCCTTCGAGGGTAGCGACTATGTAGGCGACGACGATGACGAGGAGCTGTCATCATTTGAAACCATGTTAGGCATCTTTGTGGGCTTAGTGATGTGGCTGATGCCCATATTTTGCGGTGTTGCCTACCTTTGGTATGTCTGGCGTGCCCGCCGTCGTGCCAACAAAGATTTGCTGTGGTATCGCGACATTCCCCTCAACGGCAACTTACAGCAGGCCAACGACATTCTGAATGCCTACCGCTATTTTGGTACTGACTATAACAACCTGCTCTCGGCCTGCATCCTGAAGCTTATCGACCTGCGTGCCATCAGCATCAAGCCCGTCCAGAACAAGAAGGGCAAGATGGTCAGCAGTTTCGTCATCAACGAGTTCCAAGATGCCAGCAACCAACCGCTGCTGTTGCGCAAACTGCACACCATTTTCAAGATTGCCGCCGGCGACGACGCTGTGTTGGAGCCCAAGGAGCTGAAGTCGTATATGAAGAAAACCAGCAACGAGAGTGTCACCGATTCGTTTATCAACACGCTGCACACCAAGACGGCCCTGTCCAGCTACAAGGACCGTCAGGACGAGGTGCGCCAGGTATTTGGCCTGCGCAAGTTCCTCAAGGAGTTTACCCTGCTCGACGAACGTGGTGTGAACGAGGTTAGTTTGTGGAAGGACTACATGATTTACGCTACCCTCTTCGGCATTGCCGACCAGGTCATCAAGGACATGAAGAAGATTAATCCCGAATATTTCAATATGGACCGCGTGGCTGCGCAGATGGCCGACGGCATAACCCTGCCGACTATCAATAGTGCATTGCAGTCCAGCTACACGCGCGCATATATGAATAAGGTAAATCGTGAACAACGTGCCGCGGGCCATGGTGGCCATTCGTCATGGGGCGGTGGCGGAGGCGGCTTCTCCGGTGGCGGAGGCGGTGGCGGTGTCCGCTAATCAATTCTCAGGAGTGACCTGCGGGTCGCTCCTTTTTATTTTCCAACCAATTGCCGCGATAAGAATGCTCATCAGCGGACTCAGGTAGTTGAAGAAACAGAACGGCAGATAGGTCAAGGTGGGAACGCCCAACACCGTCGACTGCGTCATACCGCAAGTGTTCCACGGTATCAGCACCGACGTCACGGTGGCAGCGTCCTCGGTAGTACGACTCAGCAATCGCGCCTCGTAGCCCTGCTTGCGGAACATCTCTTTATACATATCAGCATTCAGAACGATAGAAATGTACTGGTCGCCAGTGGTGATATTCAGGAAAATGCCCGTTGCTACCGACGAGCTGACCAGGCTGACGCGATTGCGCACCCAGCGGATAATGACGCCCGTAATGCTGTCTATCATGCCGCTGGCCACGAGCGAGGCGCCGAAGCACATCGCACAGAGTATCAGCCAGATAGTGTTCAGCATGCCAGCCATTCCGCTGGTCGATATCAGTTCGTTCAGCGAAGCATTGCCCGTGTCTATAGCCGTCGAACCATAGAACGTGATGGCCAGTCCGCGCGTTAAGGACTCCGGAGAAACCAGCGTTGCTCCTGCCACCTGACAAAGGATGTGCGGTTGCAATATCAGCGCCAGCACGCCAGCCATCAATGACGACACAAAGAGTACAATCAGCGAAGGCACCTTTTTGGCAATCATCACCGCTGTCAATATAGGTACTACCAACGTCCACAGCGATATGTTGAAGGTGTGCGACAGTCCATCGGTATATTCCCCGACATGAGCCACAGCCTCCATGTCGCCATCCAGTCCGGCCACGAGGAAGATAACAGTGGTGATGAGGAACGTCGGGCCTGTGGTGTACATCATGTAGCGGATATGGGTAAACAAGTCGACACCGGCAGCCGACGAAGCCAAGATGGTCGTATCGCTCAACGGCGACATCTTATCGCCGAAATACGCACCAGAGATGATGGCGCCTGCCGTCCATGCCTCCGAAATGCCCAGCGCATGACCAATGCCCAACAAGGCCACACCAATGGTGGCTATCGTGGTCCACGACGAGCCCGACAGCAACGAGATAAAGGCACAGATTATGCACGACGACACCAGGAAGAACTGCGGCGACATAATCTGCACGCCGTAGTATATCAGCGTTGGCACAATGCCGCTAATCATCCACGAACCCGACAGCATTCCCACGCAGAGCAGTATCAGCAGCGTGGCACTCACGCCGCCCAGCGTCTTCTTGATCTGCTGCTCGAACGTGTCCCAGGGCACCCTATAGACGGCCA
>Ga0310695_10011515_pt1 | contig 12618 bp, 11 predicted proteins | sample RumenRJG_04DNA_FD_203882 | JGI IMG/M metagenome (GOLD analysis project Ga0310695, IMG submission 203882) | Bovine rumen microbial communities from Lethbridge, Alberta, Canada - RJG_04 (v2) (version 2) | ecosystem: Host-associated > Mammals > Digestive system > Stomach > Rumen | place: Canada...
TACTGTTGCTCATGAAGGATGTGGCCTCCTTTCTCGGCAGTTGGTGTGTGACAACTCAACTATAAACCGATGAGGCTTCATCCTTCATCCCTTTTTTCACTTGTCCAATATGTATTGTAGTCCTACAATGGGGAATGTGCTGAATGTAATAATATAATGGCAATTTTGCTTGCTCTGTGCTATAATTCGTAAGAGGTTAAATTATGGGGAGGCGGTTGTGTGTTCAAGGCATATGACAGCAGCTTTCATCAAGTTATTGATGCGATGGATGCAAGCAAAAAAGAATCGTACTATTGTTGGGCCTGCGAAAAACCGTTGGTTTTGAAGAAAGGCCGTATCATTCAGCCACACTTCGCCCATCAGCCCAAAGAAAACTGTGGCGATGGTTGGTCACATCCTTCAAAAACAAAATGGCATCAGCAAATGCAAGCGTTGTTTAACACCACAGAAAAGCTTATGGAGGATAAGGAAACCGGCGAACGTCACATAGCTGATGCAGTTTATCAGGACATTGTTTTTGAGTTTCAGCATTCCCAAATAACAGCCGAAGAAGTTCAATCCCGAACCGCGTTTTATAATCAACAAGGATACCGGGTTGTTTGGGTTGTCGACGTATGCAAGCAAATTGATAAAGGCTCGATAGATTCGATTGACACAGGACATGTTTTATTTACATGGAAAAGGCCATATAGAATGTTTGATAAACTTCCGTTTCTCAGTCAACCAGATCAAGTAAGAGTTGCTCTATATTGGGAGAATGGCGGAGAGATTGACCATCGAAAAGGTCCCCAACCGACTGATAGCGTGGGATATATTGGACTTGTTACATGGTATTATGAAGAATATATCAAATCCCGGTGGGATCGAGAAAACGAGTGTTATATTGAATTACCTTACGAAAATAGGCCTGATATGCGTTTTTTCGCGCTTTCAAATCAACATCGAGTAAACGGCAGAGATTCTCTGATATTGGATATATTTAGCGCAATAGATATAGAAGCAAAGAAATACAGAAGAATGGTAGAAGAATATCTTGAAGAACGGGAACAGCGAGCTATGGAGTTTAGATATTATTGTGCCTACTAGCTTAACAAGTCTGCCCTGTCCACCGCGTCCTATCCCCGTATGGGTCAGAATATGGGTCAAGCCCTGACCCAAGTTTTGACCCAGATTGATTTCTGCATCAAAAGTTATAAAAGTAGCGGTTTTCTGACGAAAACCGCTACTTTCTGGTTGCGGAGGTAGGACTTGAACCTACGACCTCCGGGTTATGAGCTGCTAAAAACTCAGAAAATCCGTGATTATCCATCGCTTTCGTGATATTTTGTCCACGAAAAGTTTGGGAAGTTGCTAACTTGTCCACAGCTTCCGCCCGCTCATTTCCCGTATTGGGTCGGTGTTTGGGTCAGGCGCGCTCGGACATCTCCTGCTCGAACAAGCCGAAGATATAATTCGGCGACTGCCCGTAAAGCCCGGTCTCGTCATCCGCGAAGGACGCGCCCGTAGCCGAGCGGTAAAACCGATCCAGCGCGGTGTCCTCATTGAGCTGATACCGCTCCATGATCTTCGCTATGATATCCGGCAGAATTGCCGCGCGAACCGTTCCATGTTCCATAGCGGTCACCTCTCCACGATATAGCTGTCAACAAACGTCAGCGTCGCCAACGCCCGTTCCGTGCAGAACGCGAGCTGGTTGTTGATCTTCTCGAACCTCAGCCGCTCCACGGCATCCTCTTTCCGCATGATGCCCTGCATCACAAAAGAAACCGTCTCGCCGACGTTGTCGTTTGCGATCTTGCCCTCGACAATATCATACCCATGCTGATACTCGATATTGCTCCGGCAGCGCATGACCATCTCCAGCCAATCCAGATCCGCCTCGGCATAGAGCTTGTAGGAAAGGCCGGTCAGGTCGCGGCTCCACTCATAGATATTCACGATAGCGTCGCAAGGCGCTTTTTTCTTGCGCTCCTCCACTTTTGCACGGCGGATCGCCCAGCGCTCCGCCTGCTCCTTGATGTCCGTCGTGTAGAACGCAAAGCCGAAGTCCCGACCGATTTCCGATTGAATAATGCGCGGCTGCTCGATCCGCAGCGTCGTGCCGTGATAAAGGATCATGCCGCGCCGCCTTTCAAATATTCGTCGAAGAACTGCATCAGGTTCTCAAGTCCCATGCCGTGCAGATCCTCATAATCGCTGTCGAGCAGACCGAGGAGCTGTTCGCGGGCAAACAGGTCGTAGACCTCGTTGCTGGGCCTGCCGATGTGCTGCGCGTAGTTTTCAATGCAAAAAACCTTGAATGATAGTCTGCTCATATTCGTCACCGTCCTCTGATTCCGGCGCGGCTGACAAGGAAAAAAATTACCCAACTGTAGACAAAGACACGCCGGACGCTCTTTGTTCTGCTTTTTCTGCGTTGATCTCAGTTTACCACAAAGCCGTGGAACTTACAAGCAGAATGCAAACGCCGCGCATATTAATGCAAACGCCGCGCATATTAATGTCTTATATATGCGGATCATTTGATTTGATTTTATGCAACTGAACAAGAGGCGTGTGCAGCAAAGATGCTGCACACGCCTCTTGAGCTTTTAAATCAGGATGCATTACTCATTCTATGAGATGTTACAACAGGTTTTCTTCGCTGCCCTTGTCGAACAGGTGGACAAGGCGCGGCTGGAAGGTGAACTTGACGGAGCTGCCGTTCGTGATAGACTTGCCCTCCAGCTCAGTCGTCGGGACGACGGCGACGACGTCCTGCCCGCCTGCGTTCATATGCAGGTGCAGCTCGGAGCCCATCATCTCGTTCACGTCGACCTTGGCGTCGATGCCCGCATCGCCGAGCGTGATGTGTACCGGACGGATGCCCGCGACGACGTCCTTGGGAAGCGTGCCGCGCTCGGAGAGCGCCTTGGACTGCTCGCCGGTGAGCGCAACCTTGCGGCCGAGGATTTCAACGGCGTACTGATCTCCCTCGCGTGTGAGCTTTGCGTTCGGGAAGAAGTTCATCTGCGGCGTGCCGATGAAGCCCGCGACGAACAGGTTCTTCGGATGGTTGAAGACCTCCTGCGGCGTGCCGATCTGCTGAATATAGCCGTCGCGCATGATGACGATGCGGTCGCCGAGGGTCATCACCTCGACCTGATCGTGCGTGACATAGAGGAAGGTCGTGTTGATCTGCTGACGCAGCTTGATGATCTCCGCGCGCATCTGGTTGCGGAGCTTCGCGTCGAGGTTGGAAAGCGGCTCGTCCATGAGCAGCACCTTCGGCTCGCGCACGATCGCGCGCCCGATGGCGACGCGCTGGCGCTGACCGCCGGAAAGCGCCTTGGGCTTGCGATCGATCCAAGTACTGCGTGATGCCGAGCGTCTCGGCGGCGCGGTTGACGCGCTGGTTGATTTCCTCCCTGGGCATCTTGCGCAGCTTGAGCGGGAACTCCATGTTCTCGCGCACCGTCATGTGGGGGTAGAGGGCGTAGCTCTGGAAGACCATCGCGATGTCGCGATCCTTCGAGGCAAAGAACGGGAGCACATAACCCCAATTGTCATTCTCCTCGCCGACCGCTGCGGTGGAGAAAACACCTCGCAGGAAATCCGGCAGCGGGGCAGTTCAGCTTTTTAGACCAAAGTATAGCTCGTTCACCAGCACGAGCTGGATCACGCCGACAATGCAGCTCACCAGCAAAAATTTGACAATCTCGCCAATGCTCTTTTTCATACCGCCGATGCCTCTTCCCTCAATGATATCCGATAGAGAATTATAGTTTGCGACCAATGGAAAATCAACTGAAACGAGCGGGGTCTCGATTAAAATCGAGGCCCCGCTTGTCGAACACTTACTTGCGGTGCTTTTTTGCGGCTCCGATCACAATGGCAGCGCCCGCGGCAGCCGCGACGCCAATGCGCTTCTTCCTGTCAGCCGTGACGCTGTGAGCCACGTCCTTGACAGCGCTCTTGATCGTATCGGCGTCGGGAATCCGGACATCCTCCAAACGTGGCAGCTCGCGCTTCGGGATCGTGTCGATCACATGGCAGCGTTTGAGCAGCTTCTCAATGTCTGTGCCTTCGAGTTTGCCTAACACCGCGCGGAACACGGCATCGGTGACGAAATTCGAGCTCATATCCGTCAGCGGCTTGCCATCACGCAGCTTGATGGTCGCGTTCAACAGATCGCGCACATCGTAGGTACTGCCCCACACCTCCGGCACGCCGCGTTCGACGTTCAGCAGCGTGTAAACCGCCTCCATGCCGGTACGCATCGAATATTCGGTGGTAAAGATCGTATCTCGCTCGGTTTCGGCAAACTGACCGAGGAACGCGAAGTTGACGGCGCCGTCCGGCACGACCTTCGGGCGGTCGCTGTCCGTGCGCGGCATGAAGAACGCCGTAATATACGGCATCATGACCGGCACGGTGTTGCAGCTATTATGCGCCAGCTCCTTGATCTCGTTTTCCGGCACGCCGAGGTGGTACAGCCACTCCTGACAGATCTCCTCGCCGGTGCACTCGCGCATCGCCTTCTTGACGTAGTCCCCGGGTTTATCGGTGAACAGGCTGTAGACCCAAACGAGGCACTGATCCTTTGGCTGGCTGCGGAACTGCGGCTGACGGTTAATCGTCCAGCTCAGCAGCCAGCCTGAATCCTTGACGGTGACGATGCCGCCCGTGACGACTTTGCCGGTAAACGGATCGCGCTTGCAGATTGCCTTGATATACGGGATGACCTTTTGATCCAGCGTCGTGACCGTCGCGCTCATCCAGTTGGTCTGCTCCGGGTCATAGCAGAACTTGTCGGGATTGCCGAAGTCGGGGCTCTGCGCGGCAATCTTGCGCCACATATCCCAACCGCCGCCCGGCTTGATCTCGGTGCTAAACGGCGCGGGCTCGGTCTGCGAGCCGATGGTCGCACCTTCGACGCATCCGCCGTTTGTGATGAACACAAGATCGTCCTCGGTGAGATCGACGAACCGCTGCTCGCCCTCCACCAACAGCTCAATGCGCTTGGCGAGCTTTTTGCCGGGCCGGATGTCAAACTCTACATTGACGACCTTGGTGTTGAAATGGAACTGCACGCCGAAGCTCTCCAGATACTTCACCATCGGGAGGATCATGCTCTCGTACTGGTTGTAGCGCGTGAAGCGGAGCGCCGTGAAGTCGGGCAGACCGCCGACGTGATGGATAAAACGCTTGATGTAACGCTTCATTTCGAGCGCGCTGTGCCAGTTCTCGAAGGCGAACATCGTGCGCCAGTACAACCAGAAGTTGGAGTTCAGCACCTCGTCATCGAAGTAGTCGGTGATGGGTTTGTCAAACAGTTCCTCGTCCGGCGTAAAGAACAGCTTCATGATCTGTATCTGCGCCTTGTCTGAGATGGCAAATTTGCCGTCCGTGTGCGCGTCCTGCCCTCGTTTTTCCGTGGCGCGGCAGAGGGAGTAGTTGGGATCTTCCTTGTTGAGCCAATAATACTCGTCCAGGACGCTGACGCCCTTTGTCTCGATGGATGGGATGGAGCGGAACAGATCCCACATGACCTCGAAATGGTTATCCATCTCGCGCCCGCCGCGCATGACGTAGCCGACGCCGGGATACTCCCAACCGTCGCACGCGCCGCCGGCGATAGGATCTTTCTCGTAGATGTGGATATTCTTGCCCTTCATCTGCCCGTCGCGGACGAGGTAGCAGGCCGCAGACAATGCCGCGAGGCCGGTGCCGATGATATAGGCGGATTTGTGGTCGACGCCCTCCGGCTTCTTCGGACGGGCAAACGCTTCATAGTTGCCGCTGGAATAATACATATTGATGCCTCCTTGTTAGATTTGATAAGGACAACATACTGCCCTCCCGAATAGTTTTCTATGGGCAAATTGGGCGGTGTGCCTAAATTTAGGCACACCGCCCAATTTGTCTAATAGGGGACAGTATAAATCTCATATCTGACGCTTCTCTTTGTTTTTTTCCAATGCACCGCGAGCTCCCCTGAGATGCTCCTGTAACGGACGTATGGTGTGCAGCGGAAAGAAGAAGCGCTGGCGGAGCTTTGCGCGTTCCCTCGCGGCATGGATATGCGCTTTGAGGTTTTCGTACTTGACGATCACGCCATTCTCCTCCGCAAAGCGTTTGAGCCGCGAAACGAGATGGACGGAATAGGCCACGTCAATACTGAACACGCCGAAGAAAAAGCCAATCACAAATGAAAACGCAAGGTTATTTGCGAGCCAGCGCAGCGCGTCAAGGATATAGGCGTGGATCAGGAAATAGTACACCGCGCCGAGAATTGCCCAAAACGCGGAAAACAGCGGGCAAATCAATCCGTTCACATTGCCCCACAGCATACTGTAGTCCCACAGCCGGACTTTTGCGATTTTGAGGAGCATGATACCCGCAATATACTCAATTACGGTCATGCTGACAGCCATGCCAAGGAACAGGAGCGCCCGCCCTGCGGCGGTATCTTCCATACCTGTCATATCGCCCATTGCTGCCAGCAGATAAAGGATACAAAGGCCAAAGCCGTATAGCGGCACATAGGGGCCAATGCAAAAACCGGGATTGATCCAACGATGCTCCGGGTTGGACGCGGAAAAAAATTTGCGGAAAAGCACTTCCAGTCCCCACCCAAGCAAGGAACCGAGGAAGAACAAATATGCAAGGACCAAAAACGCGCTCACAATGAAACACCTCCCTAGCCTGATGGATTCGAGGCGTTCTTCCTCTCCAGCCATGCGTTTGCGTTCGTAAGATCGATCCGATCCGAGACGAATGCCTCATTGTCACTGCGATTCGGGTAGATGATCGGCGTGATAAAGTGCATGGGATCTACATCGCGCAGGAGCTTTCCGTCTTTTCTGTCTCCGAGCCTTTTTGTCATTGTGATATTCCCCTTCCATTATCTGTCGGCGCGGCTTCCCGCGCCGCTTTTCTTTCTTCCAATCTTGGTATAAGTATTTCACGATATAGGTACTCCAGCATTCCCGCGCACGGGATCGCAAGCAGGATGCCGACCACGCCGAACATCCGGCCGCCTACGATGATCGTGATGAGGATCAGGATAGACGGCACATTCAAGACGTTGCCGAACAGCTTGGGCTTTATCACATATCCGTCAACCGTTTGCAGGATGATGGTGAAGATCAGGAACCACAGCATCAGCACCGGATCGACCAACAGGAGGATGAACGCGCCGATTACCGCGCCGACAACCGGCCCGAAGGTCGGAGCGAGGTTCGTGACGCCGACCACGGTAGAGATCAAAAGCGCGTATGGCATGGCGGTGATTTTCATAAAGATGTAATTTGCGAATCCCACAAGCAGCGCGTCAAGCAGCTCACATTGGATATAGCGGACAAACATCTTTTCAAAGCGCCGCCACAGATCACAGCCGCGCATATAGGCGCGCTCCGGCATTACGAGCTGTAACAGATGCTTGACTCCGCCGCGCATACGGTCATGCTCCAACATGAAGTAGACGGCAAGGATAAAGCTGACGACCCAATTGAATGTGTCGGCGCCGATGCTGACGGACGTGCGGAGGATTTGGGATATATTGTCGCTGATCCATGCCGTCGCGCGGTTCAAAACGCTGTTGTCATTGCTGACAAGCTCGTCCAGCGTTCCCGACAGCTCGCTTGTGGATGTGCCCGCCGTGGCGAGCAGGGACTGTAGCTGCCGGATATATCCGTTGAGATTGCCGATCAGCGTCGTAATGCTGCCGAACAACTGCGGGATAAGCGTGCCGATCAGCGCGGAGAGAAACGCCAGCAGCAGCACCACGACAACAGCGACGGAGATGCCGCGCCCCGCTCTTTTTGATGGGACACGTTTGCTCACTTTCCCTTGCACAAACCCAACCAAAGGATTCAGGATATATGCGATGCAAACGCCGAGAATGATTGGAAGGAAAAAGTTCAGGAAAGATAAAAGACCTCTTCCCAGCACATCCAAGTGCGTCAGCAGCACATAAAAGAGGATAACGGCGCAGGCTGAGCGTACACGCGGGCTCCATTGTCTGCTCCGCAGCTTGTCTCCCCACCTCATGCGCGCCCTCCTCCGCTAAGATTTCTGATTCAATCATATAGCCGTTATGCCATTAAAGAAATAGACAAAATGCCGTGTTTGTCTGATTTTAGGCAAAATGGGCTCGATGCCTAAAATTTAGACATCAAGCCCGCTTTGCCTATTTCATTCGCGGCGGTTTCCGAATATTCTCTTATTGTTCTCGCTTATATTGCGGTACAAATCAGGCCGAACGGCCAAGGAAAGAGTGATATCTATGAAACACACCGGCAAACAATGGATCGCCGCGGCAGTAAGCGCCGCGTTGACGCTCTCCTGCGCCACGCCCGCTTTTGCCGCCGCGCCCGCCGCCCCTGTCAGCGACGGACGCAAGATGACCTGCGACGAAGCGTACTACGCCACGCTCGATTACTACGGCAACCTGACGGACGGCAGCATCGTCAAGAGCTACGTCCTCAACGGCGCGACCTCGATCACCGACTTCGGCGAATACGAGAGCGTATCGAACCTGACGGACAGCACCGCGCCGTCTGAGGGCGCGAAGCGCGTTGCGTTCGACTTTGCCGACGCCGCGCCGACGCATTTCTATTTTGAGGGCAAGACCAAAAAGCCCTACGAAAACCTGCCGTGGACGATCTCACTCAGCTACACGCTCAACGGCGTGCCGATGAAAGCCGAGGACATCGCGGGCAAGACCGGCGTGGTGGAGATCCTTATCGACGCGATCCCGAACAGGAACGCCGACGAATACGCCCGCAACAACTACACGCTGGAGGCAATGTCCATCTTCAATCAGGACGACATCCTCTCGCTGGACGCGCCCGGAGGCCAGACGCAGCTCGTCGGCAACCTGCGCGCGGCGCTGTTCATCACGCTCCCCGGCGAGGAGGGGCACTACACCATCCGCGTCGGCACGGACAGCTTTGAGTACGGCGGCATGACGTTTTTGATGGTGCCCGCGACGCTCTCCCAGCTCGAAGAAATCTCCAAGCTGGGCCAGCGCAAGAACGATCTGGAGGACAGCTACAACAAGCTCTCCGGCAGCCTCGACACGCTGCTGGACTCGCTTGCCGACATGGAGAGCAGCTTAAACGGCGCGGCGGCGGGCCTCGACCGATTGAACAAGGCGCGGGCAAGCGTGTCCGCGAACAAGGGCAAGGTCTACGACGACGCGGACAAGCTGCGCGGCAACATTGACGACTTCCTCACCGTACTCGACCCTGTCAGCGGCCAGTTGGAGGCCGCCGGCGACGCGATCACCGAGACGAACGACGCGCTGCGCGAGCTGGTGGACGGCACGAACGGGCTCAAGGGCGACCTCACCAAGCTGGAGAAAGACCTCAAAGCCTTGCAGAACGGCAAGGGCGACACGAAGGAAGTCCTCTCGGACGTCGGCAACCTGCGCGGCTCGCTGCTTCGGCTCCGAAACGCGCTGAACAACGTCAAGACCGGCCGTATCTCCACGATTGACAATCCTCTGTCCGGCATGACCTCGGCGGAGGTGGAAAGCGCACTGAAGCAGGCCAATATGCTGCACGATGTCTACATGGGCGCAACAGTGATTACAGACACACTGCCCAACGGTTACGATGGCGGCAACTTTGAGCAGTTTTTGGCTTCATATTTGCAGACTACAGCGGGCGGCAGCTTGCCGAAAGCGACCGCCACAGCGAAAGCCGCAGAGATGTACAGCGTCTATTACGGTTATGACAGCGCAGAGGAAGCATCCGACGCCGTCTATGCCAAGCGCGGCTATACTGCGGAAACCAAAGCAACCGCGCCAACCGCGGTAAAAGAGGAAGCAGCTCTTGCTGCGGCATATTGGACAGCCGCAGAAAAACTGTATCCGACTTACTATCAGTACGCGATGGATTTGACCGATTTCATCAAGGCGGCGCTGACGGTCAACTATTCCAAAACGCCGAGTCTGGCAACGCAGTATTCCTCTACAGGCGGCATGGCTACTTATATTGGTGTAACCCTTCCGGTAATATATGCGGTTTGTACGGCAACAGGCGCAGACGCGGCCAGTACAATAGCAGGAAACTTAGCTGCGAGTTCGCTATCGTCACAGAAAAGCACAATACAGCAAAGTGCCGCTGCGTTATATACTGCATATAATCAAGTTGTCCCTGCTTGCACTCAAGCGAACACGAACCCGATTGATGCGCCGGATGCCTTAAAGTCGACAATCATTACAAGTCTTGTAAAGCAGCTCATGCAAGCGAATAACAGCTTGACACAAGAAGCAGCAACAGCGACTGCAATTTCCACCTACGAAAGCGTTGCCAGTGCATACGGCATCAAAACCGCGTTCGCCGAAGCAAAAGGCGTGGAAAATCCTTCTGTAACGTCCCGCCTAAACGGTAATCCCCTCGATTTTGAGCATTTCCTTTATGCCATCCTGCGCCTCGACACCGATCACCGCGCCAACGCTCAATCCGAGGCCGCCAGCCTGTATCAGGTCTATACGCTCAACGAGGAATTGGGCAGCGGCGCGCTGGGGCTCGTTCTCAAGAACACCGATTCCATCAACTCCACCGTCAGTAACCTCAACAACAGCATCAACAACCTCAACCAATCCCTCGCCAGCCTTGCGGGGCTGACCGGCCCGTCCTCCGAGCTGATGCAAAAGCTCGCCGATCTGAGCGACGACATCGAGGATCTCAGCGGCCTTGTGGACGACGCCGACGCGCTCATCGGCAACAGCGCCGATCTCGCCCGCAAGCTGCCCGGCATCCTCGACGACGTGGACGCCTTGCAGGACGTGATCGACAAATACGAGCCTGTGGCGCAGGACGCCATCGACAACGCGCAGGATATCGCCGCGACGATGAACAAGACGCTGGAGGATACCGGCACCTTCGCCGATTCCTTCGAGGACTTCATGCAGACCTCCGGCTACGAGCTGGACGAGGGCACCCGCGCGTCCCTCTCCTCCCTCGCCGCGACGCTGCGCGACGTGGCGAAGTCCGTCTCCACCACGAACGACGTCAAGGACGCGAAGGATATCGTCAGCGGGCTGATCGAGGATACCTGGAACGACTACACCGGCGACGTGAACAATCTCCTGCTCATGGACGCCGCGGCGGAGCCGGTCTCGCTGACCGATCCGCGCAATCCCTCGCCCAAGAGCGTGCAGGTGCTGATCCGCACACAGGAGATCAAGGTCGAGGAGCCGGAGGCCGTGACCGTATCGGCGAACACCTCGACGGTCGAGAATGAGCCCTCTACATTTTGGGGCCGCGTTGCCGCAATGTTCACAACCATGTGGAGCGCAATCGTCGGCAGGCTCCACCATGCGTAAAGGAGGCTCCCCATGCTGGAAAAGATCGCAAAGGGCCTGACGCGCAAGCCATTGTTTGTGCTGATTGTCGCGCTGGCGCTGCTTGTCCCGTCGGCGATCGGCTTTCTGGCGACGCGCGTCAACTATGATATTTTGACCTACCTCCCCGCCGAAGCCGAATCCTCGCAGGGCATCCAGCTTCTGGAGGAACCGTTCCACATGGCGGCGACCAGTATGCTCATCATCGAGGATATGCCTGCCGCGTGGTCGAACGACCTCTTAAACGAGATCAAGCAGATCCCAGGCGTCAGCAATACGCTGTGGCTCTCCAACATCGTCGGCGTGCAGGTGCCGACCGACATGATCCCCGCCGAGTTCCGCGACATCTTCTTCTCCAAAGAGGGCTCGACGATGATGATCATTCAGTACGAGAAGGCGGGCGCGTCGCAGGAGACGATGGACGCCATCGACGCCGTGCGCGCGCTGCTCAACGATAAGTGCTATCTTGCCGGCTTCTCGGTGGTCGTCAAGGACACCAAGGAGCTTGTCGACGAGGAGCTGCCGATCTTCGTCTCGCTGGCGGTCGCGTTCGCGCTGGCGGCAATGGCGCTCTGCCTCGAATCGTGGGTGCTGCCGCTGGTGCTGATCTCCAACATCGGCATCGCCATTCTCTACAATTTCGGCACAAACATCGTATTCGGCGAGATATCGTACATCACGCAGGCCGTCGCCGCCGTCTTGCAGCTCGGCGTGACGATGGACTACTCCATCTTCCTCTACCACCGCTACATTGAGGAGCGGGAGAACCATGACGATAAGCGCGACGCGATGGCGGTCGCCATCGTCGCGGCGTTCAAATCGCTTTCCGGCTCCAGCCTCACGACCGTCGCGGGCTTCCTCGCACTCTGCGCGATGCACTTCACGCTCGGCAAGGATATCGGTCTCGTCCTGGCAAAAGGCGTCGTCCTCGGCGTGGCGACCGTGGTGCTGGTGCTGCCCGCCATCGTGCTGCTATGCGACAAGTGGATCGAGAAAACACGCCACAAGCCGCTTTTGCCGGAGTTCGACCGGATCAACCGCTTCGTCGTCAAGGCGCGCGTGCCGATTCTGATCGTCACGGTGCTGCTGGTGATCCCCGGCTGGTTCGGACAGAACCATGTCAGCAAGTATTATAAGCTCGATACCTCCCTGCCGGACGATCTGCCGTCGCTGGTCGCAAACCACAAGCTCGCGGACGAGTTCGGCATGACGACGCAGCACTTCATCGTCATGCGCGACGACGTATCCGCCACCGACATGAACGCGATGGAAAGCCGCAT